>Ga0169931_10001950_pt1 | contig 33926 bp, 22 predicted proteins | sample Kivu_15m_20L_FD_129675 | JGI IMG/M metagenome (GOLD analysis project Ga0169931, IMG submission 129675) | Freshwater microbial communities from Lake Kivu, Western Province, Rwanda to study Microbial Dark Matter (Phase II) - Kivu_15m_20L... | ecosystem: Environmental > Aquatic > Freshwater > Lake...
CGCTATCACGCTATCACGCTATCACGCTATCACGCTATCACGCTATCACGCTATCACGCGAAACTCGATCGCGCAAATCATCACGAAAAAACTGGGAAGCCATCACTGCTGCCCAGCTACCGAAGAGCACTCCGGTTTAACACCATCGGGTCGATTATCGGCGGAGTTAGGAATCAGACAAAGAAACTTCAAAGCGTGCGAACCCGTATTGCGAAATTGATGAATTTCGTCCGCCTCCACCAGCACCGTGGTACCGGGCTTCAATACGTGAGGCCGATCCCCTTGATACACCAAACCCTCTCCCTCGAGCACAAAGATCTCATGCTCATAAGGATGATGATGGCGCGGAGTATGTCCCCCCGGAGCCACTTCAAATAATCGCATCGCGAAATTCGGCGCTCCATCGGTCTTACTCACCAACCAGCGGACCTGACAACCTGTGGCCCCTTCCATCTGCACAGGCTGCAACGTGACTTGATCGACTGCCTGAACTTTCATGATTTGACTCCTTGATTTCTTCGCTGAACTTCCCGTTTCGTATGACTTGCCACTTCCGCACGCTATGGGATCTTCTTGACGCTGCCCCGGTGGAATAACCTGTCGCGCAAAATTCTCCACTGCGTATTCTAGCCTCTGTTGCCCGCACGTCATTACGTCCAAAACCCCAAGGAACCACCCCCTGAAATAGCTGTCTTTGGCTTTTTTTCGCCCTAGTCCCCCAAAGCCGTTTGCACTTCGGCTATGCTATGTCACCATTAGCGAATTGGTGATCGCGACTGTCTCAAGGGCATCACCAAGTACTTTTGGGGGAATCCCGACATCTATGGTCCGCATGACAGGGTCACTGGAGCGATATCCGGCACGAGTATCGCTCTACTGGTATTCTGCAATACTCGCTGTTGGAACGACGCTTCTTTTTTTGCCGGTTTCGTTTAGACCGGGACGAGAGCCGATATCGTTTATAGATGCTCTATTCACGGCAACCAGCGCTTTATGCGTCACGGGTTTGTCGGTCCGCAGCACGGCGAATGATTTTTCTTGGCTTGGCCAATTCATCATCCTGATGCTCATTCAGCTCGGTGGTGTGGGCATTATGACGGTCACCACATTCGTTCTCTTTCAATTGGGAGGGAGAAGTGGACTGCGACATCGAGCTGTGATTGCGGAAACTCTTGGCGCTGGTCCCAATCAGGATCTTAAGTGGATTCTGGGACGTGTCTTGATGCTCAGTCTGATCATTGAGTTTATTGGCATGTTGCTTTTGTTTTTACGATTTTCCATGTCGGAAGGTGTTGTAACCGCATTGTGGAATGCGATTTTTCTCAGTATCTCCGCCTTTTGCAACGCGGGTTTCGCGCTGAACGATGCAAACTTGACGCCTTATCGTGATGACTGGGCCGTGAATTCGGTCATTATGCTTCTAATCATTACCGGTGGTTTTGGTTTCCCGGTGATGATCGATTTAACGCGTACGATCCCCAAAGGTTGGCCCAACGTCTGGTACGACCTGCACTTGCATTCCAAGCTCATGCTCACAGCATCGGCGATAGCCATACTGCTGGGCGCGATCTTCACTTTAGCTCTCGAGTGGGATGGGGTGCTGGCATCTTTACCTGCGGGAAGAAAAATTTTGCCAGCCCTATTTCACAGCGTTAGTTGCCGAACAGCGGGTTTCAACTCCGTCGATATCAACGCGATGCGCGACGCGACGCTGTTCCTTTCCATTGTGCTGATGGTCATTGGCGCTGGCCCGTGCTCAACAGGGGGTGGAGTAAAGATATCCACAGTCGCCTTGTTGGTCATGCAAGCCTATTCTCGATTTCGCGGTCGTTCGCATATCAATCTATTCCGCAGAACGATACCGGAGGAATCCATCGACCGAGCCTTAGCGTCGATCATATTCTATCTGATGGTCGCTTCGCTGGCTTTCATCGTCATCCTGGTGGTGGAAGAGAATCATGCTCTAGCCGAGGGTAGTCCATGGCAATTCAACGATATCATGTTCGAAGTTGCCTCAGCTCTTGGCACGGTGGGCTTAAGTACGGGGATCACAGCAGCTTTTTCCACCACTGGAAAATTCATACTCATCCTGCTGATGTTCATGGGTCGTCTCGGTCCCATTACCGTCTTTGCAGCATTAGCATTATCTCGAAGTAAACACACCATCGAGTACGCGCGGGAAGAGCCGCTGCTCGGTTAAAATTTAGGTGACGCGAAAATTTATTGGAACTTTTTTGCAACGATTACCGTTGCCGCAGCGATAGCAAGTAGGAACGATCATCATGAAACGTTTTGTCGTGATTGGGCTCGGCAGCTTTGGCTCAGCCTTGGCGAAGAAACTGAAGAATAATGAATGCCGCGTTACGGGTCTCGATTCCGATCCAGATAACGTCGAAGATATGAAGGATTACCTGTTTGAGGCTGTTATTGGCGATGCGACCGACCGCGATACCTTAGCGACACTGGAATTGGATAAAGCGGATGGTGTCGTGATCAGTTTGGGCGAAGACATCACTCGCAGTTTGCTTTCGACATTGCATGCGAAAGAACTTGGCGCACGGCATATCGTGGTGAAAGGGGTGACACCCGAACATGGAAAATTGCTCAAGAATCTGGGCGTGGAACGCGTTGTTTTTCCAGAAACAGAAATCGCCATGCAGCTTGCCGATCGGCTCACTTGGCCAAGCGTTATCGATTATCTCCCCATCGACCCAGAGTACAGCTTTGTGGAAGTTGCCATTCCAGAGTCGTTTGCCAACCAGCGGTTAATGGACGCTGATTTGCGCAAACGGTTCGGCATTTGGGTCGTCGGTGTCAAAGATGCGCTTACGGGCAAGCTTACGATGTTTCCCGATGGTACGTTTAAACTCTCCGAAGACCAAATGCTGCTCGTGGTCGGGAAAGAAAAAGAACTGCATCGCTTGCGAGATGCTCTATAAGCCAAAAAAAGAAAGGGCTCTGAGATTCTCAGAGCCCTTGACCACTGCTTTGCGTCAAAATGTTTGCGTCAAAGTGTTTACATACAAGTGTTTACGCACAAGTTTTTACGTACAATTGTACGTATCCGAAGCTCAACCTGCACTGGCCAAGTTGAGTTCCAATAGGGCTTCTACGTAATCTCTGGTGACATTCAAGATTTCGTCGGTATAAAAATTCTTATCGAAGACCTTATCTTTATCTTCTTTTCCTTCTGTCATCAATTTTTCGTCTTCTTCTTCCGCATTTAATTCCTTGCGACGATCAAAAAAGGCTTTTTCGTTGAGCGAAACGAACTGCTCATCCTTCTGCTTCTTGTAAGCTTCGATTTGACGCAGAAGTTTATCAAACTCAGTGTTCTTCTCGATTCGAGCTACCGAGTTTGCTCGTAGGCGTTCCAGCAGATTGCTGTTAACCTGTTTGTAGTCGTTGTGCTCAGCGGCTTTCACCCGATCATTTTCCAGGGCGTAATCCAAATCGGATTCCCCGATATCCATTTGTGCGGTAATCGATGGCAGGATAACGTCGGAGGGTACGCCTTCTTTTTGGGTGCTCTGTCCATCGGGCAAATAAAACTGTTGAATGGTAATCTTCAACGCTCCCCATTGTGGTCCTTGGTTTCTTGACAAGGCAGCTCCCAAATCCATCAAGCTTTGTACGGTACCTTTGCCGTGAGTCGTGGGGTCACCAATAACAATTCCACGATGATAATCTCGGATAGCACCGGCAAAGATCTCCGAAGCGCTGGCACTTTGCTTGCTCGCCATAACGACCAGCGGACCTTCCCAAGCGACACCTGCATCATCATCTTTGTAAACCTGCACCACTCCATCAGGCTCTTTCACCTGCACGACCGGTCCCTGATCGATAAATAAGCCTGTCAGGTTGATCGCTTCAGTCAGACTGCCTCCACCGTTGCGACGAAGATCTAAAACGACTGCATCGATACCCTTCGCACGGAAATCCGCGATAATGGCGCGAACGTCACGCGTGGTGCTGCGGAAGTCTTCCACATTTTTTCGAGCACCTTCCATATCCATATAAAAACTTGGCAAATTGATATAACCAAACTTGTATGGTTTTCCATCTGCCTTTTGACCGTAATCTACAACTTCACCGCGTGCAGCAGAGTCTTCTAATTCGATTTTCGCTCTCTGAATAACCAAGGTCTTTGTTTCGCCGCCGGTCGCAGGCTTGACCACCAATCGGACGTAAGTGCCTGCAGCGCCGCGAATCATTTCCACCACTTGATCCAACTTCATATCCACCACATCGACCAAGTCCCCTGACTGGCCTTGGCCCACACTTACCAAGCGATCACCCACTTTAAGCTCACCTTGTTTATCGGCTGCACCGCCAGGCACGATACTCGATACGGTCACATATCCATCTTCCGCACCAAGTTGTGCGCCGATACCTTCGAGTTTCAATCCCATCAAGATTCGAAAGTTTTCGAGAGTCTTCGGAGCCATGTAGGTCGTGTGAGGATCAAGACTGCTGGTGATCGAAGTGATAAAGATTTCCAGCAACTCATCGGCATCTGTCTGATGCCATCGCGTCGAGAGAGTTCGGTAACGACGATGAAGTCGATCGCGGATCTCTTCATCGGTCAACTTCTTCGTTTCGTTTTTTTCCTCGGGGTTATCTTGCTTCCGAATCAATGCCCCACTGTTTGCATCAGCTTTGAGCAACAAAATACTATACTTGATCTGTCGACGCCAACGATCGTTCGATTCCTCTGGAGTCTTGGGATACTGAGCAGCCTTGCGATCAGCGACCATCATTTCATCCACATTAAAATCATGCTGCATGTCGATGATCTTGTGGACTTCCTCCATCCGCTCATCCACTCGCTTTAAAAACAACTTAAAGGTTTCGTAGGCGAAGGTGATGTCGCCGTTCTGAACCACCATGTCGTCTAACTTTGTTTCGTTCGCCATCAATTGATCGATGTCCGACTGGTAAAAGTAGAGCTTCAGCGGATCTAAAGCTTCCAAGAATTGCTTGAAGGCACGCTTGGAAATCTCATCATCAATCTTTCGGCCTGTAAGATGCAGGGCTTGAACTTGCCTTGCCAACGTGCGCGTGATGGCTCGGTCAAGCGACCGTGGCGCCGTCATCGTCTCGACTCGTGGAGGCGCTTCGGCAAAACTGCGCGTCTCGGTTGCGGTCCATAAACCACCGAAGAGGGAGCAAAGTACGACACCACTCCTCGCGAATTTTGCCAGGTTCCAACGCATCGATAAACCCTTCAAATCAAATGACTTTAGCAAGTAAAAATTTCTGTTGCTTTGGCGAGCCTTCATCCATTGTGTTCGAAAACGCCTTCCAACACACCCCAAATTTACAACTCGACCGCCAGAGAATCGTAAAATATCCCCCACCCGCGGGCAACATCGAAAGTGCATTTATGATCCTACGGCTTCAAGAATGGTGGGGTTCATCTTTCCCAAAGTTGAGGTTACATTTCTGGTGACCTTTAGACAATCGTCCTGTCAGTGGCTTTGTGCGCATGGAGTCATCAAGTCCGCGTTCTTGGCAAAAAACTTTTACTACCCTTCGAAAGGGTTATTCGCCAACACCCCCGAACAGCCGAAAATCATTTTTCGAGGATTGAAAAAAGCTGAATCGAAAAGCGATTTTTTGGGAAAGTTCGACTTGAGCACTCTAGAATATTGGTTTCATTAACACAACAATGAGGCTCAATAAGAGGGATACCGGAGCGGCTACCACCGGAAGTAGTAGCCGACGAGCAAAACTTGAATCGCAACTTTCCGAGTGCCTTTTGAAGCAGTATCGTATGTTCCGCAGGAATTGGCAGGCATTCGAACGATATCGACCCGGCCTAGAGTGGGCACATGTGTAGGGATTCGTCATGGCAAATCTGATTGCAGTTAATGGTCCATTCGCGGGACGCACCTATGATTTGAATGAATCCCAAATGGTGCTGGGCCGCCACCCAGACTGCTCCATCATCCTCGACGGCGCTGGTGTAAGTCGCACTCATGCCGCGATTGTTCAAAAGGGTACCGACTTCCTGATCGAAGATCTCAAAAGTCGAAACCGCACTTTCGTCAATGGAGTGATGATCGAACAACCGACCGCGCTGCGGGATGGCGATTTGATTCGCATTTGCGATCTCGAATTCTCTTTCCATGCTCCTATCGTGCCTGTGCAACTGGTACCTGATGGCGGGAAAGATGGAAGCAGTTTCGGAATTCTTCTGGTGGATGATTCCGAAGAAAGTCCGCACGCCTACACCTCAAAGCTCGATCTTTCAGGAAGCCAACCGGGTTCGGTATTTAGCACGTCGGCCGAAGCTCGCTTAACTGCACTTTTGGAAATCTCCAATGCATTGGGAAAGGCCATCTCACTGGAAGAAGTGCTTCCGAAAGTGCTCGATAGCCTATTCAAGATTTTTCTTCAAGCCGATCGTGGCTTTATCGTATTGCGAGATAGCGATGGAGAACTGCGACCGCGTTGGACAAAAACACGCCGGGAAAGCCAAGAAGAGAGTATTCGTATCAGCCGCACTGTGATGCGTGAGGTCATGGAAAGCAAGCAGGCCATTATCTCGCAAGATGCAACGGTCGATGATCGCTTCAGTTCCAGCGAGAGTATTGCCGATTTTCGTATCCGCTCTATCATCGTCGCACCGCTGCTCAACAGTAACGACGAAGCGATTGGCATCTTGCAAATGGATACGCAAGAACAACGCAATCGTTTTGAACAGAAGGATTTGGAAATCTTGATGGCTGTTGCCAATCAAGCAGGTATTGCCATCGAAAATGCCCAACTTCACGAGCAAATCCTGGAGAGCAAACTGGTCGAGCAAGATTTGAATCACGCTCGAATGGTGCAAATGGCATTCGTACCTTCCACACCTCTAACATTGCGGGGTTATGGTTGCTTTCACTATTACAACCCGATGCAACAAGTGGGTGGTGACTATTTCGATTATATCCAACTCCCAGGTGGACGAACGGCAATCGTCGTGGCAGATGTTACCGGACACGGTATCGCGGCCGCGATGTTCATGGCGAAAGTTTCTGCCGAGACCCGTTTTGCACTCGGCTCCGAAGACGATCCCGCTCGTGCCATTACGCTGCTGAACCGTCGACTCGCTGGCTTGATGGTCGAACGCTTTGTGACCATGATCGTTACGATCCTCGATCCGATGTCCGGCGAAGTCGTTACTGTGAACGCGGGACACATGCCACCTATCGTTCGACGTGCTAGCGGAGATATCGTGGAACCAGGCAAGGACGAATCGGGGTTGGCTCTAGGCGTCATGGATGATTGGGAGTACCAAGCCGTCAAGTTCCAATTAGAACATAGCGACATCTTCGCCCTCTATACCGACGGGATCAACGAGTGCGTCAATGAAAAAGGAGATCAGTTCGGCATCCAACAAATCACCGAAATCATCTCCTCCAAGAGAATGACTCCAGCCACCCTTGGAAATACAATCATGACTGAAGTCACCAAACACATGGGCAAAGCGCCACCATTTGACGACATGTGTTTGGTCATTCTGGGAAGAAACGATCCGGCGGCGCAAACTCTGTAGCGAAGCAAATCGATCAGTGAGCGGCGTTCTGTTGGCTACCGGCACGTCGTGCTCGGGCTGCAGCCATGAAGGATTGCACACAAAGAGCCACAAAGACCAAACAGATAACGGACATCGACCACACGGAAATCGAAGCGAGCATGTTCGCTGGCTTTTCAGGATCGGGCGTTTTGAACAATGTCGATATTCCGCGTCCGCCCGAAACCAGTCCGCCCAGCAAGGAGATCGTCGCTGCAGCATGCATCGCGTGTTTTCGCATAGGCTCCTTCATCGCCAAGGCACCGCAAAAAATGAGCAGCCCACCAAATACCGCTGGAATGAAGAGCGTGGGACTGGGGCCTTTTTTCACTTCGCCGGAAACCGCCGGAGTACCAATACCTGCCGACGCGAGCCCGAATCCGCCCACGGCCAGCACGACCAACAAAAAACCAAATAAAATCGCTTGTTTTGGCATACTCATGCGTTAATTCCTTATTTTCTCTCAGTCTCGTACAACCGCCCTTGATAGGTATCGCGCACCTTGAATTCATGCTCGACCGCCATTCGCACAGCGGCTTTATCTAAACACCACGATGGTCCGACAAAATAATTCGCCGGTGCATCGCCCGTGATACGCTCGACGATCGTGTGCGGAGGCAAACGTTCGATAAAGTCCACCAGGATCCTGATGAAATGATCCCGCTGCATCAACTCCACTTCTCCGCGTTCAACCTGTTCCGCCAATTTCGTTCCGGGTACCGCGTAAAGATTGTGGATCTTGACCGCGTCAATATTCCAACGAGCCAACTCGGAAGCCGTTTCCAGCATCTGTTCATCGGATTCACCCGGTAAACCCAAGATCACGTGCGCACACAATTCCATACCGCGACCTTGACTGCGTTGCATCGCATCAACAAAAGCATCATGGTGATGACCACGATTCATCCAATCGAGACTTGCGTTGTGAATTGTCTGCATCCCATACTCCAGCGATAAGTAGGTCCTGCTGGCAAGGTCTTGCAAATAATCCAACACTTCTTCAGGAACGCAGTCTGGACGAGTTCCAATCACGATGCCCACAATTCGCTCGTCACCTAACACAGGTTCAAAAGTGCGTTTTAGTTTTTCCAAAGACCCGTATGTGTTCGTCGCCGGCTGAAAATAAGCTAAAAACTTATCGACCTTAGCATAATAATGCCTCAAGCCGGTGATGCCCTGCTCCAATTGCTCCAGCAGTGGGACTCGCTTGGTTCGACGAACGGGACTGAAGCTGCGATTGTCGCAAAAAGTACACCCCCCTACGGCAACTGTCCCATCCACATTGGGACAAGTAAACCCGCCATCCAAAGTTACCTTCTGAACTCGGGCCTGAAAGCGGTTCTTTAAGTAAAATCCGTACTGATAATAACGAAGCCCAGCCTCTTTCCAGTCGAAAAAGTGGTGGCCACTGGGAGTCAATATTGTTGACGCTTTCACTGTTCTCACGTAGAGTAAAAGGGTAGCTTACTTTAGGGGTGTCGCAGTACTTGTCTTGAATCCTATTCGAAAACCATCAACCAATGGCGATTACCACAATTAGCCGACGGCGTTGGTCGCGGTATTCGGGGTTTTCCATCACGTACTTAGTATTATCAGAGCGACTCTCAGGACGGTAGAGCCGCCGGGCGTTCATTTGAATAAAAACGGGGTTAAATATATGCCTGACTACGGAAAGTTAGTTCCTGTTGGCGGTGGTGATACCATCCCGTTAGCCAAGGATCGTCTTGTCATCGGTCGCCGCGAAAACTGCGACATTATCCTCCGTTTTTCGAACGTGTCCGGCCAGCACTGCCGCATGACCTTGGAACAAGGCTATTGGTTTATCAAGGACCTGAACAGCCGAAACGGAGTGAAAGTCGACGGCTATCGAATCAGCCGCAAACGTCTTGACCCCGGCTCCCTCATTTCAATCGCCAAACACGAATACAAAATTCAGTACAGTCCCGAAGCGCTTGGCGCTTATGGCCCACCTCCGCCGGATGATGATCATATGGAGGAAATGCTGCGCAAGTCCCTGATGGACCGCGCCGGATTGTCTCGCCGCAGCGAAGAAGATCGTAGCAAGAACCGCAACCTTGAAGATGACGATCAATAGTCCGCTGTAATTCGCAGGCTTACATTCCCAAACGCTTCATCAAAGCCCATCTCGAGCGGGATGGGCTTTACTTTTTGGACCGCAGAGCTTTATCCCATAGTTCTGCATGCGCTTTCAGTCCACGAGCATTGAAGTGCACGCCATCGCGATATTCGGCTCGCAGTTGGTCGGTGTCCGCACCGAGGTGGACATTGCTGATTTTCGTCGTGTCGCGCTGCGCTTGCCGAAATTCCTCGTCGCTGGCATCCGCTTCGCTATGGTACGTTGTTAGGGCCACAAACCAAGGGACATCCCAACCAGCCATGATGCGCGAGCGGTTGATGAGGCCTTCCATGTACTCTCTGTAGTCGCTGCCTCGAATCTGACGCTCGCCAGGATAACCGGCTCTTTCCTGTCCGGCATCGGATTCCCCTTGATGCCATAACACCCCCTTGATTCCGTTGGGGCCGAAGTGGACCAAGCGTTCACTCAAACGATTAAACAATTCTCCCGTACTTTCAAAACCACCATCTGCATGTGGCCAACAGTTAGCGCCTGTTGTCGGTTGACGTTCAAAGCGTGAACCGCGTGGTAACCATTCGCGCACGCTGGTTCCTCCCACTCCTACCGCAGCAAATCCGATGGGAACTCCCTCGCGCTCGAAAAGCAAATCCCCTAACGCAGGCATAAAGCTACCTTGTCCGCCTGCTGCACCCGGCAGCGGATCCGCTGCCGGGTGCCATTGCCGACCATCGAATGCGACCACCTTATCGTGAGCAGGCTTCGTTCGCACGCTTCCATAGTTTGCAGAGTTCGATTGACCAGCGACCAAGTAAACATCACCTACTCCAAATGGCTTGGAGCGAATTTGCTCTGTTGAATTCATCGCATTTCGAATTTCTGCTGTATACCAGCCACCTTGTGGCACCGTTATTTTTGTATTCAGATAACGATCGTTCGGAACGGTGGAGATCATCTTCCATTCGACGATGGTCGTACCCTCTTGATCGACAACCCTCACCTCCCACTGATTAGAATTCGTCTTTGACTTTTCCACCTTTTGCTGGGCTGCCTGTTTACCTGCGGGAGGTTCAGCCAGTGGAAGTGCACCTTGCAAAATCACTTCCGCATGACCGCTGCCATCGCGTTGTACAATTTCAAATTGGGCTGGTCGATGAAGAGAAAAGTTTACCGCTGCGGGTGCATGGGACATCGGAGCATGATCGAAGTACCATCCTCCGCCAACAACGCGTGGATCTTTGGTTGCAATGAGCTCTTCAAACAATTGTTGACGTAGTCGAGCCTTCGTTTCTGCATAGGCAGAATCGCTGGCGACATTCTTCAGCTGATGCTTATCTTTTTTCAAATCATAAAGCTCTTCGGCTGGTCTTTTGGCAAAAGCTCGATCATAAAATGGACGGACCGCTGGATCGTTTCGATGGGTCACTAGCCAAGCTTTTGTCGGGCTGGCGTCCATATCGCCAAAAGCAACAAATGTGTTGTTGGTCAACGCATCGAGTGACGGCTCAGATGATTCCGCCGTAGGAGCGGTTTCATTTTTGTCATCAAATTTCGGTCTCCCTAATGGCCATCGCTCAGGAGCAAAATTGATGATGTAAAGGTAATCATGCGTTCGGATCGCTCGCTGTGGATAGTGTGAAAAATCCCCCTGGACATCGGCAACATGCCGCTCTCGCCCCATCGTCACAGCAGTTCGCTGGGGATCGATCCGGCCACTTTTTCCCTCAGTGATCTGTCTTACCAAACTTCGACCAGTCATCGATGGATGCGGTTTAATATGCGCCAATTCGAGCAAGGTCGGGGCCAAGTCGACAAGGCTCACCAAATCATCTACGACAACGCCTTCGTTCTCCCCGTTTTGGCGTTGGCCCGCAGTAGGCTGTATTACGAGAGGGACTTGGCACCCAAAGTCGTAGAGATTGCACTTGCCATTAGTAAAACCGGGTGCTCCATGATCGCCACTGACGATCAAAATCGTGTTATCGAGCAACTGTCGCGCACGCAGCACTTCGACGATGGTTCCTATCGCAGCATCAAACGCTTGAACTTCGCCCAGATAGTCTGCCAAGTCTTCGCGTATCTCCGGCACATCAGGCAGAAACGGAGGCACCTTCCCTTGAAGTTGATCGGGATCGATACCCCACAATGCTTTGCCCGAACCTTTCTTCCATGCGCGATGCACATTCGTCGGTCCATACCAAAAGAAGAAAGGGGAGGCCTCACTCCGCGCATTCAAAAAGTCTTCGAAATTACCTCGCACCTCGGTCAATAATTCTGCGCGAGCCTTCTCGATCGTGCTACCATTCTGAACCAGTTGCGTAACCTGTTCAGAAAACTGATTGATTCGCCCTCCGCGTTTTTGGTACACGAATTGATTACCACCGATCGGCGCGTCCGCAGGATTGCCAGGGCTCCAAACTTTGTAGGCCTTGCCAATATGATATCCGCCATCTCGCAACATAAGGGGGAATGCGGGAAGTTGATAATTCCAACGCGCTCCCTGCAATATCGAGGCTGATCCACCTCGCCAAAACGGTTGGCCCGAACAGAGCGAAGTGCGACAGGGTGTGCAGGAAGGCGCGTTCACAAAAGCGTTGCGAAAGATGACACCCCGTTTAGCGATTTCATCGATATGAGGAGTTTTCACAATATCGTTAAGCGTCCCTGGCCCATCGATTTTTGAATAGCAACTTGCATATCGTCCCAAATCATCTGCGAATAACAGCACGATGTTCGGACGTTTCTCTTCGGCATATGCTGCTGGCATCAAGAAGATAAAAGCCAGGATCGCAGCCAGCAAGTTTTGAACTGCGGCAGCGCGAGCATCGATGCCTAATCGTATACAGCTAGAAGCGTTCATAAACATGTAAAAAACTACCTTTTGTCAAGATTCCTGCTTCGCACTCTCAGCCGCTTCAGCTACTCTCAATCGTTCCGTGAGATCGATAATCTGCTCGATCGGTAATTCTTCGGCGCGCGAATTTCCCTCGAGTTTTGCCTCCGCCAAAATTTGATCCACTTGTTCTTTGCTGAGTTTATCCTTCATCGCGCTGATAACAACTCCACGCAAAAATTTTCGACGATGGAAAAAGAGCGCTCGCACCGTCTCATGAAAATAATCAAGATCCACAATTCGCTCGCGAAGATGCTGGTTGGGTGTGATCGAAAGAATGGCCGAATCGACTTTGGGCCGAGGCCAGAAGACGTCCGGCGGCATCGTGCGCACGATTTCTACCTCGCACTGACTCTGAATCCAAATGCTCAGTGCACTGTAGTCTTTCGTTTTTGGCTTGGCCGCAATTCGCTCTGCCAATTCCTTTTGAATGGTCACGACCATTTTGTCGACCAGCAGTTCGGTCAGCAGTAAATTTGAAATGATCGGTGTGGCCACGTTGTACGGAAGGTTGGCAACGAGTTTGAAACGACTGCCAGGAACAGCCCGCATTTTGTCGCGAATAGCCTGCAGCACATCATCGTGCAAATTATTTTTGTTTCGCAAAGCGTCTCGTTGCAACATGGTGACGTTACCGAACGGTGCGAGCTCTTGCTGCGCTAGTTGTGCCATCATCGGATCGATTTCAACGGTAACCACTGAGCCAGCAAAAAGAGCCATTCTGGTTGTAAGAGATCCCATTCCAGTCCCGACTTCCAAAACTACATCCTTGGCCGTTAGATCTGCGGTCCGCATGATGAGATCGATAAGGTTCAAGTCGATCAGAAAGTTCTGACCGAATCGTATCTGAGGAAGTAAGCCGGCGCGACGAAATTTGTCTTGGAGATAGCTGAGCGTTTGACGCGGACTGGACATGCAAAACTCGATGAAACGCAGTAATCCTCAAACGCAAGATAAATTCACGATTTGAGATGCTGCTGGATTAAAATTGGAAAACGACGAACTGGATCTATAAAAGAGCGGGGATGAAGTGTACGGTGTCACGATCTAATGGTTCTAACGCGATTCAAGTTGTCTCGCTACATATTTGGCAAGGATATCGGTTTCGAGGTTGATCGAATCGCCCACTTTTCGGCTACCGAGTGTGGTAGCTTGAAGTGTATGAGGAATAAGGGCTACGGAAAAACCGGCTGGATCCACATCGACTACGGTCAGACTAATGCCATCGACAGCGATGGAACCTTTGCTGGCCAAGTGCGGGATTAGATGCTGGGGGACGTCAAAATAGTAATAGGCCCACTCACCCTGCGGGTCAATTTTTCGAATTTTTCCCGCTCCATCGATATGACCAGTGACAAAATGTCCACCCATACGATCCCCAACTCGCAGCGATCTTTCGAGATTGACGAGCGAGCCCTGGCGGAGTTGACCGAGATTTGTTTTTCGCAAGGTTTCCTCTCCCGCTTGGAAATCCACTAAATCTCCGTTCAGTGCCACTGCCGTTAAACAACAGCCGTTGATGGCGATACTATCTCCAATCGCGATGGACTCACTGTTTCCCCCAACCTTCCCTTTCTCCGCGGTTTGTTGAAAAAGAGGGGAGCGGACGACTAAACGTAGGCCTGGCGGTTCTGGAATAAGCGTTTCGATGGTTCCGAGCGCTTCGATCAGTCCGGTGAACATGAAAATTTTCTTTCTTATCAGGTTATGAAGAGCGACATCCGAAAGCAGCGATGCAAGTTCATCGATGATCGGGGCTAGGCACTTCGCGGTTGATTCAGCAAAATAGGCGGCGTGTCATTTTAGCGGTATCGTTTCAGCGATATTGTATCGAACCAATCTAGAGCAGGAATGTGGAACATTATGAGCTTCATTGAATATATTCATGGCCGTCAGATTCTCGATAGCCGTGGCAACCCGACGGTAGAAGTTGATGTTGAGCTTTCGGATGGCTCGTTTGGTAGAGCTGCCGTGCCGAGCGGTGCTAGCACTGGAGCTCACGAAGCTTGGGAATTAAGGGACGGCGACAAAAAAGTTTTCCTTGGTAAGGGTGTTACAAAGGCTGTTGAAAATATCAATGGTCCTATTGCCGAAGCGATCATTGGCATGGACGCTTTGGATCAGCGTACCGTGGACCGAGTGCTCTGCGAGACCGATGGAACTCCCAACAAAAAGAACTTAGGGGCCAACGCAATTTTAGGTGCATCTTTGGCGGTTGCACGCGCCGCTGCAAATTTTACTCAGCAGCCCCTTTATCGCTACTTGGGCGGCTGCGGCGCGCATATTCTACCAGCGCCGATGATGAACATTGTGAACGGTGGTCAGCATGCTGACAATTCGGTGGATGTCCAGGAATTCATGGTAATGCCCTTGGGGTTTGAGCGATTCTCGGATGCGTTGCGCGCGGGAGTGGAGATTTTTCATAACCTGAAGAAAGTTTTGCACAGCCGAAAGTTGAATACAGCCGTGGGTGATGAAGGCGGATTCGCTCCTGACCTGGGCAGCAACCAAGAAGCGCTCGACTTGATCATGGAAGCGATCAGTGCGGCAGGTTACGAAGCGGGCAAACAGATTTTCATTGCGCTCGATGTTGCCGCAACAGAGTTCTATGATTCAGCCACCAAGAAATACACCATTGATGGCAAGGCGCTTTCCGGTCCAGAGATGGTCGATTTCCTGGTGAAGTGGGTCGACAAGTATCCAATTTGTTCGATCGAAGATGGGTGCTCCGAAGATGATTGGGAGAGCTGGAAACTGCTGACGGAAAAGGTTGGCCACAGAATTCAGTTGGTCGGTGATGATTTGTTCGTCACCAATACCGAGCGATTGCAGCGCGGCATTAATGAAGGGATTGCCAATAGCATTCTGATCAAAGTCAACCAAATCGGCTCGCTCACGGAAACCGTTTCGGCGATCCAGTTGGCTTTGCGAAATGGATACACCAGCATTTCCAGTCATCGCAGTGGAGAGACCGAGGATTCGACCATTGCGGATCTGGCGGTTGGCCTATCGACAGGTCAGATCAAGACGGGTTCTGCAAGCCGCAGTGATCGTATGGCAAAATACAACCAATTACTGCGCATCGAAGAAGAACTCGGCGATGATGCCGTTTACGCCGGTCCGATGCTGATTCGCAAGAAATAACCCTTACGCGGACCACTTGTTTCGCTCGAAAGGCTGGTTGCCGCAAGTCAACCAGCTTTTTTTGTTGATTTGTGCACGGTTTGAACCGATCGAAGTTCTAATCGGGCTTCACTTTCAGGTAAGCTACAATAGAGCAGGGGAGTGGTCGCCGGTACCGCGGCAGCGGATACTGTACGCTTGGAAGGACCGGCGGTTTAGCTTTTAAATACATTTAGATTGCACTTCGGAGGAGCGACGGTGAGCGGTTTTTCATTTAATGCAGACTCACGATCGTGGTTACGAAAGACTTTACGATTCTTGATGATTCCGGCGGTACTGGTTTGGAGCCCCTGTGGCCAGAGTTGCCCGCGGCTGTATGGACAAGAATCAAATAATAATCCCCCTGCCGTGGAACCGCCGCCCCCTTTGGATGTTGCGACCAAGCCTACCGAGGCCGCCGCCCCAGCAACGCAGACAAGTTCAACGACCGCCGCTCCCGATCAGGGGAGCGTTGTTGGAAATGCGGAGAAGCAGGATCGAAAACCCGTTTTGCAGGTCATGGACAAGCCGCCGATAGCTCATGCACAGGACTTGAGCATTGCGTTTCGAGCTTCGTCGGAGAAGGTGCTACCTTCCGTTGTAACGATTCTGGGTCAGACGAAGGATATCGATCCAACTCAGCAAGCTTTGGGTTTTGCGGACGAGGGAGATCCTAGTATTTACGATTCAGTTGGTTCGGGCGTGATCGTTGATGCTTCCGGATTGATTTTCACCAACAATCATGTGGTTGCTGAGGCGAAGCGCGTGTTGGTTCGCCTTTACGATGGTCGTGAGATTGTCGCCGAAGATATCCGTAAGGATCGCGACAGCGACCTGGCTACGTTGCGGATCAAGAGTGAGGATCCGTTCCCTTTCACCCCGCTGGGAAATTCGGACGAGCTGGGTGTAGGTGATTGGGTATTGGCGATTGGCAGTCCCTTCAGTTTGGATTCGACGGTGAGTGCTGGGATTATCAGTGGGAAGGGGCGGATGTTGGAGGGAATGATACGAGGCCAATTGATTCAAACGGATGCCTCGATCAATCCAGGAAATTCTGGTGGACCTCTGGTGAATTTGGCAGGCGAAGTGGTCGGCATCAACACCGCAATTGCGACGCGCAATGGTGGTTTTCAAGGTGTGGGCTTTGCGATCCCATCCAATCGTGTTCGTTGGGTGACCAGCGAGTTGGTAAGCAACGGATCGGTGCGTCGAGCTTTGTTGGGTGTTAGAACGGATCGAATTCCGCAGAATGTGGCGGCATCGTTGAAATTACCCCCGCGGGGCGGAGCTTATGTGATCCAGGTAACACCGAATCGGCCCGCAGCGAAAGCGGGCATCAAGGTTGGAGATATCATCGTGCAGATCGGATCTTATGCGATTCGCACCAACACGGAACTTGGTGAAATCGTGGAACAGTTACCCGTAGGTGAACCGACTGAGGTTTCTGTGCTCCGCGAAAAAGAAAAGGTCGTGCTGCCAATCAAGTTAGAAAGCCGCTAAGCCGACAGCCTTAGCTGCGGTGACCCCGCTGCTCCAGCGGCTAATTAGGGCGGCCAGTTGACGCACTCCGAAAACGAGTGCGCGGTATCCGTCGTCGACTAACGTTTGCGTCGCAACCAAGTTAACCACTTGCGACTTATAGTATCACTAGAATCCACTTCACTAGAGGACATCTGGCCCGCCTCCCCCGCCGAAGACTTTTGGCTCAAAACTTCGTCACGGCGAGTTACGCGATCCCGATCCGTCTTACGCAATTCCTTAGTCGGGACACTCACTCGCTCCATCGCTTTACGAGCCTTTCGGTCGATCGCCTCAAGATCGTGATGCACCAACTTCTGATTCGCCCGCTCCACATGCACATCACACTTCGAACATCGACTGGGAGGCTTAGAAATCTCCTTCCCACACCCAGGACAAAAATAGGCGATCGAAGGTTTCGCCGCTGTCGCAAACAATCCGTTAACGTCCTGAGCCATCACCCACTGCGAATCGTCTTTCTTCAACGGCGTATCGAGCAGCACAGTCCCATTGCGAATCAAATCCAACAAATCCAGCGGACTCACTGGACCATACTCCATGCCGGTAAGCGATTTATAAAACCATGTCATGCGCGTCACACTTCCTGCTTCAATCTCAACGCAAAAACCATGTTTTGATCCTACGTTTCACCTCATCCTCGTCAAGATATTAAATCAAACAAACGATCGCCTTGCTAATGAATCTTTGGTTAAAGTAAACCATACCGCGAATGAATCAGAAACCTGACTATTTTTTGGTGTAAGCATTCCATCGCTCGTCGATTTTACCTTCCTTCTCATCCCCAGAATGAAAGATCACGCGATAGTGCAATTCAAAAGATTTTCCCGCAGGTAAGGTGTAACCACCGGTCTTTTTTTCGCTCCCCACAAAATGATGCTCTCCAAACGGATTGGCAGCAAACAATCCATACGTTCGCACATGCCATCTTCCTGGATAACGAAGCGAATCAGGACGAACCAAAATGGCCACACCAACGTGTTTATCTTGAACGATTCCGTGATAATCGACCCATCGCGCGGGCTTACCCCAGGCCGCACCATTGGTATCCCCTTCGCTATTGACAATCGTCCCGCCAGGCTTCTGCTTCGCATCCACCTTCATCGATTCAGCAACTCGCAATCCAAAAGACCCCTCCTTGGTATCTCCAAAATGAATATCCTGACCGCCAGCCGTCATCACAATATCAAAATCGATCCAGTGCGCGTCCATATCGTGTGCAAAAGTCATCACACGACTCTCTTGGCACATCACATCGCGACCACGCGAAACCCATTCGCTTGTTGTCTCGATAACAGCTACTTTCCCATCAGCCGTTTTCCCATAGGACTTGTGCTCGATCAGTCCGCTCTTGTCGGACTCAGCCCAAAAATCGACATCGTTCACTTCGCCATGAGTGAACCATAACGAACGATGATGAATATGATCCTTCTCCTCACCCGGCTGTTGATTATCCATCGGATATGCCCGAGTTCTCGCCAACCCTTCCAGCCCATGAATGGGCCATAGAATCGGTTTGGTACCGGATTTTTGCCAATACTTGGTCAGCAATTTTTCCCCCAAGTAGACCTCAATCCCATCTTCCTTTTTTTCCAAGCGATACTTTTCCGTTGCTCCATCTTCTTGTCCTACGGTGACCGCTGCACCGCTCGTCACGCATACAGCAACAATCAAATAGCTCGCCCAAGAAAACCGACTCATGCCCTAACCCCTGTGAATTGCCGCGAGAAAAAAACTCAAGCTAAGCTGCAACGCAACCCAGCTTGAGTGCACAATCGACGAGAAACACTACTTCTTGCCTACGCAATATAAAAACTTGTCGGACCGCAGATATAGTTTTCCAGAATCTACAATGGGCGACCCATTAAACACTGAACTATCCGATTCAAACTTGTTGATCTTTAGAATCGAAAACTCATCTTTTGCGGGAACCACAAAGGTCCCATCGATTCGGCTTACGAAGAACAACAAACCATCCGCAGCCACCGGTGAAGCGTAAAACCGTTCCGGCTTTGGCTCAATTCGTTTCTCGTAAACCATTTCACCCGTCTCAGCCTTGGCACAGTACGCGATACCTTTACTTTCGCTGAACCAATAGAGACGATCTTCGAGCAGAATAGGTGAGGATACATTACTACCTTTATCGAGTCGCCACTTAGTGTGCGTTTCAGTCACATCACCGCGACCACCTGGCTTGATCGCAACAATGGTATTTTTTCGACCACCGCATGCGTATAAAATGCCTTTGTATTCCAGCACACTGGGGCAAATATAGTCGTCGATGCCTTTGCATACCCACAGTTGCTCTCCAGTCAAAGGATTAAATCCCAACACCTTTCCCTTGACGCTAACAACCAGTTCATCGCCTGCACCGCCAGCGACAATAATGGGCGTGTTCCATGACGCATCCATTCCCTTCGCTCGCCAAATCTCTTGGCCGGTCTTGCTATCCAATCCAATCAAATTTCCAGATTCGACACTCGCATTGATAACCACTACGTTCTTGTAAACAACCGGCGAGTTCGATGTGCCGAAAACGTGCGTGCCGTTCCCGCAATTGGTAACCCATCGCAACTTGCCATCGAATTCGTATGCCGCTGCACCTGTGGTACCGTAAAAAACATAGATCCCACTCGCGTCGACGTAGGGAGTTCCAGATGCGTAACCATGCAGCAACGTAAAACTGGCGAAATCTTCTTGTTTCGTGGTGGAAGGCTGCTCTACCGACCATTCCACTTTGCCGCTCTGCGCATCAATACACAATAACTTGCGTACCAACTTGGTCATATCGCCAGGGTTATCTTTACTCTGACCGTACCCATCATGCGAAGTGACGTAGAGTTTCCCTTGATATAGCACAGGACTCGATGCCCCGATTCCTGGCAATGGGGTCTTCCACAGCAAATTTTCTGTATCGGACCAATTCGTAGGCAAACCTTGATTCAAATTGGCGGGCAAACCGTTCGCACCAGGCCCTCGAAACTTTGCCCAATCATCGCCATTGGCAACTGCTGAAAAACCTACCGCACATCCGACGATTGCCATCGTCGCCAGCCGCTTCCACAATCGCTTGGAACTTTGTCCATTGCGACCTGCAACGTCACCCACTCTACTCGAGTCATTGCCCCTCGAGTGATTTCCCTTCCGTTCCATCGTCACGCTCCTGAATCGACTAAACCTTCAAAACACGCATCTATCATTTTCCAGGTTTTTCAGTCGAAATCCAGCGGACTAGCCCGATTTCACCACGCGCTTTCCGAACTCTTTCCTAACTTCTGCACAACGACTGCACATAATCGGCTGAGCCGTCTCGCATCCAACCATCCAATTGCGCTAGATCCTTAAGCTGCTGTCCTCGCAGCGTATCCACCACGATAAACTGACAGGAAACGTCCACCAAATAAGTCATATCGCCCCATAATTTCTCAAATTGACTCACCGGATAAACATCCTCCTGTCCATGCCCCCAACGCTTCTTCACATCCTTAATGGTAATGTACGTAGGTAACCTTTGTGCCGCTTTGCGCACCGCTTGATCTACCTTAGGTCGATCATCCACATCTCCCCGAGACAATTCAAATGATTCCAATAGCGAATCGATACCGACCCAGGTTGTCATCGAATTGTAATACGACAACTTAAACTCGTCCGTCTCCCGCGGCATCGCCAGACCTTCCAATAGCCGCAAACGGCCATCCACTTTTGCCAGTCCGCCACCTCGATCCTCAATTCGCCTTGGAATCACCTCATACGTCAAACAAGCTCCCGATCGAATATGTCCGCCCAATATTTGCGGATCGAGCGAAACACCCAAGGTATCGATATTGTGCAGCATCAAGTATTTCAGTTCGGGCCGCGACCGCAGCATATTTCCTAGCACACCATTTCGCAGCATATTTGGTATCTCGTACCAATGCCCGATCGGATGCATGCACTGCATCGGAACATTGTCGACATAATCGGTCGCTTCACCCGCACCCACCGCCCATCCCAATAGAGCAGCATGCAAACTGTCTTTCACTTTTTGTTTCTGCTGATCGAGCACTTGCTGCGAGGTCTCCTGCCACAAAAAACGCAAGTCGCGTTGCGTTGGCACCATTCTTAAACCTACAGACATACCCGGAGACACCACCATCTTCACGCCAGCATCAACACCTTGACGCTCCATCACATAACGAGAGATCGGCGTCTCGGTCAAATAACTGGTTGTCACAACCAGCGGAATATCTCGACCATACTCCAGTCCCGATCGAGAACATTTGGCCACATGAATATCGAGAAAGCTCCAGTGTTTACCCTTCAATTTGCAAAAAGGATTCAGGGCCTTCACAACTCCCGCTCCCCCCGTCCAGCGACTGCCGGCCCCCGCCGCTAATGCGACAACAGCAACCTCGCCTCGCGAAAGTGCCGCCTCACCCAAATCGCGCAAACTGCGATCTGAGGCTCCTCGCAAATCCAATACATCCTCTGCACCAACATCCTCAACAGTGGTTTGACGCGGCAATCGATTTTGCGATAAACCAATGCGACCATTCAGCAAATCGGCACGAATCTGTTCATGCTGCTCGCGATCAAATCCATTTGCTTTCAGCAACTCACGCAAGCTTGTTCCTTGATCTTCTTTTCCGCGCTGAGCTTGCGGCAATAGTCGATCGATCAACCAACTGGACGACTCGCGCTGACTTCGACACCGACTCCCCAAACGCATCAACTCCAACTGCGTCTGAGGTGTCAAATCGCGAATCTCTTGTTTGATCCACTTTGGGGCAAGCAAGGAATAATAACCATCGGGCATCGATGCTCCACTTCCTCGCATCAGTTCCGCCCAAGATCCTTTTTCATTGATCGCGAAATCGTAGACAACCGGTTCCATGGCGAAGGCCAAACTTGCCTGCATACGCTGCTTGGTCGCCCGCATTGTCGCTAACAACCAATCCTTAGCTCGCGGCTTCACTTGCGGATCAAAGATGAAACCCATACCACCACCCGCCATGCCACCGAGCATCCAGAAGCCCCAAAAAGCTTCCCCGAATTCCGCGCGGGCTTGCTCAATCAATGCGTCGGTAAACTGATTCGTACAAGCGGGAATGATTTTTTGCAGGGCATTCTCAAAATTTTCGGTCGTCAATCTCCCCAACCGCTTTAAATCGCCAGCTTCCAACGCGCGTCGAACCTCAGCAAGTATCTCGATGGCATAGCGACGCGCCTCCCATTCCTCTTTGCCACGAAGCAAATATTTTTCGGTAACCATCTCCAAAATAGGGCCGACATTTTGAGCCATACCTCCATGCACTAGAACCAAACTTTCTTGCAATTTGCGAAAGGTATCGGAGGCTCTGCATGCCGAATCCAAGGAAACGTGCCGAGGCAATAGACAGCCACGACTAACCCCATATTCAGGATCGTCGACGTTGGGCACGCAGCCATGAATCCATTTTATTCCCGGCCAAACTCCACCCGAATCTTGCCAACCACCACCCGAACCTCCTAACCATTCCCCCAATATGGCCCGCGCCGCCACCAACCGTCGCTCTTCCTCTTTCAAACCTCTCTCGAGCAACTCGATCTGCCCCGTTGCTCGCATCAATACCGATATGAGGCAACCCAAAAGGTTGGTCGAAACCGCTAGTCGCGAACCTTTCGGAATATCATTTACCTGGCTCACAATCTCCAGCCCAACACCCTCTCTCCCCAACAAAGTGCTCAGTAGATTTCGTATCGGTAAATGACACCCTTCCATCGCGGGTGGCACCACACCGGATGCGATCAACGCTGCCTTTAACAAGCCTAAATAATCTTTAGCAAAATCGAAGACATCATCGATTTGCTCGATCTCCGTAACCGCTTGAAGATCCACACTGACCAAACGCAACACCGGCCGATCGATCACACGCAAATAGGCTTCCACCGGAGGTTTCGGCGCAGGGTCTCTTTGATATACGGCTAAATCGATCGACGCGTTGATTACCTGCGCTCCCTCCGGAAAATCCATCCCTAAAAAGAAAATGTCCGACCAACCCGAATGGGAAAAATCCATTCTCACCGAAGTTCGCTCCCACAAAATGGGATAACCACCACTCTCCTCATCCGCTTGCAACAAAGACCTCTGCAACCGCAACGGATGATCATCCGGATGCCCCACCCGAAACATCCATTGATTGCCGCGCACCATGCGCACACTTCGGCGGACCTGGTCCGCTAACGTCTGAAAGGCGAGTTGATAATATGCCTTCGCTAAAGAACTCGCCAATGACAGCGTCACACCTTGCTGATTTTGAACATCCAACAAAATATCAATCGCTTCCACAAAACGCCGAGACAACATATGCTCGTGCGCAACATGGGGAATCAAACCAGCCGAATGCACTTCTAATCGACGAGGGATTTCGTATCGATAAATGGCGCTTAAAAAAAACATCGCCCGAACTCGATGATAGAGATTCGGAGCATCTCTCCAAAAACGATCCAAATCGCTGGCAGCATTCAATAACTGCCGCTGATCAAGCTGGGAACACAATTCTCCTAAGCCACGATGCCGCACCGTATCATCCATCGAAACAATTGTCTCGATCATGGCCTGACCGGTCGACTTAACCACAGTGTCGATCGTCATTATCGATTCCCTAGTGCGAACGAAGATTCTGCTGCGCCAACAACTCAACTAACTCAGTGAGCACTCGATCACGGTCCACACCCGAAAGCGAAAATGCTAATTGAGCAGTCAATAGGCCATATTTCATTCCGATGTTGTAACGACTGCCAGCGATCTCACATGCCAAGAATCGCTCCCGCGTCGCTAGTTCGTTCAAAGCCTCTGCCAAGACAATGTTGCGTCCAGGATACCGCTGAGCCAACTCGGCGAGAATATCCATCGCACCAGGCGTCAACACATGCATACCAAAGAAACATAAATACGTGCCACTGCGAAATCCCGATATCGTCAACTCCTGCTCCGCAAGCGTAGGAGTTGGCTTCTCAATCACACGCCGCACCTCGTACAGATGCTCGCTACGCGGCAATCGATTTCCACCGACCGTTCCGAAATAGGGAAGCATATGCTCTCGCGTCGGCTGGACCGCAGATACCGCACATTGTTCCAGCTCCGCCGCCTCAATCAACTGCTGAGCACAACTTGTGCCGATGCGACTCAAATAGAGATGGTCACCCACCAAATGTAAAACGGGTGAATCCTCCATGAATCCCTTGGCCCGTAACAATGCGTCACCGTACCCACGCGGTTCATCTTGAATCACAAATGCAATGCGATCTACATACCGACCCGCAGCGGCTGCATACGCTTCTCGATCCCCTGGTCGAATGACGATCGCCACCGAATCAATGCCGCATCGATCAATCTCCTGAATGATCATCTCCAATGCCGTTTTTTCCACTCCATCGCGATCCACTAGTCGCTGCAGTGGAAGACCATTCTGCCCAGGACCAGCTGCCGTAATCACCGCCTTTTGTACTCGCATGCCTATCCTTCCCGATCTTGATTCCTTAATGGACTTCATCTGCTCGCTCGCGACAATTCTGCTCGCTCACGGCAAAAATCCCAAACCCTCTTCATCTTAACTACTCCCTCATCCCCGCCGATGCTGAACCTCGCAATTACCATCCCCAAACTCCACCCACCACCGCCGGTTGTTAGGAGCCGAATCACTCAACACACCCTTGACACCACCAAAGCTTCGATTTATCCAACAAAAAACCACCCAAAAGAAGTGTACTCACTAACCCCGGCTGCAAAGCTCTGCTGCTTTAGGCAACAGCCAGCTCTCCATTCCCCCCGAATCCCCCAGAACCCCCGCCTCCAGAAACCCCGCGATCCTGGCGATGGGAAAAACTTCCAGACCTCCCGCAAAAGAACATCTCAGCCCAGTCCCATCGATGCTCGCTTGGTTATCGCTCACATCCACGCCTATCCCACGCCAAACGGTTCATAACCCAAAATCGATTATGCCAAACGCACAGAAAAATCAATATCCATGAAAATCAAAATCCATGAGAGGCAAAAACCATGAGAGGCAAAATCGCTGGACAGCAAAATCGCTCGACGGCAGAATCGATGCCACAATCCAAACCGATCTGATATTCTGCTATATTGGGGATGGATTGGTGAATTGAAGTGTCTCGATACACTCAAAAATAGAGAATCAGCGATACGTTATGACTTGTTCAAGGAGGTTTCGGGTGAGCATCCGACTGAAACGCGCTAAGGTAAGTGAAGCGGCCCAGCGCCCATGGTTTTTCATCCTCCTAGTAATTTTTTCTCTGGGCCAACAGGGCTTGGCTTTCCAAGGGGGAGAGGATTCTGAAGAAAACGATGCGATCACTCTAGCCCCGCGAGCTTTGCGTCGACAAATCACGACAGCCGAAGATGCCATTCGCGATAAACGATATGCAGAAGCCGTGGAAACGCTGGGCAAAATATTGATGGAGGAAGTCGATGAAATCGACGCGAATGCGGAAGACTTCTCCCAAGATTATTTTCTGGAACGACGTGCGGCCGGACTAATCAAAGGCTCGATTCGAGGCCGAGCGGCTGAACTGATTGAGTCACTGCCAGCCGAAAATCGCGAAGCGGTCGAAGTCCGTTACGGGATTGCCGCGAAACAACAACTGGAGAGCGCCATCGCTCAATACGATTGGAACGCGATCGAGACGGTATCTCGCAAATACTTCCACACTGCTGCTGGCTATGAAGCGACCTTGCTGATTGCCAGACGATACCTCACCGATGGCCGACCGATGTCTGCGGCACTGATGTGCGAGAGACTTTTGGCAAGCCCAGGTGCGCAGCGAAAGTTCGGCGTGAAATTGGACCTTTACGCGGCCGAGTGTTGGGCAGAAGCAGGTCGCATCGATAATTCGATGCGCATTCTCCTGGCCGCCAACGAGAAATTTCCAGGCTCTCAAGTCGATTGGAATGGAAAGAGTTTTACTTTAGGTCCCGAAAAAATTTGGACGGAAAGCGACCTAAGTCTTGTTCCGAGAACTGCTGTTAACGGAACGTTGTCGCAAGATTGGTGGATGGCCGGTGGTGATGCGACCCGAACCGGCAATTCGGCAGCTTCTTTGACTATGCCCAATCCCAAATGGCAAACTCCATTAACGCGCGGTAGACCGGACGAAGTTCGCTTGCGCCGTTTTGAGGAAAGCAGAAATCCCGCGGCGCCAGTGTTGATCGGCGCTGCCGGTGCAACCGTGGTCAACGATACGATTGTGTATAAAACCATCGATCATGCTCTGCGTGGCCTCGACATTCTAACAGGCAAGGTGAAATGGGAGCAATCGCTGACCAGCAGTCCTTGGGAAACGACTCCGCGCATGAATGCCTTCGCAATGGACGTAGATTTTGTAGGCGCTGATCAATTAGCTCGACGCGTCTGGAGCGAAATACCTTATTGGCAATTGAGCACTGATGGTAAGAAAGCTTTTCTGGTTAGCAAACCGACCGAGGCAGATAATCAAGCCGCACTGGGCGGTCAATTGCGGCCTCAATTTCCAAATTTTGGCATGATGAGCCAGAGTCTCAATTATTTGGAAGCTTTTAGCATCGAGGGCCAGGGCAAAGCGATTTGGCGAGTGGGAGGTATCGATGGGGTCGATGAACCAAAACTAGCCGGAGCCTATTTTCTTGGCTCCCCATTATGGATCGATGGTGTTGTTTACTGTTTAGCGAATCTAAATGGAGAAACAACCTTTCTTGCGCTCGACCCGGAAACGGGATTGGTGCAATGGCTGCAGCAATTGGCCCAAAGCCCCAAGCAAGCTTTCGGTGATACCTCCAGCGATGATGCCTCGAATATTTATCTTGCTTACGCGGACGGTATTATTGTTTGTCCAACTGGAACAGGCGTCGTGGTTGCAATCGATATCGCTTCACGCAGCTTGCGTTGGGCCTTTCGCTATCGCGACACGACTCAGATCAATATGTCTCGCGGAGGTCCTTTCAATTCGCCCGTGAGACGTGACGTCGATCCGCTCAACGAACGCCGCTGGGCAGGCCTACCTCTTTTCATTGCCAATAGCCGTGTAGTGGTCGCAAGTTCCGAATCAGATCAACTTTTCTGCCTGGATTTGCTGACTGGCGAAGCGCAGTGGACTCAACGTCGGGATCCTTACCGCTATGTCGGAGGCATATCGGACGATCGCGTTTTACTAGTAGGCGATAAATCCGTTATCACGTTGAGCCTATCGACGGGCAAACTTTCTTGGCCCGCTCCGCTTTCTCTACCCGAAAAACAACTCGTCGCAGGTCTTGGGGTCCGTCGCAATAACTCCTACTTCCTGCCTCTTCAAAGCCAAGAAATTATCGAAATCGATTTTTCGGATGGAAAAATTCTTGGGACGGCCAAGTCCGATGTACCGCTCGGAAATTTGATCGCCTTTCGGGAATATGTTCTAAACGTCAGCCCCTATGGCATGTCGCTGTTCCATACACAATCCGATTTGAAACAAACGGTAAATCAACAGCTTGCCAAAAATGCGGATGATCCCTGGGCGCTTGCGAGATCCAGCGAATTGCTAATGCTAGAAAAAAAAGATCAAGAAGCTCTTGAGGTCCTGCAGCGGGCCTTCAAATTACATCCGAAAGACGATGAAGTTCGGTTCCTGATGGTACGCAGTATTCTCAAGGCATTGGAATCAGACTTTGCTAAAAATCAATCGCTCGCCGCTGAAATCGAGCCCCTCATCGAACTGCGCCCGCAAAGAATTGCTTTTCTGATCGCGATGGCCAAAGGTCATCTAAGCACCAGCGCTCCCACCCAAGCTATCGACCCCATCCTCTCCTTGATCGACATTCGCAGTCGCGAGCGGACCGAAAACTCTGCGGATCCTTACCGCATGCTTCGCCTCGCCTCGGGACATGATGTCGACATAGACTCTTGGCTTCGCGCTCAAATTTTTGATGTCTTCCGAAAACTCAATGCCGAGCAAAAATCAGCTCTGGCAACTCGAATCGCCGAATACTTCAAACGCACAGAAAATGAAGATTTGCTGACTCGAACCAACCGTTTGAATTACTTTCCTTACCTCGATACGCTGACTCCGTTCGCCATGGATGTTGCCAAGCAATGGGTCGATCGAGGAATCGGCAAGGGATGGTTAGAAGCTGAGTCGATACTCACAAGGTACACGCTAGCCACAACGGTTCCAAATTCTAGCCAGGCGATTGAGGAACTTACGAAGTTGTATGACGCCGCTGGAAACAAATACGCCAAACAACAACTACAAACTTTCAATAGCATTCGAATTTCCGATCCTGACATTTCTATTCCTAATGCCATAAATCAAATTCCGTTCGCAATTGCAAGGTCTATCCTGTGGCCGACTGGCCAGACCAAAATTGAATTGAAGTCCGCAGAGAACGGCATGTTCCGTCCTGCGACCAATCCCGCCAAACTCGTACAATCGCGCAGCATTCCGCTGGCAGGTTTCGAAGCCCGCGACGGTTCTGACCGTGTCGTACTGATCGGACCCGATGGGCGAGAAACTTTGGTGGTCAACTGCGATGCGGCCGATGGCCGAGCTGGAGCAGAAACGCGTATGATGCGATCTTTCCTGCTCGTACAGCGTCGCACCGATATTCTGGCTATCGATACGCTCGGAAACTACACCGATTCTCGGGATGCACTGCTGTGGAAAATCGAACGCTTCACTCCGGAAGCTCTCGCAGCAGGAGCCAGCACCACAAAGCAAACGCGGGCTAATACGCTCGGACTAGAATTGCTCCGCACTTCACCCTCAACAGATTCCGTTGCCCGCTTGGGACCTGTCTTCGAGAACTGCGTCATTTTAATTCGCTCAGGAACCATTCAAGCCCTCAATCTTTTCAATGGAACGGTCCTGTGGAGTCGCGACGGCTTTGGCGTAAATTGCGAGTTTGCCCAGTCCGATGATCGCCTGATCGTTTTAGATTCTTCGAACAAAACGCGTCATGTGATCAATGCTCTTGATGGTAATACCATCAGCTCAGAAGCATTTGAATCCTCCCGAGTCTATCTCAACTCTTGGAACGAATTTGCACTCGATTTCAAAGTCGACTCCAACTCGGCCGATTCCGATCCGATCAAAGAGAATGCTCAGAAGAAAGTGAACATACGGCTCTGGAACACTCTTAGCGGAGCAACCGTGCTGGAACGCGATGTCACTGCAGATGCTAAGGCAACTTTCGGACTAAATCGCTACTTCGCTCTCATGGAACCTTCCGGAAAATTGTTTTATTGGGATCTCGCAACGGGCGTAGAACAGGTGCAAGATTTGCTCCCCATAGAAAAACTGAAACAGATTTATTTGGTCCCCGTATACGACCGCTTTCTTCTTCTCACTACAAGTTCAAAGTTTGAAATAGAAGATGTCAAAGTCGTACCACAACAGGCAACTTCACGGACCCTGTTTGTCAATGGAAATGTTTATGCTCTCGATCCCAAAGATGGAAAGAAATTATGGACCGAACCGGCGACAATGGTTCTGATCAATGTTGCCAAGTTGCAAAGCCGCTACTCCCCTTTCCTAGCTTTCTATAGAAACCTCGAGTGGTTCGATAGCAAGTCGCAACTGCAATTTAATACGTCTGTCGCGCTCATGGATGTTCGCGATGGTTCACTTCCATTCAAATCAAATCTGCTAATGCTTGCCAAAACCGATATCACCAGCATGGAATCGTATCCGGAGCAGCAAATAGTGAATGCCAAACATGGCAATCAAGTGCTGCAAGTCTCTTGGGCCGGCGAACCCTCTCAAGAAGCAGTTATCGGTAACTTCGGCAAGATCTCCATCGAACAACTCAACGCTGAAAGAAAGGACGCTCCCGAAAACGCACTCGACTCCAATACACCCTTCAATCTTTTTGATGATGACGTTCCACCTATTCGCTAGCTCGGTCGTCGGTAAAGTTCACAATGAAAATGTCATTTCATCACCGCCCAGGGGATCAACCACGAATCGCCGCAGAGAGGCTATTCCCCGGGTATCTTGGAAACATGCGAAACCTCAGAGGAATTTAAGCTAGTAAAGGAATATAGCTGTGCCAATTTACGAATATTATTGCGGTAAATGCCATACGATCTTCAACTTCTATGTTCGCTCCTCAACGAATGATAAGAAACCGCAGTGTCCCAAATGTGGCAAGAAGAATCTAGAGAAGCAGATCTCAAGATTTGCGATCTCCAAAGGCCTCTCTGAACCAGCCGCCAGTGGCGATGATCCATTTGCCGGTATGGATGAAGAGAAAATGGAACAGGCCATGATGGGTATGGCGGGCGAATTCGAAAATATGAATGAAGATGATCCGCGGCAAATGGCCAAAGTCATGAAGAAACTTTTTGACTCCACCGGCATTGATCCCGGTGACTCGATTCAAGAAGCCATTCGCCGCATGGAATCTGGCGAAGATCCTGACAAAATCGAAGAAGATATGGGTGCTGAACTTGATGCGGCCGATCCCTTTACTCAGCCCGGCAACAAAAAAGGAAAAGGTAGCATGCAAGACAAAATAATGAGAATGCTAGGCCGCCCCAAAGTGGATCCAGAGTTATACGATCTCTAGTGAGTCAACAGACTTTATGAGGTCTAATAACTCGCCCCATTGACCGAACGAATCGGCAAAGAATCGCCCCCTGCTTACTTTATGGTTTTATGGTCGCCTGCGGGAGATTTTTTCTGAGCTATTCCTAATTCGAACCGCTGCTTGAGCACTTTCCAATAGATGCGATCGCCGCCAGACTCAAGTATACTATTGCATGGTTGAAAACATCTTCTATTCGCACTCCGATTCATCCCTCCTGGTGATATCATGCCTCATCGAATCCTGAACCGACTCAGCCTCAAAATCTTCATAAGGCAAATGTTCGTAACGAGAACGTTGTCGCTTATCGTGCTTTTACTACTGGCAACTCCATCGTATTCAGTCGCGCAAAACTTTAAGGCGAATTACGACGAGGCGGCGATACCAAAGTACGTGCTCCCGCCAGTACTGGAGAACAAACAAGGCAAAGTGGTCGATGCGGCTGCTTGGCCCGCACGCCGTGCAGAATTATTCGAACTCTGCCGCGACCATATCTATGGCATATGGGATTGCCCTGGCTATGAAATGAACGCCGAAATTGTAGAGCAGGGAGAATACCTGGATGGCAAAGCCATACGAACGCAATGGAAAGTCACCATCACCACAGAAGCGGGCAGTCACTCTATCGATTTGCTTGTGTACCTACCAGCCACCGCGTCTAACAAGAGCCAAGTGCCCGTTTTTCTCGGCTTGAATTTTGCGGGCAATCATAGCGTCGCAACGGATCCCGCGATTCGCTTACCGATGAGTTGGCTGCGACCGGACAAAGAAACCGTGATCAATGACCGCGCTACCGAGAAGGGGCGCGGTATACAAGATCGTCGTTGGCCGGTCGATGAAATTGTTGCTGGCGGATTCGGTCTCGCTACCGCCTATTATGGCGATATCGCTCCTGATGATCCGAAACATTACCTGGAAGGCCTCCCACGGCTTAATCCGAAACTCAAAAAGGATCTTGGCCCCTTTCCGCTGGATGCCAAATATGCTGAAACCGAACAACCCACAACCGGCGGAGCGATTGCGGTTTGGTCATGGGGACTATCCCGTTTGCTGGATGTCCTTCAAAAAGATCCACGCGTCGATGCCAAAAAAATCATCGTTGTTGGGCATTCGCGATTAGGAAAAACCGCCATATGGACCGGTGCCATCGATACGCGTTTCGCAATGGTCGTTTCCAATAATTCAGGTTGCGGTGGGGCAGCGCTCAGCCGACGAGCGTTCGGCGAAACAGTGCAGCGAATCAATTCAGCTTTTCCACATTGGTTTTGCGACCAATATCGCAAATATAATCTTGCTGAAGGTGATTGTCCGGTCGATCAACATTCGGTGCTGGCGCTTATCGCACCCAGACCTCTGTATGTGACCAGCGCCAGTGAAGATCTGTGGGCCGATCCGCATGGGGAATTTTTAGCGGCTCGCGAAGCTGGAGTCGCTTATCGCTTACTGGGACAAACCTCTTTACCTGATACCGACTTTATCGGTTTTAATCAGCTTGGGGAAGGTAAGGTTGCTTACGGTGCGATGTGGGGTGACGCAACCACTCAAAATGTGCCGACTTTCGCACGTGTTGGCTATCATATTCGCACTGGCCCCCACGATATCCTCAGTTGGGATTGGCAAAGGTTCATGCAGTTCGCTAGACAAAATTTGGAGTGATAATGAGTCGCCTCGAAGCCTGGCAAAGCGAACTCGCCGAACGAGCCCTTCAAGCGATGGGTAAAGCTTATGCCCCTTACAGTCATTTCCAAGTGGGCGCTGCGTTGCTGACAGATAGCGATACGGTCGTTTCTGGATGTAATGTCGAGAATTGTTCCTATGGTCTGACGATTTGCGCGGAACGCACCGCGGCCGCCTATGCGGTCTCGCAAGGCTGGAACAAGTGGAAGGCAATAGCGATAGCAAGCGCTGGGGGTGTCGCGCCGTGCGGTGCTTGTCGCCAATTCCTCGCCGAATTCGCGGCGGATTTGATGATCATTCTTGTCGACTCCTCAAAACAACTGCCAATTGTGGTTACTTCCCTGAACGACCTACTTCCCAATCGCTTTACCCCAGCGCGATTGACTGACCCCGCTTGATGACAACACGATTCCATCATCGCTCGACTTTACGGACAACGCAGATGGCGATTATACCAGCGGATGTGATTGGCAAAAAAAGAGATGGCTTGCCACTGAAGCGAGACGAAATTTTTGATTTTGTGCTCGGCTACAGTCGCGGCGATATTCCCGATTATCAAATGTCAGCGCTCGCAATGGCCATTTTCTTTCGCTCGATGAATGCGGAAGAAACCAGCTTTCTCACCGAAGCGATGCTTGCCAGCGGTGAGCGTTTGGAGCGGACAAACTCCGCCATACCTCGAGTGGGCAAACATTCGACAGGTGGCCTTGGCGACAAAACCTCTTTGGTGCTGGCACCCCTATTGGCATGTTTTCCGGTTCACGTTCCGAAACTCAGCGGCCGAGGACTCGGCATCACTGGCGGTACGCTCGATAAACTCGAGTCGATTCCCGGTTATCGTACCAATCTCACACCACACGAGATCGATCGACAACTCAACGATGTCGGTTGCGTGATCACGGGTGCGACCGCGAATATCGTACCGGCGGACAAAAAGTTGTACGGCTTACGCGATGTGACCGGTACGGTACCATCGATCCCATTGATCGCATCGAGTATCATGTCCAAAAAACTAGCCGAATCTTTGGACGCTCTCGTGCTCGATGTCAAATTTGGTACCGGTGCCTTCATGGCAGATCGCCCTCAGGCAGACCTCCTCGCCAAGACTATGATCGATATCGGTACGCACATGCACGTGGCAACCGCTGCGATTTGCAGCGATATGAATCAACCCCTCGGTCGAGCCGTAGGTAACGCCTGCGAAGTGAACGAGGCACTTGATGTTCTGCGAGGGGAAGGTCCGCCGGAAGTCGCCCAACTTGTACTGCAACTTTGCGCGAGAATCTTGCTGCTCGCTAAAGTATTTCCCAATGAAACTGTGGCGCAAGCAGAGCTTGCTAAAAAGTTGAGTGGCGGCGACGCGCTGGAACGCTTCGAACGTATGGTCGCTGCCCAGGGGGGAAAACTTTCCGCTAACTCATTAGAA
>Ga0169931_10001951_pt1 | contig 33925 bp, 36 predicted proteins | sample Kivu_15m_20L_FD_129675 | JGI IMG/M metagenome (GOLD analysis project Ga0169931, IMG submission 129675) | Freshwater microbial communities from Lake Kivu, Western Province, Rwanda to study Microbial Dark Matter (Phase II) - Kivu_15m_20L... | ecosystem: Environmental > Aquatic > Freshwater > Lake...
ATATATCGCAAAATTTTTTAAAACTACCTTGATTTTTAATTTCATAAAAATGTAAAATTTTGAATTTGTTGCCTTGGTGATATCCAAATATGATAGGGAACCATCTAAATATAATTGTATTATTCCAGTTAATTTAGTCTCTTTGCAGTAGAAACTATTTAATCTGCTATTGCTTATTTGGATGAATTTAATTGGTAATTTATTTCAAGTAAACTTATATTTAATAAATTATCTTTTAATTTATAAAAAATTATTTATAACATTTTTAGTTTTAATTAATATATGCGTTTATAAATATATAAAATAAACCTGAAATTTTAAATTATTACCGAAATATTTATTAAATAAATCTAATTTTTTTTTCTCAAATTAAGATTAATTTAAAATGTTTTAAAGAAAATTTCGTTTTCATTCTTTTCGGAGTATTCTGATCTGGTGACCCACATATTTCTAAAAGAGGTTAATGAAGTAATCATCGATCCCCCGGACCAACAACTATATTTTCTGTTCTGAGGGGTATGCAATTTAACTTTCATGTGTTTAGGGGCCAATTTTTTTACTTCTGTATGGACTCTTTCTATTCCTTTAAAAAGAGTATTTCCACCAGATAATAGAACATGAGAATACAACTGGGATCTTATGTCAATGTCTACTTTGTTTAAGGAAGTAACGATCATGTCTTGGAAGGCTATGATATTAATTAAAATTAATTACATAAATATTCCATTCCCATGATAGATGGATTGAAAATAACCTCAGGTGCTAAGACTTTTTCTTCTTTCAAGTAAACGCAATTTCCATCTGGTAAAAAGTATTGAGTAGGTGCGGTTTCGGCAATCTTTTTTGACTCGTCACCTGTTGTGGTGGAAATAAATGTATAACACATTGTTTCTTTTATGGCTTTGACGATTTCGAATTCAGCTGTTGAATTGAAGCTATAGCCAGATTTTTTTAATAAAGTCTGTAGATATTCAGTTACATGTCTTCCTCCATAGTCGTACCTTATATACGAATGAGGAATGGTATAACCTTCGTAAACTATGCAACATTGTGTGATCGAATCTCCAGATTCTAAAATAACTCCTGTTTTAGAACCTGAAGCATATAAGGACAAAATAGGCTGTGATGCAAAGAATAATGCTGGTACATTTAAATTATCGAATAATGCGCTTGCAATTTGTTTGCGATGATAATAAGGATTGAGAATTGGCTCTGTTATAAAAATGGGATGCTCTCTGATATCTTCACTTTTCACGTCTAATTTGTTGTAGATATGGTTAAATAGATTTAAGATGTCTTGTTCATTCTGAAAAACTCCATTTTTCATGGGATATCTTAATTTCAGCACTCCAGATAATTTCTTACAATCTTCTCCGATGAATTGCTCTTTAGCATCGTTAGAATCCTTGTCAAAGCTACGTAAAATCTTTTTATATTTTGGTTCACCAATGCTAAGAGGAAAATATTAATTATATTTTTACTGGTTAGGAAATTCTAATTTCGGTCTTTCCGTACCGTTGAAACCAACTTTTACCTCGCCGCACCCCTAAAATTAATTTAATTCTTTTTACCAAATCAACTATAATAGGCATTTTCCAATAAACAGAACTGTTCTCCATGATGAAATTTAATTGTAATTAATTTTATTTAGTTTTTAAGATGAGAATTTATTTAATTTTATAAATAAATCATATTATCATTATAATTTATTAATTTAAATTAATGCCTTCTTTCTAAGCTTCTTTTTAAATAAGGATCGATTTGATCCAGTAGTGGATCTTTATCGATGGGATAGTAGATAGAGTTTTTGTATAGAATTACGTTATTTTTATTTTCAAGTAATTTTTTATTCGCTTTATAGAGGAAGAAGAAAATAGTAGAAGAGGCGATGATGAAAATTAATATTATCTGGCGTAAATTTAAAGAGAGTTCCTCTTCTGCATCGTAATCATCATTATATGGGGAATAGCTTCCGTATCTATTTTTATATGTATTTTCACTGTAATAATTATGATTTATATTATTTGGATTATTTCTTTGATTGTATGATCTGCCAGGATAAATCCTAAAATATCTTCCTGTATATGGATCGCGATAAATATAGCATCTATCACTTTTAATATTTTCGTTATTATATCCCTCGTTATGATTTTCATATTTATATTGATTGTTTTCATGCTGATTAAACTTATTTGATTGCCAATTATGACTAGTGTTGCTTTTATAGTAATAGGTATTTCTTTGGCTATCATTGCGTTGATTGTGTTGATAGTTGTATTTGTAATTAGAATGATTTCTGTTTTGTGAATAATTGTTATATGATTTATAGGATGTTGAAGAATGGGAATAATATGTACCAGAATATTTATTATAATAATTATTTGAATAATTTTGTCGAATATTTCCTAAATCCAAAATCTGTTCATCATAATTTTTTCTCGTATCACTATTAGAAAGTATATGATAGGCATTAGTAATTTCTTTAAATTTATTTTCTTTTTCTCTTAAGTTTGTATTATCTTGTGCTTTTGTTAGAAGTGGTCATTATGATCATCTATTTAAAATAATATAATTTACTGTTTTTCTCTGAAGAGTTCGAGTCAGGATGAAATTGCTTTGCTTTATTGTAATATGCTGCTTTAATATCACTCGTTGTTGCTTTGTGAGATACTCCCAAAATATCGTAATATGTTCGATTCACTCTGCAGAAATTTTTAGACAAATTAAAATTAAATTTCATTTTTAAAAGTGTTTAAGAAAAATTTAAATTTATTAATATTTTTATTCAGTTAATAAAATTAACTTCTTTTATTCAAAACTTTAAAGAATAATTTTTTCTAGATACTGATTTAAGATTTTCACCTTTTCTTTATTTTGATTTAAAATCAAATCCTCATGTATTACGAATAATTCAATTCCATATCTTGTTTTTAAAAGTCTTGATAAATTTCCGTATAAAATATGTTCCTTGTTAATATTAGGAAAAAAAATATGTTTCTCGATTTGTAGAAGTCCTGGATTAATATTTAAAATAAAAGCCTTTTTAAGAGAAGGGATATAAATATCAAAGAAAAACTTTTTATCTAGAATAAAATTAGTTTCAATATACAAACTTGTCTTGATTAGTTTTATTTGATCTAAGAATTTCATGATAATAGTTTCATGCTTAAGGAAATAATTTTCATAATCATATTTAGAAATCTCAGCAAACTCTAAAGAATCAATGTTTGGTATATAATCTAATAATAAATTGTTATAAAAAACTTTTTGCGGAAGAGAAAGTAGATTACGTTCGTGATGTAGAGAAATAAGTTTGTCTAATAATTTATTGATCAAAATCTTTTCGATATTTATATCCAGACTTTTAATGATTAGAAGAATATTTATCAGATTCCCCAAAACGAAAAAATTACTTTTCGTGTAATCTTCAATTTCAAACATATTCTCTTCTATCGGAGAGTTCAAACTCTCTTCTGCTTTTTCTTCATGCCCTTCATTTTCGGAATAAATTTCTAATTTACCTTTGAGCAGAATATTCATTTCACTTTCGCAATTAATTTTAAGAGTTATAAATAAATCATGATTGTGTATATTTATCATATTTAGTATTTCTAAGAGTTCTATTGATTCATTAAAATCTTCAATGATTTTATTTAAAAAATTTTCGTTTAGCAAACTTGTTATAAAGTTTCTTATTTTATGATTTATCGTCAGATGTTTAACACGAGTAGAAAAATAGTCAATTTGAAATAAACAAAATACTATATTGATATATTCTTTGTAATTTAATTTATGTCTATCTAAATCTGTGATTTCAAACAATTCATAAAATATTTGATTAAATTGTTGCAGAAAAATTCTCTGTTTGTCCGAATATTGCTCATCAAAATTCAAATAAAAAAATAAAGAAAAAATGTTTAAAACAGGTGCCCCTAAAATATTCGAAAATCTTTCAAAAATTTTGTCTATGACGAATTGTACATATTTTTCATTCTGAAATATAAAAAAGTATTTCAGCATTAGAGACAAATTAAATTCATCTAAAGAAGTTTCTGTATTGAGATAATTTATGCACAATTTGTCAATTATTTTACAAATATCGTCACTTATTTTTAACATATATCCTTCTGGGTTTTCATCTATGAAAATTTTGTACTTCGTCATAAATTTTACGAATGAAAATAAATAAGAAATATCACTACTTTTAAGTTCTTTTTCTAGGGAATCTTTAAGATTGTTTATTTTCTTAATCATGATCTTAACAACATTTTTGTTATTTTCGTAAAAATTAAATTTTTCTATCACACTACAAATTGTTATCAGATTTCTTGTATTTAAAAATCTCTCGCGTTTTGTTATCTCTTTAATCAATAATTCAAACACATCAATTTGTTTAATTGAGTTTTTCCCTAAAACCCAAAGTAAGCTTGTTAACGTCAGAGTAGGATATTTTGTAATATCTATGTATTTCAAAACTGCCTTAGACAACAAATTTATTTTGAAGTAAAAAAAGTTGTTTGTTTCTCTTAAACTTATTTTATAATCACCTGTTTTGTCTGACTTAATTATACTTTGCATGTTATTCAGATGCAAAAATAGATCTGAAACATTTCTGAATTTAGTAAGGCCCTCTTTGAAAAATTTTTCGAAATTAATATCCTTTGTTAAAGAAAACGCGAGCTTGTTCAGACTTTCATTTTTTGCTACATTTTTTGTAAAAAGATTACAATTTAAATTAAAAATTTTCAAAATTGATTTATTATCTAAATCATTAGTGAATTTTTGGATTTGTTTTATCATTTCATTACAGAAAGAGTCATTAGATAATATTTCCTCAGACGATTTAATTGTATTTTTTTGATTCAATTTAACGTAATAATCTAAGATATCTACAATTATGTTTATTTTGGAGCTTGAAAAATGATACATCTCATTTTGATAATATATCTTTTTCAGATCTTTGTGATTTGTATATTGAAAAATATTTGGCAGGAATGAGGATTCTCTTTTAATAACTAAAGGAAATTTCGACTTTCTCTTTTGGCCTTCAATGTTTTGGAAATTCTTTGACTCACCTTTATTGAGGCGGAAATTTTCATTAGAAAAATTTGAAGCTTTAAATTTATAAAAATTTTGAAGGCTTTCAATCTTTTTGTTAAAACACGAGCAGTAAAATCTTTTAATGTTAGAGCATGATTTAATTTTGTTCAAAAAATTTAATTTTAACATTTTAAAAAATTAAATATATATTATTTATTTTATTACTATAAAAATATTCAATTAAATATGAATACTAATATTTCTAATGACCCTAATATTACTGATAACGAACAACAGGTAGCAATTGAAAATCAAAAATTAAATCTTGAAGAGAAATTAAGAATAGTGAAAGGATTGATTTTGTTACTTTTATTTTCAAGCGTGGGTATGAAAATATTTTTAAATAAATTTTATAACAAATAGTCATTTCATCCATGTGTTATTATAATGCCCCTAATTACAATCCTAATCTAGTATTTCAAGGAGAACATGACGATCACATGAGGCATGACAAGCATTCTCATGAAAACCCTGTTTATAGATTGCAGTCTAAATTTACAAGAAAAAACAGTAAAAAAATATTTTCATTTATTTATTAAGTAATAAACCTTGAATTAAAACTAGAAAGAGTTGGGAAGAACAATATTATAGATGCTGAAACAATACGAAATTTAATGTTCACGATAAAGTTTGCTAAAAATAAAGTTAAAGTAGAAATATCTGACTTGGAAAATAAAATAAATCAATGGGATATTCCTAAAAATTTGTATGATTACAATGACTTCGATTTAGAAGACGACGGAAGAATAGAATATCTTGATCAATCAAACATTGGTCTTCATATAGTTAATCATCCATTTTCTTTTTACTTATATCGCAAAGATTCTGGAGAGAGACTTTTTGATACAACCCACTCTCGTGAAAGTAGTAACCCTTCTCATCATTTATACTTTGCCAAAAATTTTATTCAAATCTCAACTGCCTTACCTGAAAATCATTATTCATATGGGTTTGGAGAAAGATATAGTTCACTTAGACTCAAAAAAGGAAAACGTGTTTTATGGGCTGCTGATCCTTCAAATGGAAATCCAGTTGGAGGTGAATCAAACGATAATTACTATAGTAGTATTCCCAATTTTATCACAATTAATCCTAATAGTCTAAATGCTTATGGGGCTTTGATGTTGAATTCTTCACCAATGGAAATATTAGTAGAAGAAGATTATTTAACATACAAGATGACTAGTGGTAGTTTAGAAATGTATGTATTTAACGGCCCAAGACCTAAAGAAATTATCATGCAAATGCAGCAAACCATAGGGATGCCAATTATCTCTGATTTTTCTTCATTGAATTGGCAGGGTAATCTTGTAACTTCTGTACCTAATAGAGATATTGTTTCTTTACATCAATTACTTCTATCACAAGACAAACCCTATAAATTTCCTTTAGTTGATATGTGGATTGATTATGATATTCCTATCGAAGAGAGTCTTTACAATTTCAAGGACTTGCAAGATGAAATTTCCTCACTTAGGGAAAATAATCATAGAATATTAAGTTATTCTAGAAGTCCTTTATCTAAAAATTATCAGATATTCAATGTTGCTCAAAATAAAACCGTATGCATTCAAAATGAAAATAAAGAAATATTTTATGGAAAGACATCTTATGGTAATGTCTGCTTTTTGGATTATCTATCTCCTAATGCTCTTTCTTTTGTTAAAAATTACAAAATTTACAATAAAGAGCATAACAGAACAGCTACTGAATTAATTTTAACGATGAATGAACCTACCCAGGATTGTAATGGGGAATGTGATGAGAAAAATCGATCAGAATTAAAATTACCTTATGTTCCTGGAGGTATTAACTTAGAGAAAAATACTCTACCTTTAAAGGCAAAACAATATGGGGGTGATATAAATCCTAAAAATAATATTTTATTAAATACTCACAATATTTATTCACTTCAAGAAGCCAAAACATTTTACACAGCAATGTCAGATAATGGGGTAAACAGGCCCTTACTTTTCTCAAGGTCATTTTTCCCTGGAATGCAACAATATGCAGGAAAATGGTTGGGATACTTAGAAGGAAGTTGGGACGGTTTAAGATTAAGTATGATACAGACTATGAATTTCAATGTACAATTTAATAAATTTATATTCTATAGATTTATGGTAACCCTAACGTAGCTCACGAAGCATGTGGATATTCTAAATTTTCTCCCAATCCTGACAAAAAAATAGTTGAAAAAGAAAAAGACTCCAAATATACTGAAGAATTATGTGTAAGGTGGTTACAATTTTCTTCTGTAAATTCATTTGCAAGACTAAATGATTTCGAAATTTTACCTTATTTCAAGGAATCAAATAAAAAAGCGACTGAAAACGCATTTAGATTAAGGGCAATCCTTAATATGTATATTTATGCGTATATGCTAAAAAATGCTATAAGTGTTAGAATAAAAATAATATTAAACTATTTTAGGGTGGTACTTTCATTCGTCCTATGTTCCTTGATTTTAAATCTGAAAACTTCAAGGATGATTTGCATGAATTGGATTCGCAATTTATGCTTGGATCTCATTTATTGGTTAGTCCAGTTGTGACATTTAATCAAAGAAAAAAGAAAACCTATTTTCCTGATGAAATATTTTTTGATTTTTACACAGGTCTTTATATTAATAAAAAAGGAGAACAATATATCACTGTCGATGCGCCATTAGATAAACTGGCTATATTTGTGAGAGCTGGTTTTGTAACTCCAATTCAATCTCCTCCTCAAAATTTTAATGATCTCAGTCAAATGCGTAAACAACCAGTTGAGGTAATTATAGCCTTGGATTCTAATATGAGAGCAGCTGGAAGAATATACATAGACGATGGAAAATGTATTATTAATTTTAAAAATATTTTTTATTTTATGTAGCTACTAGAACTACAAAGAAAAAGGAATATTATAGAATGGATATAACAGCTATCCAAGACCCTTCTACCTTAAACATAGAGATTATTTTCTATCAATATCAAAACGAATTTAAAATTTTGGATGATGAATATCCTCATATTTCTAAATTACATATTTTCGGATTAGACAAACGTCCAATTAGAATATATCAAAGCTACAAAAGTGAAGGAAGAATTTCTGTTTATGATATTCCTCAAAAATCTATTTTGACGAATAATGAAACAAAAGCTCTTTACGTTACTGATTTAAAATTGGCTTTAGAAACTGAGCATCCATATAAAATAATAATTGAAACTAATACAAGAAATGAAAGCCCATAAATAAATATAAATTGAAATTTTTATAATTGATTTAATATATTAATAAATATCAAATTTCATTTATTTTAAATATATTATTCACAAATGATTCACATTTTATACTCTTTAATAAATAAAGAAAAAATAATTAAATAGTCTGTTATCTTTTTATTAAGTGCTTATATTTTTATTCGATATAAATGAAATTTAGTATCCATAGGAAGCGAGTTCTTGATTAACATTATTTAAAGCTTGATTTGTTTTCAAAACAGATTTTGTATTTTTGTTTGATTTGACTCTTCTAAGATGCCATTCTCTGTTTTTAGTGGTTCTCTTGGCTTCGAGAGATTCGATTAATTCGCTCTTAGTCCATCCGCATTCTTTAGCGAGATCTCCTAAGACACAATATTTGCTTCTAGGTCTAAGTCTGACTGATTTCAAGGCATCAGGAATAACCAATTTTTTCTTGGAATTCAAAGAGAGGGGTACTCCGTCGAAGCATTTAAGTCTTCCTAAAGCAGCGGCTCCTTTAGGAGTTTTGTGAGGTAACATTCCTCTGATAACTCTCCATACCATTCTGCTGGGAGCTTTTTGATGGATAGGTCCTTTTTTTGGATTGGTACTTGTTCTTTTTCTTAAAAAATCCATAACTTTAAGTTTATTTCTGAAGTGATGTCCTGAAATCAAAGTTTTTTCACTTCTGACAATAACTACTCTTTGTCCGTTTTGAACTTGTTTGGCAACATATGAAGCCAATCTTCCCAATAAATGTCCTTTAGCATCAACGACGACTACTTTCCTATTCATTAAATATATGTTTTATTTTTAAAGATTTAATATATAATTAATTAATTAAATAATTAATATTTTGTTTTAATTTTCTCAAAACTAAGAAAATGATAAAATTATAATTTAGGAATAATAAAAGATAAATGCAATCAAATATGTATGGAAATATGTATGAAAATAAGAATGAATTAAATATAGCAAATTCGAATTTGTATTATAATCAAAATTCAAATATTGAATGGAAACAAGTTGATTATCCGAATAAGGAAGATTTAGAACAATCCTCTAACGATTATCCGGGTTATTCGGATGCTTATATAAGAACAGGATTTATAAAAAAAGTTTATGGAATTTTATCTTTTCAAATGATAGTTACAACATTAATGTGTATTTTAGCGATGTGTGTTCAAGGCTTTTCTAAATTTCAATTATCAAATCCTTGGTTACTGTGGGCATCTCTTATATTTTCAATAGCTACGATTGTTTCATTATCATGTTTTAGAGATCTCTCGAGAAAAGTACCCCTTAACTACATTCTACTAATTTTATTTACGATTTCTAAGGGATATATGATCTCTTTTGTTTGTAATTTAACTCAGCCAAAAATTGTTTTTATGGCAGCTAGTATGACTTGCTTCATACTACTTGCCCTGACACTTTATGCTTGCATTACTAAAAGAGATTTCACTATATATGGATCTTTAATTTTTTTGTTTTCTTGTGTTCTTTTACTTTTTAGCATCTTCTTTTTGTTTACTCACAATAAGTTGATCCATATTATTGTTTCATGTATAGGTGTTTTGATTTTTAGCTTTTATCTTATTTACGATACTCAATTACTTATAGGAAATAAAGAAAATGCTATGGATACCGACGACTACATTTTATGTTCGATGATGTTATATATTGACATAGTTAACATATTCTTTTATATAATTAATATTCTAAAATCATCATCAGATTAGTAAAAAATACTCTTATTATATGTAAGTTTGATTTTGAAAATACAAGGATTTATTCATCAAATAATAAATTGATAGCTATTATTTATTTTTAATTTTAATATATTTAATGAATTATCAAATTTTTTAATTTTGAAATATAAAATTAAATATTTTAAAAATTAATATTTAATAATCAATATATCATGGTTACTCCTATGAACGATGACTATTTTTATCAAAGACCTCACTTTAATTTCTTTAACAAGATCTATTTTTCAGATTTTATGAAGAGGTACAATCCTATCCACGAGTGGCGATCCTATCATCCCTACTATCACACTAGATTAGCCAATTGGTATGGAACACCTCCTCATTCAACCTGGGTTGATGGTTCAATCGATTACACATACAATAAATACAATCAAAATACAATCGGTCATTTCCATATGCACGAAAATAGAAAAAACAAACCCTTCAAGAAAAGAAGTGGAGGCGATCAAATTCCTAATTTCGCTCAAAGACCGGCTCATCCTACATATGTCCATGACTTTTTCCCAAAAGGATGTGGAAAAGAAGTGAACAGATACAAAAAGTGTGTCTCTGATAAGAAAGATCCCGCAAAGTGCTTTGATGAAAAAATTAACATTATGGAAGTTTGTCCTAAATGGGTTCTTGAGCAATTAAGAGAAAGAAAGAGAGTATTGATGAGAGCTACAATAATTGATAATGAAACTTATCGCAGAGCAATGAAAGTTAGTAATTACAATAAGAGTAGAAGCCTTAGAGACCTCAAAGAGGATGTAAGAGGTCAACCCCTTGTTAAGGGAGATGGATATCTTTATGATGATCGTTACAATCCAACTAAATATCCTTCACCTGATCATAATACTAATGTTAATCTTGGTGATAATATTCTTTATAATGATGTCTTGGGAGGTAACAATACTGAGAGAATTAACCAAAAGAGACAACATTACTCTGCAAATACTTATGATAATTTAAAGCATATCCATGAAAATGAAGGAAAATAAATTTCAATAAATTAATATCAAAAAAAATAAGAAATAAGTTCTAATAAATATTAGTTTAAAATATATAAGAAATAGTGGTTAGAATTTTAAAAATGAAATTTTTTATTTAATATACTTAATTTAGGATGACAATTTTTATTTAATAGAAATATGATTTTTAAAATATTTACATTAATATTTTTAATTTTAATAAATGTATTCGAATGCAGGACCTACACCAGATCAATATAAAAATGGCTTACCTAATTATAAAGAAGTTTCAAATAGTCATATGATTAATTATGATAATTCAAATATGAATTATGTAAATCACCAAGGTAATAGGATCTTCTCTTAATATTTTTAGGGCATAACCCAAATGTGGTCTATGTGCCACATCAAGTTATCATTTTGCAAAAAAAGTCTTCTTTCGACAAAGACTTTTATCCTTCTGTATCTATTGGAGTAGCTATAGTTATCCTTTTAATAAATGTATTCTTTCCTGGATTAGGAACTATGTTTATTGGATGCATATCTGGTAAATACACAGGGTATTGGATATGTATAGGTTTATGTCAAATGCTTCTTGCATTTATTATTATTGGATGGATTTGGGCTATATTCACTGCAGTTATGCTTTTGACAAAAGCAGAAACCAAGAATATTTGAATATACTAGAAAAGCTTCTTTTAATTCATATAAGAGTCCTTATATAAAAAATATTAAAGTTATAATTTAGTTTATAAAAAAATAGCTCACTATCTATCTATTTTTATAATTTAAAGAAATTTATCTGCTTCATAATTAAAACTTAAATATCAACAATCTTTTTTGGTTAATTAAACTATTTTCAAAAAAATTTCCATTTAAATAAATTAAACTTCGCCATTAGATTGGTAAACATCCTCTTTTGTTGCATATTCCATATCCAAATATCTATTATAATCATATAATCCAAAAAAATTATAACAATCTAAAATCCTAATGAAAAAGGGCTTGCTATGGCCATAATTATTTTTTTTAAGATGTTCCTGACTATCTCGAACTGTAACATTTTTATTTTTTGAACTGGCAGTGATTTCTAGTCCATTTCGATTGTTTCTATTTAATGCACACAAACAAGAGTTGTTGATAGCACATAAAATTACCAAAAAAAGGAATACATATATTAAAACATGTGATAAAGTAAATATCAATCCGCACATAGCTGCGAATTTTGTGAAAATTATTAAAATAGTAAACTGAAATTTATCAGAATTAAAATCTTTTGTAGTGAAAAGATAAAATAAATTTACAGAGTACAAACCAATTTGTAAGAAATAATATATTCCTATGTAACCCAATTTATTACCCTCTGTAAATAAAAATTTGAAACATTTTTTTGCAAACGAAGAAGCTGTGTAATTTGGTTTAGTTTCTTCCAATTCATGTTTTCCATACACATCGTAAATGTGGAATACTGTTACAAAGTTTATAATCAGATTAATCAATGTCGAATAAAAAATGTAATTGAATTTCTCTATAAGATTGAAATATTCAGAGAATTGGGTTAAAATTATAGTTAGAAGAAGCGAGGGTGTCATTAACATAAAAAAGTTAACAAGAAAAAAAAATGAATATGGTCTCTGTAAATAGTTTGTTATAAATTTACAAAAAAATTTACATGGATTACATATAATTCTTGAAGTATCGCAAAATTTATTGAAGCAAGTCATACATGTTTTATCGAGACATTTCATTATTTAAAATTTAATAATATTATAAAATTAGAGAATATGTCGCAATTAAAACTATGAAGAGCTAATCTAAATAAATATGTTCCCTTTAACTTACTTAAAAATATTCATATATTAAATTCTATTGGGAAAATTATAAATAATGTTTATAATCTTTATTCCTTCCTTGTAATATTTTTACGAATATCAAAGGAAATTTAGACCTTGTATTTGTATCATAAATTTATGCTGAATAAAATTCCTTTTAAACATTTTAAATTAAGAAAATAAAATTTAATATGAATGGTAGAAAGAGTATTATCAATATAGAAAGTGAAATTAATGGAGAAATTCTATGCGGAGAAACATTTGATGTAAATAAATACTACAAAGATCTACTCTCAAATCTAAATTTTAACTTTAACTCAAAAGAAGAAAGGACACAAGATGTTTCAAAACTGATCGCCATAAGCAATGATGAATATAAAAAAACATCAGAAGAATTCATTGAAATACTCTTAAAAAATTATCAAATCTTTATGAATATAGGGAAATACGTGGAAAAGGTAGACAAAAATATTACAAATTTAATGAATTCACAAAAACCATATTCAGGATTATTACAAGACTTACGAAAGGACGTGGAAGAATTTACAATCGACTATACTAAATACTTGAAAGAAATCGAAAAAGAAGAGCAGAGAGCAAAAGAGAAAAAGACTAAGGAGCATAAAGACAGGATATACTTCGATGAATTTGATAATTTTGAAAATGTATTCGAAAGTGGATTCGATCTCGATGAATTTCTTAATCCGAAGAATGGAACTAAGAGATGGCTAGAGGAACAGCCTGAGAAATTAAGAGTCCTAATTGACGAGAAAAAATTTACAGATTGTGTAAAATTAATGAAGGAGATTCGTATCAGTCAACTTGATATAATTGATTATGAAACAAAAATTGAATTGGATAACGTTTATAATTATCTTATAGAGAAATTAACTGTTAGTATTTCAAGATGTAATTCAAGTAAGGATGTGCAATTCTATTTAGAACAAATGAAGGCGTTGGGCTGCTTCGGAATAGCAATAGACACATTTTTAAACTGGCTTTCAAAGAAAATGAAGACCAAACTTAATAAAAATATGATCAAAGAGGATAAAGAATACATAAGAGAAGAAATTAGTAGGAAAATTATGTACGAAGGAAGCTCAAAAGTTTTAAACGAATACAGCACAGAAAATTTAAAATATTCGAAATTTCCTATTGATAAAAAAATTATAAAAATAATCGATGATTATTTCAAAATACTTGAAAAATTCACCAAAATCATAGAAGATTATTTCAAAATAAAGGAAAACCCGGCCTACAGTTCTTATTTTGTAACTTGGTTAAAGGCAGAAATACAAATTATGACAAAAACAATAGAAATTCTTTTTTCTAAAATAAGAAATATTGATGAATTAAAAAATGTTATTAGACATTTAAATGGTTTAATTTCTGAATTTGATAGGAAAGGAATTTCTTGTAAATATATTTTTGATCTATATTTCATCAATAACATAAAAATTTCTTTAGAGGCTATCATAAACTTTTGCATGAAAAGTGAAAAAGAAGGTGTTGGATTCGATCTTAAAGAATATGAAATCAAGCATAAAGACAAAATCATGAAACTCAATTGCGTCTCTGAATTAGGAAATTCCTTGAGTAGTGTATCAAAAATAATTTCTGATTTTATAGTAGAATTTATAAATAATAAGAATAAATTCATTGGTATTATTTTCTTGGAAGAATATTTTTTTGAAAACATATTATGCAAAGAATTCATTAATTTTGTAAAGAACAAAATTTCAAAAAACATGACTAAAAACTACGAAGTTAAAACTTTTTACGATTATCAAGATTCGATTGCACAGAGTAACCAAATTTTGATAAACTATGGTATATCAATATTATCAATAGAGGATTTATTCAATTTCTTTTTAAGTGAAATGCATAATGATAAATGTATATCCTCAATATCTATAGAAAGTATGACTAATTTAAAAATTCAAATTAACGAATCTAAAAAAAACTATTTTGCAAATTTATTCAAAATTAAAATCGAATCCCATTTTTTCAAATTTTTTGATACAAATAAAGCTACCTTATCTAGAGACATGTCAGAAGATTTTAAAGAACCGGATCGAGCTTTTATTGTCTTGTTCAATGTGATAAAAAATCTTGCGAAAAATATAAGAGTAAAGGTTGAGGACCCAAAAATTTTGAAATATTTTGTTCTAGATAATCAAGTTATTAATTTTCTCAAGATTGTTGACTCTCTCAGAGACTTAGATAAACTATATGATACAGAATTTAATTTTAGCAAGCTGGGGATATTCGGATTAGAAATTTTAATTCATGGAATAATATTTGTTTATTGTTCTATCAACAAAATTTTGGGATTTGACGACGAAGGAAAATATAAAATTTTAGTGGATGAATATATTGATGATCTAATTGTTGAATTTGGAGTAATAAGGAAAATAAATACTGATAGATTTTTTCGAAACAAGCAAATTTATTATGAAAATGTAATTAAATACATTTCAGAAAATAGAATAGAATTATTAAAGGGTTATTGAAATACTATCTACATAATATTAAATTGCACCAATCATAATAATAATAAATTAATTTATTTAATATTGATATAGATATTTATTTTAATTAAATAAAAATATTTTAATAATCAGAATCATAATTTTAATATAATATATTTTTGATAATAATTAGTTCTATTTCTAAACTAAATTATTATACATCTATCTTTTAATCGCATTGATCTAAGAAGGAGTTTTTGACTTCGGTGGGGGTAGAAGTGGTAACATTTGAAGGAGTTGAGGTAATTTCAACAGGGATGGAGGTATCATCTTGTAATCCGAAGAGTAACATTTTGTGCATTCTCTTGGCGAAGGTGTTAGGATCGTCAATTGAGAATCCAGAGCTTAAGAGAGCAGTATCATATAGGAGCCAGACAATATCTTTAATGGTTGAATTAGATGAGTCTTTGTCAACCAAGTTTTTGAGTTCCCTAACAATTCCATGTTTAGGGTTAACTTCCAAAGTCTTCTTGCTAGCCATGTATGAAGTCATTGAGTTGTCTCTCAAGGCTTGGGCTTTCATGATTCTTTCCATGTTAGCAGTCCATCCGTATTCAGATGTGACTAAAACACAAGGAGAATCTTCTAATCTTTCACCGACTACTACTTTTTCGACTTTAGCATCAAGGATTTCTTTAATTTTCTTGCAAACTGAGTCATATTGTTGTTTTAATTCTTCATGAGTCTTCTTTTCTTCTTCGGTTTCTTCAAGTTCCAATCCTTCTTTAGTACAGCATTTAAGAGTTTTGCCTTCGAATTCTTTCAATTGTTGGATGCAGTACTCATCGATGGGATCAGTCATGTATAAGACTTCGATGTCTTTATTCTTTAATTTTTCAAGGAAAGGAGAATTAGCAACGTGTTGGCGAGACTCTCCGGTGATGTAGTAGATGAATTTTTGTCCTTCTTTCATTCTACCAATGTATTCTTTGAATGAAACCATCTCTTCTCCAGATTTGCTAGTGTGGTATCTCAAAAGCTCAGCTAATTTTTGTCTGTTGGTGGTATCTTCGTGGATTCCAAGTTTAAGATTCTTTGAGAATTGCTCATAGAATTTCTTGAAATCTTCGGCATTTTCGGCAATTTGAGCAAATAATTCCATACATTTCTTGGTTACTGATTTCTTGATGGCTTTAAGAATTTTGTTTTGTTGAAGACTTTCTCTGGAAATGTTCAATGGAAGATCATCAGAGTCAATAACTCCTCTAATAAATCCTAAATATTCGGGAATTAATTCTTCACAATCATCCATGATGAAAACTCTTCTGACATAGAGCTTAATGTTAGTCTTCTTTTTCTTGGCTTCGAATAAATCGAAAGGAGCTCTTTTAGGAACAAAGAGAATACCTTTGATTTCGAGGTTACCTTCCATAGAGAAGTGGATGCAAGAAAGATGTTCTTCCCAATCATTGCTGATGGATTTGTAGAAGTTAGCATATTCATCTTTAGTGATATCTTCCTTCTTTCTGAGCCAAATGGGTTTGGTGTTGTTGACTCTTTCGAATTCATGGGAGATTTCCTTAATTTTCTTAGTCTTTTTCTTTTTGCTTTCATCTTCGACTTTTGGTTCTTCGTCTTCTTTTTTTTCTTCTTCTTCATCTTCTTCGACTTCTTTTTCAGTTGATTTTTCAACCCACAATTCAATAGGGAATGAAATGAATTCAGAGTGTTTTTTAATTAAATCCTTAAGTTTTCTCTCTTCCAAGTACTCAAGGCATTCATCTTTAAGATAGAGGATGATTTTAGTTCCTCTTCCAATTGAATTAGAACCATCTTCTAGAATATGATCCTTAGTAACAGAGAAGGTTGAGCTGGCAATAGATTCCCATGTGTATTGGTCATCATCGTTGTTTCTTGAGACGACAACAACTTTGTTGGCAACGAGGTAGGCTGAGTAAAAACCAACACCAAATTGACCAATCATAGAAATATCGGCACCAGCATTTAAAAGTTCCATAAATTGTCTGGTTCCTGATCTTGCAATAGTTCCCAAATTTGAAATCATATCGTTTTTGGTCATACCGATTCCTGAGTCCCAAATGGTAAGAGTATTATTTGTTTTGTCTGGGATGATTCTAATGAAAAATTTCTCTTCATTTCTGAGAACGCTGGGGTCGGTGATTGAGAGGTATCTGATTTTGTCAAGAGCGTCACTGGCGTTTGAAATCAATTCTCTAAGAAAGACTTCCTTGTTGGAGTAAAAAGTGTTGATGATAAGTGACAAGAGTTGGTTGATGTCGGCGTTGAAATTGAAAGTGTCTGATTCGGTCATAATATGTCTATTTTATTTGAAATTGTTTAAATAGTGAAATTTAGATGCTCTAGAATATTCTATGTATTTTAATTATTTTCTTATTAAAATTATTTTATTTTATATTTCAATTATAATTGGAATATAATTTTATAAATTTAATGCCTTATTAATTAATGAAAAAATAATTATTCTAATTGAATATTTGATTGAAATAAGAAAAATTTATTCAATTTATAATTTCATTAACCAGCAATGAATAAAATTTTTATAAAGAAGTTTTTCTATTCCAGCAAAAAATACTTCTCCTCAAAAATGACAAAACACTCAAAACTAATTGTTATAGGTGCAGGTACCGGAGGACTTAGTGTTGCAAATCAACTTAATAACCAGAAAATTATTAATGCACGTGATATCACAATTTTTGATCCAGCCAATAATCATTTTTATCAACCTGGTTTTACAAAAATTGCAGGAGGAGTAATAGAAAGTGAATACTTAATAAACAATTGGGTAAGATATGATATGAAAGAGTTGACCTCAAAATTCAATTTTCATAATGAGGCAGTTAAATCGGTTGACCCTGAGAAGAATAGTATTCAGACTGAAAACGGAGATACATGGACATATGAGCACTTGGTTATTTCTTCAGGATTGAAATTGAATAAAGATTCCATTCCAGGTAAGATAATTGTTATTTAATTTAAAGGACTCAGAACGCTCATGGAAGATCCTACAAAAATGGTTTCAACAATTTACGATTTCGAACTTTCTAAAAAGGTAGCTTGGATGAGGAAAAATTTCAAAGGAGGTCGTGCCCTATTTACCCAACCTCCCGCACCTCTCAAATGTGGGGGTGCTCCTCAAAAAATAGTATACCTATGTGAAGATTATTGGAAAAAGAATGAAATAAAGGCAGACTTGCACTTTTTCACCCCACTTCCACAAATTTTCGGAGTTGCTTATTATTCAAAACCTTTGACTGAAATCGCATTAAAAAAAGGAATTACACCCCACTATACCTCTCAATTAATTTCAATTTCTGACGGAGTAGCAACTTTCAAAAATACAGTAACTAATGAAATTTTCGAAGAGAAATTTGATTTCTTGCACGCCATTCCTCATCTATCTGCCCCGAATTATTTAATAGGATCTCCTGTAAGTAATGCAGCTGGATTCGTTGATGTTGACAGAAATATGAGACATAAGAAATATCAGAATGTTTGGGCGATAGGTGACTGTGTCGCATTACCAAATGCTAAAACTGCAGCAGCGGCTTATAGCGAAGCCCCTGTGTTAGTTCATAATTTAAAGAACCAACTTGAGAAAGAAAACGAATCTAAGCCAACCGCCTTATATGATGGATATTCAGCTTGTCCTTTATACATTACTAAAGGAACTTTACTTCTTGCTGAATTTAAAGAATTTAATAATGAGAAAGGAGAATTGGTAAGAGACACAGATGAAAGTTTCCAACCTGGACAACAAACAAAGCCTACAAGATTTTATTACTGGATGACTTATGCCTGTACATATATGTATAGAGTCGGTATTAAGGGTTATTGGTTTGGGAAGAATACTATTATTAAACCTAAATTCACTCCGAATGAGGTTGATATCAGGATGTATTACAAATATCTTATCAAATTGTTGTACGTCCCAGTTTTCGCGTTGACCTATTTGATATTCAGCATTTATGTTTATTAATTATGGTGTAATTTATTGGAATATATTTAACTTTATCAAAAATGAATTCTATATGAAAGAAAAAATATTTGTATACATTAGTTTATTTAATTAAAAACCTAATTTTTTAAAATTTAATTAGGTTTTGTATTATCTTCGGATATTTTAAGGATATTTTTTATGAGATCATACTTTTTAGTGTATTCATCTAAAATTTTATTTATGTCTGGATCTCTGAAAGAATTAAAAGAATTTAAATATTTGTTTCTCTACATTAAAAATGAAAATTATGATCACGTAAATAATTAAAATTTACAAAATCTTCTAATTTCAAAGTATTTTCATGCTGAATTAAATTCTCTATTTTTCTGATTAATTTATTAAAGGAAATGTAAAAATTGTCTAAATCATTTTTAAATTTCTTATTATTCTCTTGATCCGAAGCTGTAGAAACACAAGTACCTTCTATATTAATTCTTGGTTCTGTACTCTCTATATTTTGAGAAGTTTTATATCCTTTAACTAAATTATTATTTATTAGGATATACTGAACTCTGTCAATTTCTTATTTACAACATGAAATTCTTCTTCGGATAACCCGATTGCCTTCTGAAGTTCTTGGACAACCCCCTCAATAGTATCATTAAAGAGGTCATAATTGAACGTTATGATTTCTATTTTAAATTTTTTTTATAAATATACGTTTCTTATTTATCCATTCTTCCTTATGAACTAAAAAGTTGATTTGAATTTCTCTTTTTTCTTTGTATGTACAATTTGTCATTTTATTTAAATTACAGTTCTTAATCTTATCTTCTTTACTTTCTGAAATATTAATCTCGAATTTAGAATATGTATTGTTTTTATTTAATGAATTTTTCAATGATACTTTATGCTGGTTGTGATTATCAAAATGAGACACAGTCCTTGACGAAGTTGGTTTTAATGCTATTATTTTATTCTTAATATCCATCGTTTTGATTTTAAGCATCTCTTCATCTATCTTAAAAATGTTCTTTTTAATATAATAATCTTTCGTAAACTTAATTGGGGACGTTCCCCGTTGGCCTTTTAAATCGTTTAATTGTTCAACAGACCTTGTATTATTTTGATTTATGTATAAATTTTTATGTTTATAATTATTAGAAGAATTTCTTTTTCTTGTATTTTTATAAAAATTACTTTCTTCAGATTCGTTGCGAATAAAATAGTCTTCTTCTGATTTTCCGTCTAACGTATACCCTTTATGAAACTAAAGTTGTTATGATCATAAAATTAAATTATTACTCTCTTAAGTTTGTTTATCTCAATATAATTTTCTATCATTTGTTCTATCAAAAAATTACAATTAGCCTCTTTTATGGTTTCAGAATTATTTTCTATAATTTCGATCGGTCTATTATTCTCTTCAGATTCGATTTCATTAAGAAAACTTAAAAAATTAAAAAAAATTAATTACTTATCGGATAACAATTCTTCTGCACTTGGTCTTTCACTTTCTGGTTTTAAGCAGTCTAAGATAAACTTTTTTAACTTAATGTTCTTGATTTTATCGAGGCATTTTGGCATTACTCCAGTTTTCTTCTAAAGTTACAATTATAAATTAATTGATAATTTACATACACATTCATAAATAAGCATTATATTATCTTCATACTCTTTGTAAGGTTTTTCTAGTGAAGCAATTTCTAATATACACATACCTAAGGAATAAATATCAGCTAATACTGAATATTTTCCTTCTATTACTTCAGGTGCCATGTACCCTTCAGTTTCCTTGTAGGTGGTAGATAGTCCTAAATCGCCGATTTTAATAGTTCCATTATTAGTATCTACAAAAATATTTTCACATTTGATATCTCTGTGGATAATTGGGGGGTTGACTTCAATATGCAAATATTTTAACCCCTTCAAAATTTCTTTTATCCAATGCTTAATTAAACGTAATCTTGGATTCTGTAATTTTGTGAGGTGTTTCCTTAAGGATCCTCCACATACTATTTCGGTTATTATAACAAACTCTTTTTTAGATTTGTTAAACCAGCATGAAATATAATTGATTATGTTAGGATGGTGTAATTGCTTCATTACTTGGACCTCTTTTGTAATTTCTGAAAATTCAGAATTTTCATCGTTTAAAGTCTTTACTACATTCCAAGCTACTTCCCTTCCTTGGTTAAAATCGAAACCTCTATATACAATTTTATTATTTCCTACTCCGATTTCTTCGTCAAACTATATTTAATTTCGGTTTAAGTTTTTATTTACACGGCCGAATCTTTTTCCTGGTGACATTTCTACGTAATTTTTTTCATCTTCTGTTAAATTGTGTTCTTGTTCTGTATCTTCTTGTTGAACATAGGAGTTGTCTTGAGATTTTGATTCGCAACGAAAAGATTTTTTACTTTTTATTTGAATATTTTTATCATCATTGAGTAGATTATTTTTATTTTCAGAAATCGGAATTTCATTCTTAAGCAAATATTCTTCATCTTCTTCGAAATCTTCAATTTCCATTAATTTTTAACTTTAAATTTTAAATATAAAAACTTTGAATTAAATTATATAATCTATATGAGAGTGAATTATAAACATAAAATTTTTTATTTTAAAATTATTGACATTATTTTAAATGGATTATGAACTGCCCTAAAATTAATATCTATGCAAATCTATTTGTCCAAATTAGGTGAATATAAATTTTTTCGAATAATATATTTGAAATTTTCAAATTATATTATATAAAAGAATATTTAAATAAATATTGGAACTATTAATATAAGCATAATATTATCATTTATTAATATTATAAAATTTTCTTTAAAATTCTAGTAAAGAATTAATAAATTATACATATTATAAATAACTTATAATTTAAATTTCATATGTTAAATTTTAAGAAGAGACTATTCATCGAAATAGAAGAACCCATAATCGAAGATGAGGAGGATTTACAGCTCTCTAGCATAAACAAAGAAGCTTCTATATTTAAAATTCATGAATATCAGACGCAAATTGAAAATTTGCTTAAATTTAGTGAAGAAGAACGACACAAAATTCTAGAATTGAATAACATCTATTTAAACCAAATTTTGTTTTTCATGGAAAAAGAAAACGTTCAGTTTGATATATCTTACAAATGGTAAAATTTTCAAAATAAAAAATATTTTAAAAAGGCTAAGTAGGCTCAAGGTAATCAACGATGTGGCTAAGAGTATTTTCATTTCTCCTAAAAGTATTGACAAAATATTGAACAAAAGAGATATAGCAAGGGAGTACAAAGTAGGTTTTTTATATAATAATTCTAAATATTACTAATTCCAATAAATTTTTATAGTTACTCAAAATAATCACAGAAGATAACAAGCACAAGGAAAATCTAATCAAAATAGGACGAGGATTGAACAGAACTAACAGATATGCGGATATATTACCATGTAATAGAATTTCTCTTAATTTTATTTAGATCAAAATAATATTGCTTCAATTTATGACGACTTTTACAACTCTGAAATTATTTCTGAAGATAATTATATTAATGCCAGTTACATTGATGTAATATTAATTAAACAAAATATTTTTAGGGGCCAATTTCCGAGGATACAAAGACATTTATCGTTACACAGGGACCTCTTCCAAATACAGTTTCTAAATTTTGGAAATTAATTTTATCTAAAAATGTTAAACTTATAGTCATGTTATGCAATTTGGTAGAAGAGGGAAGGGTATTTAAGAAAATAATAATATTCAAATATTAATTTAGAAAAAATGCGAATGTTACTGGCCTACCAAGCAAGGAACAACAAAGCAAATTGAAGAAAATTTAGATGTTTTTCTTGAAAAAGAAGACGTAGTTGTTAATAAAGCAATTTATAAACGAGATTTTGTGATACGTTATTCTGGAGTTGAGAAAAGAATAACACAAATTCAAATGATTAATTGGGAAGATCACACTGTTCCAGAAATGGAATCTGGATATAATTCAATAGAGTATATCATAAATTCAGTGAATGAAATGAAAAATCTACCTCAAGGTGGGGGTCAGGGTCCAGTGGTTGTGCACTGTAGGTAATTTAAAATAAATTAATAATCGTTTTAAAGTGCAGGAACTGGTAGAAGCGGAACTTTCATTGCTATTTATAATATCATCCGGTCTTTTCTTATAATAAAATATATCAACCAATCATGTGATATCAAGATAAAACCCTTTTTTTCTGTGTTTAATACGGTAAGGAAATTAAGAGAACAAAGAATGCTCATGGTGACTTCTAATTGCCAATATCGATTCATTTATGAAATGGTAATTGAATGGGCAAAGAAGAATATGGAAATCTGTGATATATATTGAAATTTTATATTAAGTAGTGTAAATATTTAGAAAAAAATTTTACATATGATTGTAGAATAATTATCTAGTTATATCCAATAAAATTTGAAAATTTGAAATTATATATTTTAAATAAATTATAATAAAGAATAATTTAATTCTTTTTACATGTGTATTGATCTGTGATTTAAATACCAATCTAACTAACAACAATAATTTATTAAAATATCTAAAATCTAAACCTTACTTTACACGGGATATAAAAAGATTGTTCAATTTGGTTTAATAAATTCAAAAAATTTGATTGATTTAAAATTAATTTGTAAAATATTATGGTTTAAAAAAGGAATGCAAGAAGTCTTTACTGACACTAAAGAAAAATACAATAACATCTCCTATTCTAAGTTCAAGAGAATTAGATCTATCGAAAATAAGTCCATTCTTTTTAATTTCGTTTTTAATACTTTTCTGGCTATCTTTAACAACTAAATTTACAGAAATCTGAGAATCCGCTTTATAAATTCCTAATGAGAAAAGTAATTTATTTCACTTACCTGTTTTATTGGCGATAGCGTAAATTTTAAAGTAGAATATACCAAGGTCATCATATTGCATTTTATTCACCAAAAACATAGGAAAGAGTAAATTCTGAATATTCTTGGCGTACTTGCAAACAGATTCATCCTTTGAAAGACAAATATCAATCCATTTATTTTTTGTCAATTCTAATTCACAAAATCTACTTAAATTTAAATCGACTATTTCTCTGTATCTATGGCCTTCATTAAAATTTACAAAGTCGACTTTTTGTAAAGGAGTTATGACGAGTTTGTTCCAATTATGAGAAGAAACGTCTATTAGACCACGAGGAGATAGCAATGTAACTGAAATATTGAAAATATCTTTATTGGTAAAGTTTAGTATCGGTTGCACAAAAGCTGTGTTAAAATCATTATTTTGTAGCTTATTTGTAAGACATTAATAGTTTAATTTACTTTTGAATGTTCACCCATTATCCATGTTATAAAAGGGGTGTCTGGTGATTTATAATCAAATTTATACATGTTCTTGTAAAGATACTTCTCTCCTATGTATTTCGTTACATCTGATATTGTAATATTATTTGCGTACATGTTTTCTGCTAATTTTAATCTCGCTTGTATAAGCAGATTCACTGTGAGTTCTAAAATATAATTTAGAGTTCGATATAAGTTAATGAAATTTACTTTTAGATTTATTCTCTTCATAGATGATCGATTTAGACAAAATCTCAAAGGCATCTGCATATAAATTTTCAAAATCAGTTAGTATTTTTTCACTCATTTTCTTAAATTCTTCTTTAATTAAATTATTCCAAGCTTTGCAAACTTTGAAAATTTGTGTAAGGTCACATTGTATCAATTCGATAAATTTCGAGATAATTTGTAAATTTATTTTAAAATTATTTAATTTCTTAACATTCTTAGGTTTTGGCTTTCTTCTAATAATAGGACTGATATTAATGTTAATCATCTGATCATTAGCTTTTTCGTTTGAAGCCGTAATAAATTCCTCTACTAATCCTCGGTCTTCAGTTGCGATTGGGATCGACTTAGGGTAGATACTAAGATTCTCATTTTTTAGAGGTGCCTTTATACCGATGACTTCGTCTTTTGGAATTTTTTTGGAAAGATTAATTTTAGCCACTTCGCGATTTGTTTTAATCCCCTCGTTTTCTTGATTTATCTCCCCTCTACTCTTTTTTATAATTTTATTTGTGTTTTTAATACAAGCCATTATGTTAATATTATTGACGGGTTTTTGTGTTTCTTTGATAGTTAAATAAGACATGTCTGCTTCTGATTTTAATTCCGAATTATTTTTAGAATTTGAATTTAGATCTAATGGGACAGAAATCTGATTCAAATTTTTATTTGAAATATTTGATGGATTCGATAAACCATTCGTGTTTTGAGTAAGATTATTTATTGGTAGAGGAATTTGTTTTATTTTACTTATATTCTTTTTAACAATTAAAGGATTAGCATTAGTCTTTGAAGTAAAAACGGCCTTACTAGAATTTTTATTTGCCGTAATATATGATAAATTACTATCATTATTTGTAAAACTATTTTTTCTTGAATAGCTTATTTGAGATCTGTCATGGAAAGAGATGTTACTACTGTAGTCTTTATCATCTTTTGTGTTTGAAATAATTTTATTGAAAATGATTTTATTAGTGCCATTTATGTTATTATTTAGAGTCGAATAAGAATTTTCTATTCCTTTTGATATATTTTTATTTGTGTTCTTTTGGAAATATTCCGAATTTTTCTTTTTAATCCCTTCCTTGGATAGAATTACCGTATTAACACCCTTTAATCTATTTAACTCTATTTTATCTAATTGTAATTCATTTGTTCCTCTATTTGTATAAAAATCTATATTATTAAACTCATTTTTAATTGAATCTCTATCTCGATTTGAATTGTCTACAGTTGCATAAGAAATTTTTTTCATTAATTCAATTTTATTATTTCGATTAGATGAATTTTTAAAAGGTGTATTATCCATTATTGAGGGTTTATTTTTATATTTTGATATCAAATTTTTCAAATTTTTCATTTCTGGTTTTTCGGCGTTTGTCATTGAAAATTTTAATACTTATTATTTAATTTAATTATATTTAACATTTACTATAATAATATATCATAAGGATACATTACTATTATATATGAATAGAAAAGTCTTAATTAATAATCTGAAAATAGGCAAATGTTAGATTAAAAATAAAATAGATATTAGAAAAATTTATTCATTTTATTTAAATAACGCTTTATTAATATACTCTGATTATTATTCAAATTAAAACTATACATATCTAATTAATTATTTTATTTTAACCGTTTAACCCTTAGATATTAAATGATGAATCATAAATTTAATTTAAGTTTAATGCTTGACAAATACGAATTCAAAGTTAACAGAAATGAAGACGTCGATAAAATCTTGATGAACCCATCCGATAATATCCAGAATATTCACCTCAATTTAAGCGGAGCTACATCACCCCTGGACCAAAATAAATTTGGTGAATTATTCAGCAAACTTAAAAATCTCAAAAATTTTGAAAGAGTTCATCTGGATCTTACAAAGTATCCAATTGACGATGAGAAAATAAGCACTATAGGCGATTCCTTAGTTTCATTACAGAATCTTAAGGAACTCCATCTTCACGTTTCGGATATTAATTTTAGTGATCCGCAGTTTAAGAATATGTTGAAGCCCCTAAAGAGCAAAGAATCTATAGAAAAGTTGCATTTAGTGATGGAAAATGTCAATATGAATTTTTATAAAAGAAAAAAAATTGAAAAGTTGATGAACAGTTTACCAAATTTAAAATTTGTACATATAAACGTGAAGAGAAACAACCTTACCCAGGAAGATTTAGGAGACTTGCACAAGATACTATTCCATAGACCATACAGAGAGTTGATCTGGTAGATATATGAATATTATTCAATTAATCTAAAAATTATATACATTTATATACAAATAAACCTTATTATGGGAGAATAAAAATACTAAGAAATATTTTAATTTTAATATATGTATTAAAGTGTAATTTATAATTAAATACCACATGGTACTTATTATGATCAATTCATTCATAAATTTTTATACAAAATCATTTTCTGCAATTTTTTATTTTTCACTTTGCTCCGATTTAAATTTAAAAATTTTAATTACATATTATTAATAAAATTTCTAATTTAATGTTGACCATCACAGACTTGGCTTATGTATTAAACGGAACTAAAATATCATTAATGAACACAAAAAATAAACAATATGTCTGTTTAGACTCCTCAGTGAGTTACATAAAAGTAAATGGTGTTCATCCATTTCTTATAAATAAAGAATATGAGAATGAATTGACGACAATCACAACCTTTCAAATACTATTAAGTTCTTCCCCTAAGCCATCTTCACAAAAGACAATTTTAACATATGGTAATCAAATTAGTTTAATGACCAAGGACAATATGTTTTTAGTAAGTACAAATAGTGGAGATTTAAGATTAGAAGCTTTAAAAGGTGATCAAACTCTTACATCCTTCAATCTTCCTATTAATTCTAAATTTACTATCATAGACCCATTTAACCAGTCAAATATCTCCAAACCTATTTTATTCAACGACGAGGTGGTTCTCAGATCAACTTTTGGTTCCTATTTGATTCTGAATTCTCTTGATTTCACTGCGAAAAGTAACGGGATGATAATAGCGGAGGAAACCATTTGGAAAATGGTTAAAACTAATACACCGTTTATACCAGATTGGGTGACCAAGAGAAAATATTTGAATTATAATAATATATCCTACTTGTTTAATTTAGAGAAATCCTTCCTTATAGGACCACCAAATTCCCTAGGTAATCCAGGGAATCAAAATATAGGAATTTTAACAAATAAAAATTTAAAAAACCAAATTGCAGGAACAAATTCTAATACAAACACAGAATATAAAGACAAATTAAGCTTGTTAACACTCTCATTAGAAAATCAAGAAAAATGTTTAATAGAAGACCTATTATTAAATATGATTGGATTAGAAGGGAATTATATCAAAAGATCGAATAAAAAATCAAGTTACGAGAAAGACAATTTAAATAACTCCCCTGTAGGATCTGATAACACAAATTCTAACATTTACAAAAACTTTCAATTACGCTTCGAAATCGAACCTTACTTAGAGAACCCCACCTGCGATCCTTCACTTTTATTCATGGTTGAAAAAATTCTACCATTAAGCAACTATTACGATACTATAACATCTTTTATAAATTTACACTCCCACATCGAGACTGGACTAGTTGCCAAGGCATTCTGTGAGGGATTAAGAAAGGTAATCAGAGAGTATATTCTATTTGTGAATCAATTAGAAGTTGAATTTACAAACGGAAATTTGGATATTCAGAAACTTTGGTATCTCTCACAGCCCTCTATTAAGATGTTGAAAAACCTTCAGAAACTATGCGTCCAATCATCTTTAATAAAGGGAGGGAGTTTTTTGAATATTATTTACAATTTCCTTCAAAACACAACAGATGCTGAATTGAAGAAAATGTACAAATTTCTTCTTGACAAATCAATCGAACCCTATTATGATATACTTAAGGAATGGACTTGCAGAGGGATTTTAAATGACGAATATGAAGAGTTTATGGTAACGTCCGACAAACATTTCTCAAAAGAAAACATTGGGGTGTATTACTACGATCTTTTTTGGGATAAGAAATTTATTCTAAACTCGAAAAATATCCCAGAATTTTTTCAAAATATCTCTGATAAAATTTTCTTTATTGGAAAATCCTTAAATATTTTAAGAGAATGCGAAAAAATTATTCAATGTCCTTTCGAAGATGAATTTAATCAGTTCAAATCAAACAAAAATTCTGATTCCGAGATAGAAAACGAGGCAGAAAACAAAGTAAAGGCAAACGTAGAAAAAGATAATTTACTTATTCCTAAAAAGTTACCTGTTCTTCCAAATACTATTACAGGTTCAATTTTCGAAGTTGAAGTTTTGATCTTGTTTCAAAATTTAATAAACAAAATTTTTGACTGGACTAATTCAACACTTAAGGAAGTTTTATTTGTAGAAAAAAATTTAGAGTCTATATTTAAATCAGTCAAGAAATTTTATTTTATGGAATGTGGTGATTTCTATACGCACTTAATAGATCTATCGGATGACATGTTGTTATTGGAAAAGAACAAAATTAATTTCGAAAAATTAGAAAATTTAATAGAAAACGCATTAAGATCAACTTCGGCAAATCTGGATGTAAATAAGGAAATGTTTTCATTTGATTTATCGAATATGATAATAAGAACAGAGAAACTCTATCTAGACAGATTTAACGATATTTTAAAATCGAATGATATAAATGACATAATTAAACAGATTGTTGAACTTAACGAAGACAAAACATTTTTCGATTACGACGATTCTAAAATCCTTGAGTCTCTTTTGTTAGAGATGAAAATCTCTTGGCCTTTAAATTTGATTTTTTCTAAAAAGTCTTTGATAAAATACAAAATTTTATTCAGGCAACTCTTGATTCTTAAATACGAAGAAAAGAAGCTTTCAGAGACATGGATCCTTCAACAGAACTTTAAAGAATTCAAGCTGCAAAATTACCTTAAGCCAAGCTATTTATTGAGAGATAAAATGATAAATTTTGTTAAGAATATAATATACTACTTTTTCAATGAAGTAATCGAACCAAATTATTTAGAATTCATTGGGAACTTACTTAATGCAAAGTCTATAGAAGAAATTATTAAATTTCATGACAGATATTTAGATAATTGTCTAAAAGAATGCTTGTTGGATGAAACAGAGATTCTTATCCAGATCAATGACATTCTACAAGCATGTTTGGTTTATTCAAAAATTATTATAAAATTCTACTCTTCTGCCATTTTAGACGAAAAGTTTATGCATTATCAATCTAACTTAAATGAAGAAGTCAGAACCAAACCGAAGAATCATTTTAACTTAGAAAAAAGAAAAAGGAAAATAGAATACCAAAACAAAGTTCTTGAAGAAATTTTTATGGGAGAGGATAGAAAATTTCTAGTCACCGTGGAAAAGTTTAGAAATCATTTCGAAAATAAATTGGAAATGTTCTTAGATAAAATTAGCAAAATGTAAAATTTATTTTATTTATTTCATCTAGTAACACCAAACAAAATCCGCATTTGATCAACCTACTTACAAAACTTGATTACAATAATTACTACTACGACAAGTTCGCGAAGAAATATTAAATATAAACAATTAATAATAATTTAAAATTTTTTGAATTAATTTAAAATTTTATTTAGACTTGATAAAATTTTTATTATTGATGGATGTTTCACAAATATCAGAAACGAATCCATATAATTGAGCCTTAGAATCTATTCCTTCAAGAACTTTCATTTTTACAATAGAAGCAATCTTTAGGATTTCAAATTTAAGTTCCTCTTCGATTGAATAGCTATCCTGAACAACCTTAGTAACTACATTAACAATGTCATAGCTGTTATAACCATCATTTAGAAGCTCATCAATGTTATCAAGCGCTCTGTCGATATCTCCTTTGAGGCATAAATCGAATACTTGTTTAAGGATCTCTGGTTTAGGTATATCTACTATCTTATAGACATTGTCGTGTGTGACTTTGCCAAAGCCGACGACAGTTGATTGAAGATTATTCAAGGCATAACGCATGTCCCCTTCAGCTGTTTCGATCAAAGCATCTATCCCTCCTTTATCAAAAGATATACTTTCTATATCTAATATTCTGTGTAATCTCTCTTCTATTTCTTCGTTTTTTAATTTGCTGAATCGCAGAATCGAGCATCTACTTTGAATTGGCTCTATTATCTTCGATGAATCATTGCAGGCTAATGCAAATCTAGTAGTATGAGAGTAATCAGATATTATTATTCTAAGTGCTTGTTGCGCAGTTTCTGTCATTGAATCTGCCTCGTCTAAAATTATTATTTTGTGTCGACCCTCTGGTAACGGAATCTTTTGGGCGGCAAATGATTTTATCTTTTCTCTGACTGCTTCGAGTCCCCTGTCGTCTGAAGCGTTTAGTTCTAAAGTTGCTTTTTTAAAATTCTCTCCTAGGAGTTCTCGAGAGAGTGCCATTATACTAGTAGTCTTGCCCGTACCTGGGGGACCCTAAATAAAAATAAAATATAAAATAATCTTCATACAACTAAAATCATATTAGGGACATTGCCTGTCTGTGCGATGTTTTTTAGTTGTAGAATAACTTCTCTGTTTCCTTTGAACATTAAATTAATAATTTACCAACTACATCGTCTAAAAATTCAGGTCTATATTTTTCTATCCAAGGTTTCTCAAAAATTTGTTCAGTCGTCATGTTTAAATTTTTTAATTAAAACTTTTATTTATAAAATTATAAGAAAGTTTAGTTTAAAAGAAAATAATTAAATCTCATAGATATAGTTTTTATACATTACATCCGCATTAATTCTAATCTAGATGATTCATTTATTTAACTTGTCCTCCATAAATGTAATTGAGAATACTACTTGAGGATTTTTTACTTGAATCATCTTTTTTCTTAGGTATTGATGTCTTATTTTGGTTTAAATTATTATTTTCATTAATATTAGAAGAATCAAGTACTTTCTCTTTGTTATCAATCACATTCGAATTTGCAGTGGTTCGAATATTGAAATGATTCTGAGTAAGGTTGTTGCTTAAATTAACGTAGGTGGTGGCAGGAAAATTGTTAATAGACATGTGTTGAATAACTGGGACAGTTGGTATCGTTTGATTAATTGGTATATTGAAATTATTAAAATTATTCAATTGATTTGGAAGATAAGGATGTATGTTAATATTTTGATGATATAAATTGGACATGTTAATCATTTGATTGTTGGAGATTCTTCGAAAATTATTATTGAATTGATAGGGATTAAACGCGTATGGGTAGGAAAGATTTTGATGATAGCTTTGGTTGAAAAGAGTATTTGAATTATTTACACTTAGCGCGCTAAAATTGTTTATTAATTTATTTGTTTCAGTTATGATATCATTCTTATTTGAAATTTCTGTTTGTGTACTTTGTTTACTAAGATAATTCAAGTCTATAGATTGATATAAGGCATCACTTATTTTATTCGCATTTTCTATGAGTGCTTCGATATTTTTAATGCACTCTTTTATACTCTCTTCTTTTCCAGAAAGCTCCAATAATCTAAAGTCTTCTCCCTCTCTACTTTCTTTAGGAATAAAAATAAAACATCCTGTTTTGTGATGTAAATTTCTGACAGTCTCTCCATTTTTTCCTATTATAAGTCCAATATATTTGTTTAAAACTTTGATCTTAGTGTGAGGGCCTGAAAAAGGGTTCTGTTCTCCAAGAGTTCCAAGAGAAGAAAAATTGACCTTCATTTTTTGTTGCTATTTAAAGATTTATGAGTTTAAATTAAAATGGATTTCAAATTATACCTCTGCAACTATGTCTTCAATTAATTTTTTTGCATTTTCATATTTATCATTAGGCCCTTCTATGAAGACGTTCCTAACTTCAGTATTAGGAATAGGAGCTTTTGCAATCTGGAATAATCATAATATTCGAATATTTATATAAATTATGAAATAATATAAATTCAGGGTAAACCCGGAGAAGATTAAAAAGATATACTTTAAATAATAATACCTGTATTTTACAACCAGCTTCTCTATGAAGGCGCCTTATGGTTTCGCCGTTTTTACCAATGATCAAACCAACACAATCGTTAGGTACTGGAATGATTCTTGCATTTTTATCTGGTGGTCCATAAGGAGTCATGAGATGATCATCAATATGAGATATATGTTCAGTGCCTAAAACGAGATGAAATTATTGATTATACCTAAATATTGATCTGTTCTAATTTCTTGAGCAACTCTAAGCTGTTCCTCTTTGATTTTATTTCTAGTTTCGTCATCTGAGTGTAAAACTCTTTGTATCAGAAATTCAGCTTTTATTACATTTTCTTCAGCATCACCTACGATTAGCACATGTTGCTCATCTTCATCGTCCGGTTGTGGAGCGACGCCATCTTTTTGCGTACCTCTTATAATGAGAATAGTTATTACTTTCCCCGAATTAGTATTTTGCAGTTAGTCTGAGTTTCTAGTCTCTTCTGATAGGCTCCCTTAGGCCCTATTAAAAGTCCTACAAAGTTAACTCCATTTTGTTTTGGGATATAGACTTTTCTTTTAAATTTTGTAGATTCATTTAAATTGTTATAGATTGTATTAAAAGATTGTGTCACAAGTTGATCTTTTGTAAAATTTTCATTGTTTGAAATTGTAGTTTGATTTAATTTGAATTGATTTTCCAAATATAAATCTCTTTGTTTTTCAGATGAGTCTAATAGAGGAGCATCTGACCAGCGAGATTTTTTAGCTAATTTATATTTATTTTAATATAATCATTACAGATTTTCTCAACGTCATCATTCTTTCTAAAAAAATCTTTCTCTCTGCTTTTACTTCTACTACGATGTCGTTTTGTTTCTTTCTCTCTTTTCTTCGATGAATCATAACTACTTCTACTTCTACTTTTACTTCTATTTTTTCTTGAGTATGATTTCGATTTTGATTCATGACGCTTAGTTTTCAATCTCTCTTCAAAATGCGAGTTTTTAGAGCTCATTAAACTATAAAATAATAATATTAATTTATAA
>Ga0169931_10001952_pt1 | contig 33907 bp, 34 predicted proteins | sample Kivu_15m_20L_FD_129675 | JGI IMG/M metagenome (GOLD analysis project Ga0169931, IMG submission 129675) | Freshwater microbial communities from Lake Kivu, Western Province, Rwanda to study Microbial Dark Matter (Phase II) - Kivu_15m_20L... | ecosystem: Environmental > Aquatic > Freshwater > Lake...
CAAAATCTACCCTGGATTAGGCGGGTAGGAACCCCCCTGTTACAAAAATTCCTATCTATTAAATCCATTGGCAACTTCTTTTTTAGTCAACTAGCTCAACCCAAAACCGTCAAAAGAATTCTTTTACAAGCTTATAATATAAAAGAAGCAGTTACGGATGAATTAGTAGATATTTTGATGAAACCAGCAAGAGACCCTGGTGCTGCTGATGTATTCTTAGCCTTCACCAACTATTCCAGCGGACCCTTACCGGAGGACTTGTTACCGATATTACCTTGTCAGGCAATCATTTTATGGGGAACGGCTGACCCCTGGGAACCAATCGATCTAGGTAGGGAGTTAGCCAATTTTCCCCAGGTGCAAAAGTTTATTCCTCTGGAAGGAGTGGGACATTGTCCCCAGGATGAAGCTCCCGAATTGGTGAATTCTCTTTTACAAGAGTGGATCCATAGTTACTGAATTTGACTAGTTGCAGCATTTGTCATCATATCCACAGTTATTATTACAGGAAGAATTGTAATAATATACTCTGTGGTCATGACGATGCCACGGACGGTAATAACCATGGTGGGGGAATTTTTTCCAATGTCCACCCCCAGAAATTAGTTGTTGTTCTTCCACAGACAACTCTGGTAGGATATGGGATAGGGTATTTGGTTTTAACATGACATACTCCAGTGTTAATGATAAACCAGACTTAATGATTAAAAGGTGTTACATACCTATAGTTTATTTATAAGAAAGTCAGCGCCCAAATTCATAATGCCAAAGTTACAATCTGATAACTAATGACTACCTCTTGGGACAGAATGATTTTTTTGCCGTCAGCTATTGAACAACTCTCGGAACCAACTTCTGTAGCTTTAGCTCAAAGTATCCAAATTGAGGAGATGATTACTCCTTTAAGTCCCCAACCAATTAGGACTAGCTATGTCGTCCAGGGTAGTGGGAACACCCCCATATTATTAATTCATGGTTTTGATAGTTCGGTTTTGGAGTTCCGCCGACTTTTGCCCTTGTTAGCTCCTACCCATCCAACTTGGGCGGTAGATTTGCTGGGGTTTGGTTTTACCGAAAGACAACGGGATATTGGGTATAGTCCTGCTGCGATTAAAACCCATCTGTATCATTTTTGGAAAACCCTTATTGGTCAACCTGTGATTCTGCTAGGAGCTTCTATGGGGGGCGCAGCAGCTATTGATTTTGCTCTTACCTATCCTGAATTGGTACAAAAGCTAATCTTAATTGATAGTGCTGGTTTAAAAGGGGGTTCGGCTTTAAGTAAATTGATGTTCCCCCAATTATACTCATTAGCAGCAGAGTTCTTGCGTAATTCCCAAGTGCGCGATCGCATTTGCCGTTCTGCTTACAAAAATCCCAATTTAATTAATGATGACACCTTATGTTGTCGTGACCTGCACATAGAAATGGCAAATTGGAAGGAATCATTAATTACCTTTACCCAAAGTGGTGGTTATCAAGCCTTTAAATTACAGGAGTTAGGGAAAATTGGGCAACCAACCCTAATTTTATGGGGAGACAGTGATAGAATACTAGGGACGAAGGATGGGGATAAATTTAGACAAGCAATTCCCCAAAGTCAATTAATTTGGATTCCCGACTGTGGTCACATTCCTCATGTAGAAAAGCCAGAAATTACAGCACAGCACATTTTAGATTTTACTGGTAAAATATTGTGATATAATGGTAAGACCAGTAGAACAAACTATTGCACATCTGTGACACCATCCGTATTTGAGTCCGAACGTCTGTTATTTACCCCAGCTCAACCCAGCACTAATCCTATCCCTGTGATTTTTGCCTTCCCCAATGAATACACTGTGGGTATCACTAGTCTTGGTTATCAGGTGGTATGGGCAACTTTAGCAATGCGCAATGATCTACAAGTAAGTCGCTTATTTACCGATGTGCAAGAACCTCTCCCTAGACAAGCGGAAATTATTGGTTTTTCCATGTCTTGGGAATTGGATTATGTGAACATCTTGCAAATTTTAGAGTCTTTACAAATTCCTGTGCGTGCAAGTAATCGGGGTTTGGAATATCCGCTGGTTTTTGGTGGTGGTCCGGTTTTAACCGCTAATCCTGAACCCTTTGCTGATTTTTTTGATGTGGTGCTATTGGGTGATGGAGAGACTTTATTAGAGAGTTTTATTGATTGTTATAAGCAAGTTAGACAAGCTCCTAAAAGTGTTCAACTTAGAACCTTAGCTCAAGTACCGGGAATCTATATTCCCAGTTTATATGGTGTTGAATATTGGGGTGAAGATGGGGAAATCAAGGCTATTTACCCTCTGGAGGTTGATATTCCTCCCCTTGTTCACAAGCAGACCTATAGAGGAAATAATCTTTCGGTTTCCACAGTGGTGACACAAAAAGCAGCATGGGAAAATATTTTCATGGTGGAGGTGGTGCGCAGTTGTCCGGAAATGTGTCGGTTTTGTTTAGCCAGTTATTTAACTTTGCCCTTTAGAACCGCCAGTTTGGAAGGTTCTTTAATTCCTGCTATTGAACAGGGTTTAAAAATTACTAATCGTCTAGGTTTATTGGGTGCATCTGTAACTCAACATCCAGAATTTTCTGACCTTTTGGATTATATTAGTCAACCCAAATATGATGATGTGCGATTGAGTGTTGCTTCTGTAAGAACCAATACGGTTACCCAAAAATTAGCTCACACTTTAGCCACAAGAGATTGCCATTCTTTGACCATTGCTGTAGAAAGTGGTTCAGAAAAACTCCGCCAGATTATTAATAAAAAATTAGATAATCAAGAAATTATTCAAGCTGCTATTAATGCTAAAGCTGGGGGTTTATCAGGGTTAAAATTATATGGCATGGTGGGTATTCCCGGGGAGGAACCTGAAGATTTAGATGCTACGGTGACTATGATGAGAGACATAAAAAAGGCTACCCCCGGATTACGATTAACTCTAGGATGTAGCACCTTTGTTCCTAAGTCCCATACTCCGTTCCAATGGTTTGGAGTTAACAAGAGTGCGGAAAAGAGGTTACAGTTTTTACAAAAACAACTAAAACCCCAAGGTATAGATTTTCGTCCCGAAAGTTATAATTGGTCTGTGATTCAGTCTTTGTTATCTCGGGGAGACCGTCGTCTTTCTTATTTGTTAGAACTAACCCGTAATTTTGGTGACTCTTTAGGAAGTTATAAACGAGCATTTAAGGAATTAAAAGGTAAAATTCCCGATTTAGACTTTTACGTTCATAGTCACTGGTCACCCCAGCAAATCCTCCCCTGGAATCACCTACAAGGACCATTACCACCATCTACCCTAATTAAACATTTAGAAATAGCAACTAGTCATTTTCGTTCTCTTTCCCCACTTAAAGTCAACAGGTAGAAAAAATTCAATTTAGGTTTTATTAGGTTTTATTCATGTTATACTTTTCTCATTCTTCAATTATTAATGCACCAGTCCAAGTAGTTTGGGAATTCCATGAGAGACAGGATGTTTTGAAGCTCCTTACTCCTCCTTGGCAACCTGTGCAAGTGTTGCGTCGAGAGGGGGGACTCAATAAAGGTGCTATCACAGAATTTAGATTGTTTGTGGGGGTACTACCCCTGACCTGGTTAGCGCGTCATACTGAATGTGAGAAATATCGACTGTTTACTGACGAACAGGTGTCAGGACCTTTTGATTCATGGGTACATCGTCATGAGTTTATGGAAGAAAATGGTCAAACAAGATTAACTGATAATATTAAATATTCTCTCCCCGGTGCTGAAAGACTAGAATTAATAGGTGGGTGGGTGGTTCAAGTGCAATTGGAAGCAATGTTTCGCTACCGTCATTTTATTACTAAACGGGAATGTGAGGTGTAAATAATCATGTATAAAGGTGCTTTCAGATATGTGCGACAGAAAACTAGATTTGAGGTTAGTTTCCCCCAAGATTGTCCTTACAGTTTAGAACAGCTTTTGAATCAAAGTTATTTTTAAAAACACAGGTATGCTGTTTATTATTAACAGTTTTTGATCATCCAAACCAAAAAACCTAAAATCACCTCCACTGGAGGTAAAGGATAGTCTGTTAAATCAATAGTAACAACGGAACCTTCCAGTTGTAAAAATCGCCATTGTGTACCGCTGCTAATACAACCATATACTGTGGAAACTTGTCGGTTACATGCTTGATTAAATCTCTGTGCAGCTACCATTTCCGCTATACATTGCCCAATTCCAACCTTTAAATCCGCCTTCTTTGCTTCTATAATTACCATAGCAGGTGCTTCGATAGCTAACTGCTCCGCTGATTTACTAATGAGAAAATCACAAAATCCAGTTAGTCCGATTCCAGGATCAACGCTAAATTCCTCCCCAGAAAAAATGCTGATCTGGCGATCAAATATACGCCTCAGCTCTAACAACACCGGGTTAATAATTACCTCAGAACGAGCTTTTTCCGTATCAACTGCGATCGCCCATGGGATATCTTCTAAAATTGCTAGCAATTTTTGACTAGGTACAATTGGGTCAATATCTGGGGGAAAAAACCGGACGCCTTCAGTAACTGTAAGGTCAAACTGTTCTTTGACTTTACTAAATGTGAACTGACTGTATGGCATAGTTCCTAGTCTCTAGCGATAGAAACACAATAGCTCTGTAGTATCTAAATTGTCACAATAAACCGGTGTGAAGTTGCTAAAACCCAGTTTTTGAGAGATGGTTTGAAACCAAGACTGAGTTTCAGGAAAATCACTGGATGAAATATGATTTTCCACCATTGTATACTCTTGGGGGTCAATTAAAGACCAGTCCCTTTTCACATTCCCTAAATAACGTTGTATATAACTTTCCCGATCTTCCTTTTCTCGACGGATGATGTCAATAAGGATGAAAACTCCATGGGGATTTAACAGGGTTCTGATATTATTAATTATCCGTTCTTTTTCCTCCGGTTGCAAATGGTGAAGAGCGAAGGATATGAGGACAACATCAAATTTGTGGGTTCCATCTTGGACTAAATCATTGGTGAATTGCCAACAGTCTGCTGACACAAGTCTTCTCTCGCATCCAATTAGGGCAATGTTTTGTTCCGCATCTACCAGCGCAGCTGTGGATACGTCTACACCTGTATATTCAGTAATTTGGGTGTTTAATAAAGCTCCACTAGTGAAACTGGCATCCCCACACCCTAAATCTAGCATAGTAAAGGGTTGTGACCATTCAGCTAATAATTTCTGTAGCACATCATATATTTCCTGATGTCCCATGTAATTATTGTTTAATACCTTTTGATAAACTTCCCACTGTCTATTGAAAAACTCTTTGGCTGAGAAGCTTTCATCCTGGGTAGGTTGTGATTTTTTACTATCTGTTTTTTCGCTGATCTGCATATATTTTATCTATTTTATCAACTGTTGACATAACCTCCGGTATTATTGGAAGGTTGATTCTTTTGTAGGTGGTCTAACACACAAATAAACCAAAGGACCAAAAAGGGGAATCAAGGCAAATAACCACCATAATCGATGATTGTGCCAACCCCGTCGCGTCATGTCATCTCCCAATAGTATGGGAAATAATAGACTCAGTAGCAAAAAATCCAGGGTCATTACATGAATAAACCTATTGGTTTGCCATTGATGAACAAAATCAAACCCATCCCCTCTCCACCCATATCCTACCAAAACCAGTGCTGCTAAAGTTAATAAAATTCCTGTCCATCGAGAGTCGAAATTTTTTAAAAACCAGTTTTTATCCCCCGTAAATTCTGGGTTTTCTGCTCTTAAAGCTAAATAGGGCAAAATGGCAAAAGCACCAACGCCAAAGGATGCAAACGCAAATGGCCAAGCCACTATTTTTTGTCCCCTTCCATCAAAAAACAAGACTGCACTATACACCAAAGGCCAAATTCCCATTAAATAAAATAGGGCGATAATCACAGGATTAATACCTTGCCAATTTCCTACACACAGGTTTTTGATTAGCTCTACAGTTAAGGGAAAGTTATCAGGGGGAGCAAGGAAAAAGGCGTAGCTGACAAACCCTAGCCATATTGCCAATAACATGGTTCTTCTGAACATTTTCTCACGCCACACTCTACACACCAATTAAAACCATAACATCAATAGCAAATCAATAGTAGTTAAATGCTTCCGAAAGATATGCTGCTGCTGCTGCTACCACTGCAATGGCATTTTCATAGTCTAACCTAGTTGGTCCCAAAACTCCTACCCTTCCAACAGGTACTGTACCCCTACGATAACTAGAAAAAATTAAGGAGCAGGTTCTCATAGGTTCTAAGGGATTTTCTGTGCCAATGCGCACTGTTACCTTGGGTTGACCAGTTTCTTCTATCTCCGGTTCGTCACATATTAATTTCCATAGTTGTTCTTGTTCTTCTTCTAGGAGATGCATTATTGTTTGTACTTGCTGCACCTGGGAAAATTCCGGTTGTCTTAATACCTCTCCCACACCCCGCACCATAATTTGGCTATTTGGTGGATTGGATGCACGCTTGAGTAATTCTGTCAAGGACTTTTTCAACAGTTCTCCATAACTTTGAAATTCCCGATCTAATTCACTCCAATTCATATTGGCTAGATCTGATAAGGTATAGTTACGCAAGCTGGTATTTAAAAAGTTAGAAAGTATTTGTAGTTCTCTGTCAATCGTTTCTGCTTCCAGTTGATTTACACCCGATTCTGGGAACAAGTCCACCACTTTGGAATGGGTTTCATATCCATCAGTGACCACAATCACCATGACTTTTCCCGTTTCCACTTGTAAAAGTTGTAAGTGTCTGATTTGGGTAGTGTTAGCTTGTGGCATGGTAATTAGGGTAATACAGCCACTTAAAGTCGCTAAAATCTGTGCCGCACCCTGTAATAAGGCTTCTAAACTCCAATCATCCCAAGGTAGTCGCTGCTGTAAGGTGGATTCCACTTCCTTGACTAAAGCTGCTGACGGTTTCATCAGCTGATTCACATATATACGATAACCTGAATCCGAGGGAATCCTACCCGCAGAAGTATGGGGTTGGTACAATAAACCCGATTTCTCTAAAACGCCCATCACACTACGAATAGTGGCAGAACTAATACCAAGGTCAAACTCTTCAATTAAAGCTTTTGAACCAACTGGCTCCGCCGTGGCAATGTAATGTCTTACCGTTGCCCATAGTATATGTTGTTGTCGATTTGTCAGCTGGACTTGCATAAAGTATGTTTTGGTGAAGGCGTATTTTAAGGGGTGCAAAAGTTTGTCTCGCGACACGGACAAGGGAAAAATAAAGGGAAATTAAAAATCTATTACTTTAACAAACCTAAAGTCTAACAAGTTGCAGTACCTGTCTATATTTGTATTACTTATACTGGATCACCCATATCCAACCATTCTACCATCTTCCCATAAATTTTCTACAAAAGTTTGTGCTTGCTGATACAAAAAGCTACCTTTTAATGGGTAGCAAGATGATGAAGCACTTCCTATCTGTAAACACAGTGTTTAATATCGAGGTATGGAGTTATCGACCAAGAGAGAATAGGCATCTATCCCACCTACAATATTACTAACGTCTCTAAATCCCTGAGATAAAAGCCATTGGCACATTTGAGCAGATCTTGAACCATGGTGGCATAATACCAGGGTTTCCTTAGAAGTATCAAAACGGGTGGAAATTTCTCCTTGCCATTGATCATATTCACTCAGGGGGAGATTGACAAAACCAGAAATTTGTGCTATGGCAATCTCTTGTGGTTCTCGCACGTCTAGTAACTGTAAATTTGAACCATCCTGGATTAAACGTTGTTGTAGTTCTTGAACTCGAATTTCTTTAAAAGATTGATCAGTCATCGTAACATAATTGTTAAACTGCCAACTCAAATTATACTATATGGTGGCGACAAAAAAGCGGGAAAGTAGGTTAAAAGTGAATAATTTGAACGCGAATTATCAACGCTTATCTTTTGGTTGGATCTTGGCTGGTATTATTACTTTGCTGTTAATTGCTACTACTGGCTTATACTGGCTCCCCCATACAAGTAAGACTATTACCCCCATTTCTCAACCTGGGGCTAGTATGTTTGTTTCTCGAACATCACCTGCAATGATATCTCTACTGGTTAATCCCCAGGAGTTACAATCTTTAGACCGGGAATTTACTCAGGCGATCGCCAAATTATTGGCAAAAAATATAACTAATGATATTCAATCCTGGTTAGGTAAGGAAATTAGCTTGGTTGTTACCACTGGGGATCTAGACCGTAATCCAGATAATGGCATGCAACCGGGATATTTAATGATATTGGAAACGGAGGATCCAACTGAAAGCCGGGAGTTTATTAAATTATTATTTTCTCAAAGAGCTTTATTAGGAAAAACACTAGAAGTTGCAAAATATAATGGTACAAAGTTGGTTTATGATCTGCCCAGTGAAAACAAGTTAATATCCAGTCAATTTTCGGGGTTTGAAATCAACAGTTCTTTAGCTGGTGCGGTTGTAGGTAAATATGTTTTGTTTGCCAATGATATCAAGGTTTTAAAAGAGTCAATTAATAATGTTCAAGCTCCGAATTTGAATTTAGTCAGTTCTCCCAAATATCAAAAAGCTATTCAAGAACTGCCTAAAAATGCCCTAGCTCTGGGATATTTTAATTTACCATATTTGGCAAGATGGCAAAATTTAAAGTTTCCAGAAACATCAAGTTCTGCCAACTATGATAGTCAGCTTCTTTCTTTAGTATTAAATCCTGATGGTTTGTTGGTAGAAACTGGATTTTTTAACCCATCTCCGGTTCCTAACCAAGCATCTAGGGCAAGGTTAAATAATGCTGTGAATTATCTTCCGGAATCTGTTGGTTTAGCAATTATTGGCGCTAATCTCCAGGAGGAGAGTAGTATAAATAAACTTTGGCAACAAGCAACAACTACTATTTACGGATCCCCAACTATAGGTACTCGTAGGTTATTACCACGTTTATGGGAAATTCAAGAACAATTAGGAATCACCTTGGCCAATGATATTTTCAGTTGGATAGATGGCGAATATGCTCTGGGGATTTTTCCTAGTTTGGAGGATAATACTCATTGGACCTTTATTGTGGAAAATTCCCCCAGTCTAATCCAGGGGATTGCTCACTTAAATACTGTAGCTGTAAAACAGGGATTTAATGTTAGTTCGTTCCCATTCAATGACCAAACAATTTTTGCATGGACAAAACTAAAATTCCTTAATAAAGTTGTAGATGCACAAATCATAGGTCTTCATACAACAGTTGATAACTATGAAATTTTTGCTTCCGATATTTTAACAATGGAAAAAATCCTCACCCATCAAGAAAATCCCCTTACCCAAAACCGCCAATTTAAGACAGCTGCTGGTCATAGATCACAAACCAACCAGGGTTATGTGTATATCGACTGGCAAAAAAGTCAAAGATTTCTCGAAAGTCAACAACCCCTAGTTCCATTGGGGGAATTGTTCGCTCAACCACTTTTTAAAAACTTGCGATCGCTCACAATTAACAATTATGGTCAGAACCCAGGGATGTGGAAAGGTGGAGTGTTTTTCCACCTTAAAGATTAAAGACTTTGACCAATATTTTTCACTAGAGTTGGAAATCTAGTGCCCTATGATTTAAAATAAGAAAGTAGCTTTTTTGGATAATATCTCGATGCTATCTACACTGCGTGACGATTTTCGTATTATCTTTGAACGGGATCCAGCTGCTCGCAACTGGTTGGAAGTTTTATTTTGCTATCCGGGTTTACAAGCTCTCATCTTCCATAGAATAGCACATACCCTACATACCATGGGTATTCCCCTAATTCCCCGTCTCATTTCCCAGATAGCTAGATTTTTCACGGGTGTGGAAATACATCCAGGTGCGGTAATTGGTAAGGGAGTATTTATTGACCATGGTATGGGAGTGGTGATTGGAGAAACTGCCATTGTGGGTGATTATGCTCTTATATATCAGGGTGTAACCCTAGGTGGTACGGGTAAACAAAGCGGTAAACGTCACCCCACCCTGGGAGAAAACGTGGTTGTTGGTGCGGGTGCTAAGGTGTTAGGTAATCTCCAAATAGGTAGTAATGTTCGTATTGGTGCAGGTTCGGTAGTACTCAGGGATGTACCATCCAATTGTACTGTTGTTGGTATACCAGGGAGAATTATCTATCGTTCAGGGGTGCGTATTGCTCCCTTGGAACATAATAATCTACCTGATTCTGAAGCAGAAGCAATTCGAGCTTTAGTTAATCGTATTGAAATGCTAGAGGAAGAAATCAAAAATCTCAAAGACCCAATTCCATCTTTCCCTAGTTATCTGAAGAGCCCAGTTTTAGTGGGTAAACTAATAGCAGATCAAGAATCACCTAGGGAACAGAAACTCTGTCATATTCGCGATAAAGCCATACAAGAATTTTTGGATGGTGCGGGTATTTAGTTATCAAAAATTTGGGTCTAAAATGTGCAAATATGGTTGACTTCTCCTGAACCCCCGTGTCTTTAGACCGGGGAGTCAAATAACACTTAAATAATCGTGCCTACCTACTTACTAACAAGCAGAGAAATATCTATAAGTGGTAGAATAATCTTAACCGTTGTTCCCCGATTTAAACCCAAACTTTCCAAAGTAATTTTCCCCCCCATTAATTCAATCAAATTGCGGGAAATAGCTAATCCTAAACCTGTTCCCTCAAATTTGCGCGTGGTCGTACCATCTACCATCACAAAGGGACGAAATAATTTTTGCTGCTGCTGTGGATCTATACCTATACCAGTATCTACCACGGAAATAACCACATATAATTTACTATGTTGTTTGATAACTTTAGTGCTAATTGTAATACTTCCTTCTTCAGTGAATTTAGTGGCATTACCAATAACATTGATCAGCACCTGTTTGAGTTTGATTCTATCACCCTTAATAGGGATAACTTGCTCTGATATTTCACATTTTAATTGCAGTCCCTTCTTTTGCACGTTGACTGATTGTAAATTAATTACTTCTAGTAATAATTGGCGTAATTCCAACGGAATCATCACCACCGAAAGTTTACCAGCTTCTATTTTAGAAATATCTAACAAATCATTAATAATCCCTAAAAGATGAATTGCTGTATCATCAGCTTTTTTTAAAAACTCTAATTCCTCCTCCTTATCGTCACATAAACCATCTCTCACTAAACGCACACAGTTAATAATAATATTGAGGGGATTTCTCAATTCATGGGATGTGTTGGCTAAAAACTGACTTTTGACGGTGTTAGCTGATTTAGCCTCCTTCCAAGCCATTTCTAACTCTTCTGTCCATGCTTTCAGTCGTTCCACCATTTGATCCAGTGCTTGAGCTAATTGATTAAACTCCTTAATTCTAAAATTGCGCGGAATTGGTTGTACTGCATGATGACTGTGAATATTTAAAGCATAGTCCCTTAACTCCTCCACAGGATCTGCTAACAAAGGTGCCAAATACAAGGAAACCAATAAACTAGCACCTACCAAACCAACTGTTAAGGCAATAAGTATCAGTTTAATCTGATCTAATCCTAAAAGAGCATCTCTAACACTAGCAACAGCTAATATCACCCATTTTTCCTGTCTTTGTTTCGTAATGGGATTGGGAATAGCTGTATACCCAGCTACCGAGTCCTCTCCGTCGCTAAAATGAAAATTTATGGAGTTATTATTACCCTCAAGAGCATCTTTAATAACTCCTTTTAGCTGCTGTAAATCTGTATATTTATTAATATTAGTTCCTATGGTTTCTAAAGATGGATGGGCCAGAATAGTCCCGTCTTCACTAATCACTACTAAAGCACCAATGAGAGAACCTCGTTGATTTTCCATTTGTCGGTGTAGTGTAGTTTTAATAATTAAAACATAAGCCAAATTTCCCCGCTGATTATACACTGGTGCTGACAAAACTAATTCCAGTTGGTTTTCTGCAGGACGTTTACCAGTAATTCCCGATTTCAATGGTAAAACTGGTGTAATGTGAACCTGATGACTAATTCCACCAGAAAATTGACTATTAATCCATGACATACTATTTTCTATCAAAGGTTGATCGCCACAGCTACTAGCAATCACCGGATTCCTATCATCCCTATTATCAAGATGATTCAGTTGAATACAATCAATTTGATTGGGCAATAATCTCTCTATTTGCTTGATTAATTTTTCCACTTCTATAACTGACCCAGATTTTATCGCTTGAGTCTGAGTAGCTGTCAGTAAATTGGTTTCTAGGGTGGCGATCGCATCTGTAATTTTCTCTCCTTTATTAATCGCACTATCAATTAAATTTTGCCGAACATTATTTAGCAAGCTTGAACGTGCTTTATTCAGTGCGGCTATTTCCCCAATTAATAAAACCGGAACAAAGACCAGTAATATTCTGGTTACTAAAATTCGTCTAAAGGAAGATTGACGGAGTTTAACCATCGCAGGACTCACTTCCAAAAATGTATACACTATCATCCCTACGGTACAACACTTGCCATATCAGATTCAACACTGCTGCAACGCCACAAAAATTAAAAATCTATCTACCAGTTCATATAGTGCTTTCCAGTTCTGGTAATTTTCATCCGGATATTAAGTTTTTTTAACAATCGGTTGAATGCTGGTTAATTAATACCGCTCAAGGTGCTATCTTTTGGCAAGGACGTTAATTATCCGTATTTTCAAGTGTGTTCCCACCTTGTAAATACTCACTTTAACTTACACTGCTTCTACTGAGAGTGTGTCAAATTTATGTCTCAACAATTGCCCGCACCCAACCAATTCGGGAAATTACCCACCGAAGCTCAATTAGAAGAAAAACTAATGCAGGATGTGTTAATACTATTATCTAGTATGTTTCAAAGGGAAGAGTCCACTATTAAACTAATCCTAAATTGCCTTTATGATATCGGTGCCAATAATCTAATTAACCAAAAGTTTCGCTACGGTACTATAAATAAGCTCTTAAAATGGATCTCGAAAACATCCAAACCCGCATTCCGGATGATTGCTTGGCAATGGTTCAAAAAAAATTGCCCCCAACTCATTGCTGACTGGTTACATACCCAAATAGAGTTTAAACCCCCCCAACCTACACCCTTACCAAGTCCTAGGGTAGAAGTAATTAAAGATATTAATTCCCTACCTCCCATGACTCAAGACCAAATTTATGAAGTTAACCATGAAGTAACACAACTCCGCTCCCAGGTCAAACTATTAAGGGGTATTTTGGTCGGTCTAGCTACCGTATTAACCGCTAGTTTTATGTGGGCTGGCTATATAATAGAACATTAACTCCATTATTACCAAGGGGATGTGGTCAAATTTTGTCTAGTTTCCAGATAGACAAGTAGGGCATTAATGTCAGCAGGGTTAACTCCTCCAATGCGGGATGCTTGTCCAACCGTGAGAGGTTTAACCGTGGTGAGTTTTTCCCTAGCTTCCTTAGAAAGAGTGGTAATAGAATTATAATCCAAATTGGGGGGTAGATGGCGATTTGCTTGACGAGCGATTTGGTCGATTTGGTTTTGCTGTCTGGCTAAATACCCAGAATACTTAATATCTATTTCCGCACCTTCCTTTTCCGCTCCATGGAGATGGGGATTGCCAAGTCCGTATCTTTCCAAATCACAATAATGGATTTCTGGACGACGCAACAGATCTGCGAGGGTGATGGAACCCTTAATAACCTGTTGAGTATGTTGAGTAATCAACCTACCAATATCCTCATGCTCCTTAATTCTGGTGGAATGGAGTCTTTCCTTTTCCCCAATAATTTGTTCTTGTTTTCTAGTAAACAAATTCCATCTTCTGTCATCAATTAAACCTATTGCTCTTCCTAGGGGGGTCATACGTTGATCCGCATTATCAGATCTTAGTAACAACCGATATTCTGAGCGACTGGTGAGCATACGATAGGGTTCTCGTAAATCCTTCGTGCACAAATCATCAATTAAAGTGCCAATATAACTTTGTTCCCGGGGAAAAATCACCATTTCTCGACCTTGGGCAAACTGAACCGCATTAATGCCCGCCACCAATCCTTGAGCAGCTGCCTCTTCATAACCCGTTGTCCCATTAATTTGTCCAGCACAAAAAAGACCTTCTATTTTTTTAGTCATTAAAGATGGATAGCATTGAGTTGCAGGCAAGTAGTCGTACTCCACAGCGTAAGCTGGACGTAACATCACACATTTTTCCAAACCCGGAAGACTTCTCAACATGAGGATTTGCAAAGTTTCTGGTAATCCCGTGGAAAAACCCTGAATATAGAGTTCGGGTATATCTCTTCCTTCTGGTTCAATAAATATCTGATGACTTTCCTTGTCTGCGAACCGCACTATCTTATCCTCGATGCTGGGACAATAACGAGGACCTTTAGCATCCACCCAACCCCCATATACGGGAGATAGACCTAGATTTTCTTGAATGAGACGATGGGTTTCTAGAGTAGTGCGGGTCATGTAACAGGGAATTTGTTCTTGTTCTACCCATACTTGCGGGTCAAAGCTAAACCAACGAACTTCCCCATCTCCCGGTTGGATTTCCATTTTGCTGTAATCTACAGATCGCTTATCCACCCGAGCGGGAGTTCCAGTTTTCAATCTTCCAGTTTCAAAACCCAAGTGATGGAGGGTGGTAGTTAAACCCACTGCTGCAAATTCTCCTGCTCGACCAGCTTCCATGGATTTATTTCCTACCCAAATTCTCCCTCCTAAAAAGGTTCCTGTAGTTAAAATCACAGCTTTACATGCAAAAGCCACACCAAAATAGGTTTCAACCCCAATTATTTCATGGTTTTTGCCCAAAACCAAGTCGGTTACCATACCTTCCCGAATGGTCAGGTTCTCTTGGTTTTCCACAATTCCCTTCATCACAGCTGCATATTCACGTTTATCAGTTTGAGCTCGTAGGGCCCAAACTGCTGGTCCTCGAGAGGAGTTAAGGACTCGTTTTTGCAGGTAGGTACGGTCTGCCATTTTACCAATTTCCCCACCTAGAGCATCTACCTCATGGGTAAGTTGGGATTTGGCTGGACCTCCCACCGCTGGATTACATGGTTGCCAAGCGATTTTATCCAGATTCAGGGTTAACAATAGGGTAGGACAACCAAGACGAGCAGCAGCTAAAGCTGCTTCACAACCAGCATGACCTGCACCTACTACAATTACATCATAAGCATCTTGAAATTCAATGTTATGGTGATTATTATTTTTAATAGCATTTTGAACGGTAGTTTCCATAATCATTATGGTGAAAAAATATTGGGGGATTTTTAGTTGGTGTTTTTAATTGTAATTATATACCGCACCAAAGGTGATTTTAATGTGGATCCTGAACATGGATCACCTGAAATTAAAACTATTTATGGAGCCTTAACCACAGGGGACATTTGGAAATTTTTGCAGTTAGTAGAAAGCAAGTTATTGATTGACCTCAATAACTACTATATCAGTGATCTTAATAAAATCCTAAGTATTCTCTTGGGATTAATTGTACTATAGCACTATCGATCATCTTCCGTAGATAGATTTGTAACTTCCAATACAAAAACAACAGAGCATAAAGTGGCAAATTTAGCAATCTTTGATCCTAAAACTACTTGAGGTTATAGTCTTAATCTGTTAGTCAGTAAACCTTATCCAACTAATTATGGTTCAAGAACTGAAACGTCCACGCCAGATTGCGTCCTTTCCCCAAACTGCTCCCGCAGCCAATCCTGTGTTTTTCAGGACCTATAGCCGTCGCACCCAAACAGGATTAAGAGAATCCTGGAGCGATGTATGCGATCGCACTTTAAAAGGACTAGTAGAGTTAGGAAAACTCAACTTGGAAGAAACTGCACTGTTAGAAAAAATGCAACTACAGATGAAAGCCTTACCGAGTGGAAGATGGTTGTGGGTTGGTGGTGTGTGATTCGTTGAATCGAAACTGGTTTAATTGAACCGGGGGATGATTCGGTGGGTTCAACAACCGAATAAAAAAGTACGGTTAACCGAACCCAAATAACTGTATAACCTTATAGGTGATGTGATAGACACAGAGTCCTATCCTCCAAGCGTGGGAGTGAAAGCATTTCCCCTACCTAGGGACTGGTAATCAAAGGGTAAAGCGGGGAAAAAAGCTGGTAACACCAAACCATGAGGTGAATCCCAGCGAGCAGGAGTGCATGGATAACGAAAGTGAAGGTACATCTAAACAGTCGTCACCTAGCAAGTAGCGAAAAAAATGGTTGATACGCTGCTGTCAAAAGACAAAGAGACATTAAGGAACCCAAAAGTACCACCATTAAGGTCACGCTTTCCTGTCTCCGGCTGAGTAGTGCCATCCTAAACACTCAAATCAATGGTTATACGGAACGAAGTAATTTTATTAGCAGCTCTTTCCGGGGTCGATAGGGAAGTAGGAACCAATCCGCAAGCTCTAATAAAAAGAGATGGAATCAGAAGCAAAGGTCTACCTGTAATGGGTATGAATAAGCTGACAGATTCCCGATGATTTGGAAGATAGAGTTTCATATAGCAATGAAAATGACTAAAACACGGAAAAAACCGATGGTGGTATGGGCACAGATAAACTGGCGTAAGCTAGAAAGGGCTGTGTACAAGTTGCAACAGAGAATTTATCAAGCCTCTAGTCGGGGAGATGTCAAGGTAGTGCGTAAACTGCAAAAGACTCTGCTCAATTCCTGGTCTGCCAAAATGCTTGCTATTCGCCAAGTTAGAACAGAATACCAAGCACAACAATTATTGATTAAACTGGCTCTAGAACCTGAGTGGGAGGCTAAATTTGAGTCTCATAGTTATGGATTCCGACCGGGTAAAACTTATATGGATCCCATAATGGCTATTAAAGAGGCAATGAGGTATGGTAGCAAGTATGTTATCAGTGCCAATCTTGCCCAACACTTCGAGCAAATTGACTACGAAAAGCTATTAAGTAAGATAAATACTTTTCCAAAACTCCGTAGGCAAATAAGGGTAGGAATGAAATCGGGTATGTACAATCTTAACTCATGGTTATTAAATCAAGAGATAATCCATCCCGGTAGTTTACTTTCCCCGCTTTTAGTCAATATTGCTCTCCATGGCATGGAAAAAATTGTCCGAGAATATGGCAAAACTATTCCAGGTAAAAAAGAGGAAATAACCTTGATTAGACATGGCAGCGAATTTGCACTGCTAGATTCTGAATTAGATGTAATTATCAAGGCTAAAATACTGATTGAGAAGTTTCTGAGTGATCTAGGTATACAAATCAACTTGGAGCAAACTCTCAAGGGTGCAAAATCCCCTGGGTTCAATTTTCTGGACTTTAATATCCGCCAATATGAAATCAAAACCCATTCCCAACCACAAAGGTATCAAACTTTCATCCAGCCCAGTCAAGAAGCAATTAAAACCCATTATGGGGAACTAGCTCAAGAAATAGATAAATTTAAGTCTTGTCAATCCCAATTAGACTTAATTAAACGACTAAATCCCATCATTACCAGATGGAGTAACTATTATTTCCCTGTTAATAGTGCTAAAACATTCCAAAAGCTAGACCACCTAATGACCTTAAAATTAATTGCCTGGGTGAAGGCCAGACATAATCACAAATCCACCAAACAGTGGGTCGAGAAATATTTTGGCTCCAAAGACCAAGCTAATTGGGTATTTCGTGCGTTTGAAGAAAGTCAACCGGTGTACCTTACCTACCATCATGGATTTCTCAACGCTGTCAAGCAGTGTGACATCTATACCAAGACATCAACCCCAAATTGGTACTCTTAAAAGAGCCAAATCATTGAGGAGCCGTGTGATGCGAAAGTATCACGCACGGTTCTGAAGCCGAGTCATATTGGAGACAATGTGGCTTAGGGTCATACGGAATGGTTAAAAAAGTCGAAAAATTTCTCTGGAGCTTATAACTGCACTTCTACAAACCTCATAGATTGGCAAGCATTTGGTTTAATGATGGATCTGGCCATGATGGGTTGTGGTACAGGAGCAGTGATTGAACCCCAGTATATTAATCAATTACCCCCCATTCGTAATCGGTTACAGGTGACCATTCAGGGGAAAATTGGCAACACTCCAGAAAAAGACCGTCGGGAGTTTACAGAAACAGTTATAGAAGGTAATCGGGTGACTATTTACGTAGGAGATAGTCGAGAAGGTTGGGTAAATTCCTACCAAACCCTTCTGGAACTCTCTACGGATATACGCTTTACCGATGATATTCAAGTGTGTGTAAATCTTGATGATGTGCGTCGCTCCGGAGAAACCCTCAAGGGATTTGGTGGTGTTGCTAACCCAGTCAAATTATCCGGATTATATACTCGTTGTGCTTCTATTCTCAACCAAGCTGTAGGTAGAAAGTTAAATTCCGTCGAATGCTGTCTATTAATAGACGAAGCTGCCGTATCAATTGTTGCTGGTAATATTCGGAGATCGGCGGGTATGAGACAATTCATCGCAGAGGATGAAAATGGAGCAACAGCCAAAGATAATCTGTGGAAACAAGATGCTCAAGGAAACTGGAGCATAGACCCAGAAAGAGATGCTTTGCGCATGGCCAATCATACTCGAGTGTTTCATCACAAACCTACTTTAGAAGAATGCCTTGCAGCTGTTCAGAAACAGTATTATAGTGGTGAAGGAGCAATTCAATGGGCTGGTGAAACAGTAGCTAGAGCAAATATTGATTTACTCAAAACTCTTGAGCTGAAAAAACAGTTTCTAAATGCTTATGCAACAGACCAGGCCAGAACATGGATAAAAGAGAATTATCCAGAGATGGAAGATTCAGAGCTGGAACATCGTTTGGGTAGATATGGTTTAAACCCCTGTGGTGAAATTATTGGTGCTGACTTCCATTGTAACTTAGCGGAAGTACATTTAAACCAAATTGATCCTGATAACTATAAGGAACAGGAGGAAGCCTTTAAAGCAGCTGCTATATCCGTAGCTGCCTTATTAAATCACAAATTTCAGGAGATCCGCTATCAACATAGTCGAGAATTGGATCCCATTGTTGGTGTTTCCTTCACGGGGTTGTTTGACTTCTTTGTTCATGCTTTTGGTGTGGAGTGGTTACATTGGTGGGAACAGGGAAGACCAGAAACCCAGGAAGGACTAATATTTAAACGGGGTGAGCAAAAATATCTGAATAAATGGCGAGAAATAGTACATCAAACCGTTTGGGAATATTGCGACAAACATGGGATTAAAAGGCCCAATCGTTGTACCACTGTTCAACCTAGTGGCACAAAATCCTTATTAACAGGTGCTTCTCCTGGTTGGCACCCTCCCAAAGCGCAACGATTTATTCGTCGGATTACTTTCCGTAAAAACGACCCAGTAGCTCTAGCTTGTTTGGATTACGGGTACAGTGTCATACCTTCCCAATCTGATAAAGACGAACAAGGTAATTTACTGGATAATCCCTTTGACCCCCGTTGTAGTGAGTGGTTAGTAGAAATCCCCGTGGCGGTTTCTTGGGCGGATTTACCAGGAGCAGACAAAATAGATGTATCTAAATTTTCTGCTTTGGCTCAGTTAGATTTTGTCATGGAGGTACAGAGGTGTTATACTACCCATAATACCTCAGCAACCTTAGAATTGAGATCTGACGAAGTTGAATGCTTAGGAACTCGCATATATGAAGCCATTCAGAAGGATGAAGGGTATATTTCAGCAGCCATACTAGGGAGATTTGATGATATTCAAACCTTTCCTCGTCTACCCTTTGAACCGATAGATCAGAAAACATATCAAATGTTATCCGCTCAGGTAAAGTTGCGACGGAAAACGGAAGATTTTTGTCAAGCTCTAAGTCGTTATGATTTAGGTGAATTAATAGAATCAGGGCCAACTGCTTGTGATTCTGACAAATGTATGTTTCCCGAACAGCTTATAGAAAAGTTGTAGGTTTTTAAAAACGGAGGTGGATGCAGCCATCATGCCATTTTGATTTCCACTATATGGCTGGAGCTAATCCATTCTCCCTGAGCATTATAACTACGAATCAGTCTTTGTCTTTCTGTATCTTTGACTAGCCAACCTGCTTCGATGAAAAACTCTTTTCTCCGCTCCAGTTTTGGGGGAACGTTGCTAGACACACCATCTGGCAAAAGTATTTCCTCATTGTTTAACTTTTGATTAGATTGTTGTCTGGATGATGGTTCAAATATCAACCTGTTGTCTACTATTTTACCGAGAGAAATCATTTCTTCCCCAGCAAACAATTGCTGTTTTTCTAAATGCCCATTATCTAGTTTTTTAATTTCTAAGTAAGTTGTTTCTTTATTGGATGGTCTTAGATCTGAGTAAACCGTATGCGATATTCCTTGCCACTTACCGATTAGCTGTTCTACTGTTAGTTGGGGTCTCTCCTGTGCATCCGTAAAACTACGAAACTCCCTAATTAGCGTTAAACCGCTTAGTTCACCGTCCTTATTATATAATTGCACCAAACGAGACCTGCGGTTCTCATGGACAAAACCATATTCCGCACCAAATTCAGCAAAGGGAGCCAGTTGCACGGTTCCCTTACAAAAAGCACCTGTTTCAAAAAAAATATTCTCTTTAGCCAGGGATGTATATTCCTGTTGATAGTCTTGAATAACAGGACTATCATAATTATGACCTTGGAAACGTCGTAGTCTAAACAATACAGTTTCGTTGTTATTAGTAGCCTCTAAGTTTAAAATACTCAGAGTAGAATCCAAAATCTCCCCTTGACCAGAGATGCGAGTGAATGAGCCCCTCCACTCCCCAGCATTTTTGAGAAAATTGCGCCAATTAGTTAACATAAGCCCATTCCCCCCTTGCGAGTGACTACAGCTATAATCTATAATAAGTTTTTACATTATTACATTATGGGTGGAGAGTGTAATGTTTATCAGTGAATTATCGCCTCTGTTTCAAGAGCTAAAAGAGCATCCCGTTTCCTTTCTCAGCGGGTTTGTCTCTGGACTATTACGAATCAATCTGACTGAGGATCCGGTAAAAACCTGGCTGGATAAGCAAACTTCCTCATGTCAGTCTTGTAAAAGTGCCACTGATGACCAAAATGGAGCCAAAAATAAACCTCAACAAATTTCTATTGATTAATCAAAGTCTAGAACCCATGATGAGTAAGCATTATAGCTCACCTTCATGCAGGTGCTTAAACCATATTTTTGGGCTATTTTTGCCAAACTACTTGCCATTTTGAGTAAACCAGTGTAAAATACATAGGTGGTCGGCATGAGGAATTGGCAGACTTTAAACGGACGTGAAAGCAACAATACTACTTAGGTAGCAAGTTGTGGACAATCGTCAAGAATCCCTGATCTTCTAGGTCAGTACTTATGTCAATATATTAATGGATGGCTGTGTTGAGTGGTGTGGCAAATCTGAGAGCGTCTAATCGGCTTCCTACTTGTCCACAAACCAACGCTAAAAAATTGCCAAGTTGCATTTTTTTACTAACCATCCCCCTTTGTTGAAAATTACGTGACTCACAATGACTATCTACATTGGAAATCTCTCTTACCGCGCAACTGAAGCAGACTTAAAAGCCGTGTTTGCAGATTATGGCGAGGTAAAAAGAGTTGTTTTACCTACTGACCGCGAAACAGGAAAGATGCGCGGGTTCGCTTTTGTTGAAATGAACGAAGATGCACAAGAAGATGCTGCCATATCAGAATTGGACGGTGCAGAATGGATGGGTCGTCAACTAAGAGTGAACAAAGCTAAACCAAAAGAGGAGAATAATAGGGAGAATAGACCAAGAAAAGGACATTCCAAAGGATAGTCAGAGGACAAACTATAAAAATCTCGGCACTCTTAACACTACCAATAGTATATAAACAATAGCAAGTTGTTGCTCCTAGATATCTCCAGAGCTTGACCGCCTTGCTTCCGTGAGGTGTCTAGGGTTCGTTCGGGGTGGGTGATGTTGATCTACCATCCATATTTTTTCGTTCTTATATTTTTGATTGAACAGGATTAATCTGATCTAGTACTTGCCATATTTCTTGCATCATAGCATCTAACCCTGTGCGAGTGACAGCGGAAATAATAAAAACCGGGGCTAGGGATAGGTGATTTAACCTTGTAGCTAGTCCATTTAAATCCACAACTTCTTGATCCACAGCATCAACCTTGTTAAGAGCTAAAATCTGTGGTCGTTTAGCCAAGCCTCTGTCGTAGGCTTTGAGTTCTGCTTGAATAGTGTGATAGTCAGCAATAACATCTTCACTGGTACTATCTATGAGATGTAAGAGGATTCGGGTGCGTTCGATGTGACGTAAGAAGTCATGACCTAGGCCTGCACCATTGGATGCGCCCTCAATTAGACCTGGAATATCAGCAAATACCGTACCATCACCCGTCGGTTTTTTCACCACACCCAAATTAGGAATTAGGGTAGTAAAAGGATAATCAGCGATTTTGGGACGTGCAGCAGACAGGGAAGAGATTAAAGTTGACTTACCAGCATTGGGTAAACCGATAATACCGACTTCTGCTAACAGTTTTAACTCCAAGCGCAAAACCTTTTTTTCCCCTTCCAGACCGGGGAGTGAGTATTCTGGAGCGCGGTTGCGGTTACTGAGAAAGTGCTGATTTCCCAGTCCACCCTTACCTCCTTCTGCTGCGCGAAACCGTTGTTGTGGTTCTACTAAATCACATAATAAACCATCCGTTGTTCCATCATAAATAGCAGTACCGCAGGGAACTTCCACAATTAAATCTTTGCCACCAGCACCCGTACAATTATTGGGACCACCACGATCGCCATTTTCCGCTTTAAATAAGTGTTTGTATCTAAAGTCCAATAGAGTTTGGAGATTGGGATCTGCCACAAAAATTACCGAACCGCCCTTCCCTCCGTTTCCACCGGAAGGACCACCTGCTGGGACATATTTTTCCCTGCGGAAAGCCACAATACCATCACCACCTTTACCTGCTTCTACCTCAATAATTGCTTGGTCTATAAATTGCATACTAATAATTACTTGGACATTATTTGCCATGGAAAACCATTATAGCCATCTCTAGATGTATTTGGAAATATCCTCCTGACAATCATCTGCAAGATAGGACAAAGCGCGGAAACGTAACCCAACTAATTGTTCATAGAGGGGGTTGATTTTGCACATAGGTGGAATGTGGACTATTTTTTTGCCAAAAAGCGTCACATCCCTTTCAAAAGGACATTGGGAAGGAATCATGTTGCACAAAAATCTAGCCAATCGGTGGTCGTGAATTTCCAGTCCATCTAACCATTCCCGGAGCGGGTTTAATAAGTCTGGTGGGTGTATGTTGTTTTCTGGGACTTGATAATATTCCAACTCCTTATTTTCTAAAGTGTGTTGTAAGCTGTTAAGTACGTGGGGATCCAATTTTAACGCTCGACAAAACTGCTGTAGTATTTCTTCCTCACTGGGAGAATATATTCCATCTGCGATCGCCACCATTACTGCTGTTCGCAGGAAGTTTTCCGCTGCTGGTGTAGATTGTCCTAATACAGCTGCGAGTTCATCGGGTGCAATGGTTTCTAGGGACTGGAAGTTAACACAAGGAGCTAGTTGGTCTTTGGTAATATTGTTGATTAGCTCTTGTTCTTGGGTATCAAAATTACCATCAGCCCAGGCAATAGTTAGTAGTCCGCGTAACCAAACTGCGATTTGTTCTGTGGTATAGGGAGTAGCACTCATAAAAACTCACGCCCAAAAATTTTTTAAGTAGGTTATTCCTATTATGACTGTTTCTGGATAGATGTGGTGGTAAGTTTTTAAAAACCATCGGGTGTGGAGGTGAGACTTGCTAATTGAACTGTTAAGATATATGATGTGAATTGTTAACAGTAAATTTTTTGAGAAGTATATATGTTTTTTTTTGGAATTGAACATGAAGTAGCTTTTATCAACCACCAGGGAAAGTTCGCCGATTTTAACTGCACAAATTTTCAAGACTTTCAAGAAATAGTTGATGCTTTGCCCACTTATCCCCATGATTATCTGGAGTTAAGAGTTGGGGATGCGGGAATTAAAAAGAAAAGATGGTATATTGAGGGATTTGAAAGATTTGATGCGGGGGGAGCATTACTGGATTGTTCCCCCAAGGGAATTGAAATTAGAACTACCATACATCCAACTATTCAAGGTGCCATTGATGAATTAACTACCAGTTTTTCTTTGTTGAGCCAAGTGGCTAATAATCGGGGGTTTGTTCCCATTTTAGTCAGCTTTAATCCCTATACCTGTAAATTTGAACCACAACCACCCTTAAATGATTTTGAACTCCAACAATTACAGGTGTATCCTGATGAACAAACTGCCTATATCTATATGGTTTCTTATGGACCAGATTTAAATATTTCTCTGGCAGATTTACCAATGGAAAAGGTAATTGATATCGGTCAAAAATTGACCTACTACAGTCCTTTTATTGTTCCTTTTACTTATAGTTCACCATTTTATCATGGTACTCTCTGGGATGGACTTTCGGTGAGAACCTTTATCAGAACGGGAAAAAGATCTGCTACCCTAGTATTTGTAGAAAACCAACAACAGCTGATTACAAGTACGCCTTCACTAACTAAGATAGCTCGGATTCCAGCTGAAATTGGCAGAATAGAGTTTAAAGCCTGTGATAGTTGTGATGATTTTGCTATTTATGCAGGTCTATTGGCATTATTAAAGGGTCTGATACTAGATACCACTTTATTAGACAGGGCTATTATACCCGATGCCAAACTGCATCAAATTTCTGCTAAACAAGGATTTGAACATGAGGATATTTTTAACATGGCTAATAAACTTCTAACAGCTGCTGAGGAGGCTTTGATTAATGATTCAGATGTTAAGTTTTTAGATCCATTAAAACAAATTTTACTCAGTCGCAAAACCAAGTCCCATCAACTAATTGAATTGTGGAAAAGTATGGGTTCAATTGAGGAAACACTTAAAAAGACATACCATTCCCTATTAACATAAAAGAGGATTAAGTTATCAAAAAGTTGGGGTTTACGAAAAATCATGTATGTCACCTTACAAGTAAATGGAGAAAGTCGCACCGTTCCACCAGCAACTTGTTTACCAGAATTACTGCGAAAACTGGGTTTTAACCCTCGATTGGTAGCTGTGGAATACAATGGTGAAATTTTACACCATCAATTTTGGTCAGAAACCCAAATCCAGGATGGTGACCACCTGGAAATTGTTACCATTGTGGGTGGAGGCTAAATGGATATTGTTTAACAACAGTCACAGGACTCTCTCCAGGATGTGGTAAAAAAAATGAAAAGTTTTGTAAACTAAGATTAATAATCTTTATATTTATGATGGAACCTCCGTGCAAGAAGATTTTCGGTTGATTGTGGATTTGGTTTCAGTGTTTGCTGTCGCTGCTTGTGGTGGAATGTTAGCAGCTTTGCTGAAACAACCTGTCCTCCTGGGATATCTGGTGGGAGGAATGATTGTTGGACCCACCGGATTGGGTTTAATCAGGGAGGTAGTGCAAGTAGAAACTCTTGCACAATTTGGTGTAGCTTTTTTATTGTTTGCCTTGGGGGTAGAATTTTCCTTTAGTCAGCTGAAAAAGGTAAGGGCCATAGCATTGGGCGGTGGGGGATTACAAATTATTCTCACTATTATTACTACTGTGATTGTTTGTGGTATTACCGGTGCTTGGGAAACTTTACCTGCTAAGGGCGTATTTTTAGGTTCTATTCTTTCTCTCTCATCTACAGCAGTTGTTCTCAAATGTTTGATGGAGCGCAATGAAACAGAGACAACCCATGCTCAGGTGATGCTAGGTATTTTGGTGATTCAGGACCTAGCTCTAGGTTTAATGCTGGCAATTTTGCCCGCTCTCCATCAACCAGGAGAATCTATAGGTTTAGCACTCTTCAATGCCATCGTGCGCATTGCTTTATTTGCAGCGGGCGCTGTAGTTGCTGGTATTTGGATAATGCCACGTATATTGCGTCTTTTAGCACGCACGGAAAGTCGAGAGTTGTTCCTATTGGGTGTGGTGACCTTATGTTTATCTATTGCCATCCTAACCGAATATTTGGGTCTTTCCATTGAAATGGGAGCTTTTGTCGCGGGGTTAATGATTTCTGAGGTGGAATATGCGGACGAAACATTGACGATTGTTGAACCGCTAAGAGATGTTTTTGCCAGTTTGTTTTTTGCTTCCATCGGGATGTTAATTGATCCGGTGTTTTTATGGCAAAATCTAGATTTGATTCTCGGTTTAGTTGCTTTGGTGTTCCTAGGGAAGTTTTTAATTATTACCCCCTTGGTTAAATTATTTCGCTACCCACTTAAAACAGCTTTGATTGCTGGATTAGGATTGGCTCAAATCGGTGAGTTTTCTTTTGTGCTTGCTAGTGAAGGACAGGTGTTGGGATTGGTTTCCCGTCATGTCTATCTGTTGATTGTGGGGACAACAGCTGTTACTTTAATGTTGACTCCCTTCGTGCTGAGAGTCATACCATTTTTATTTAATTTAGTAGAGTTTATACCTTGGTTAAAACCCTATCTAGTGGATGAACGAGCAGAGGATTTTACAGAAGACCTACCCACCAAAGACCATCTGGTAATTTGTGGTTATGGTCGCATCGGTCAAAATTTGGTGCGGTTGCTAGAACCCTACCACTTACCTATGGTGGTGATTGAACACTCAGAAAGTCGAATTCAGCAGTTACGGGAATCGGGAATACCTTATGTATATGGTAATGCAGTTAGTTTTCACGTGTTAGAAACCGCTGGAGTAAACTATGCCAAAGCAATGGCGATCGCACTTCCTGACCCTACAAGCATTCGTCTATGTTTAAAAAGGGCTTTGGAGTTATCACCGGAATTAGATTTAGTGGTGCGTGCTACTCAGGATAAGAATATTGAGGTACTTTATCAGTTGGGTGCGAAGGAAGTAGTGCAACCAGAATTTGAAGCTAGTTTGGAAATGGCCTCCCACTTACTAATGGATGTGGGACTAGGGAAAGAGCTAATAGAGCAAAAAATGCAGCAAATACGTCAAGATCATTATTTGGATTTACGACCAGAATGGTCTGCTGCTCAAGTTTCCCAGCACCTACAGAAAGTCACCCAGGATTTAAACCGTCGTTGGTATGACCTACCTATTAATTCTCCTTTAATTGGGATGACCTTAGAGGAATTGGATATGCGTCGTCTCATCGGAGTTAGTTTAATGGCTATTCGTCGTGCTGATGGCACAGAAATAGATTATCCCCATAATGGTACACAACTACAATCAGGCGATCGCCTATTGGTGGTGGGTGCAGATGAGGAACTAACAGCTTTAGTAGATTTTGCCCAGGGTAGTATTGCAGTTCCAGGGGGAGCAAGTGCTTGTCAGTGGGTAACAGTTCAGGTTAATTCTCCCATTTTGGGTAATAATTTGGCGGATTTGATTTATGAAGATTATGGAATAAAAGTGCAAGCAATCCGTCGGGATGGTAAGTTAAGTGGCAATCCCACCAATGTGGATCTGAAAGTTGGAGATCAGGTTTTACTATGTGGTAACTTGCCTCAACACTACTCAGAGCAGATGGAAAAGTTACTTGACAAATCGTTTGCCATACAAGCCCTATCTGATGTTCATGAACAAATTTGAATAGTGAATATCTATTATGTTGGTGGATTGCTATCATGGGACACCTTTAAATAGACAATAGCCAGTCTATTAATTGTAATATGGTCATTTTGAGAATCCACCACACATATACAGTTAACATCTTGCCAAAAAATCCTAGCAGTGATAGTATCACCAGTAGTCAATTTAAACTGCACAGTAGTTTTCTGCTTGATCCAGTTTTGTATTTGTCGAATACTGGGTAAAGTGGTGTCAAATTCTATGGGTGGCATTTTTGGGACAGAAGAAATAAGGTTTAGGTTGACTAGCAATTTAGATTTGATCATCGAAAATGACCATAGAATTTACAAAGTATCACGGTTTGGGCAATGATTTTATTCTGATTGACAACCGTTGTGACCTAACTCCCCTAATTACCCCCGAAATGGCCATAAGGATGTGCGATCGCCATTTTGGCATTGGTGCTGACGGTATTATTTTTGCCCTTCCCGGTCAAAAGGGAACAGACTACACCATGAGAATTTTCAATTCCGATGGTTCGGAACCGGAAATGTGTGGTAACGGTATTCGCTGTTTAGCTGCTTTTTTGACCGAATTAGAAGGAATTTCCCGCAGTAAGGACTACTATTTAATTCATACCCTAGCTGGTGTAATTAGACCCCAACTGACGGATGATGGTCAAGTGAGGGTAGATATGGGTTCACCTCGTTTACTTGCTCAGGAGATTCCCACAACCCTAGCACCTGGTAACAGCAAGGTAATTAATCTCCCCCTAGAAATTGGGAACCAAACTTGGCATATTACCTGTGTAAGCATGGGGAATCCTCATTGTATTACCTTTGTGGAGGATGTAGCTAGTATTCCCTTAGAAATTATTGGTCCTGAATTTGAACATCATCCAGTTTTTCCTCAACGAACCAACACAGAGTTCATTCAGGTTGTTAATCCTCATCACTTAAAAATGCGAGTGTGGGAAAGAGGAGCAGGTATTACCCTAGCGTGTGGTACAGGTGCTTGTGCTTCCCTAGTTGCTGGAGTTTTGAATAATTTATGCGATCGCATGGCGATTATAGAACTACCGGGGGGGAACTTAGAAATTGAATGGTCAGAAACCGATCAAAGGATTTATATGACCGGTCCAGCGGAGCGGGTATTTACCGGTAAAATGTAAGGGATCTGGGTGGAATCATCTCTTGGTGGTAAAGACAGTGGTAAACATCATCACCATCCCACCCAGCAAAATGAGGACTGCTAGTCCTCCAGTAATTAAATCTAAAGTATTAGTGTTATCCATAATTTATGCTTTTTTATCCTTGATAGCTAGATTAGAATGCCAAGGATAGAATCTTAGCATTTTCCCAAGTTCCATGGGGTGATAACTAAAGATACATTTTAGTTTTTAAAAAATACATTGTTGATTACAACCGAAAAAAGAATTTAACCAGAAAATAGTAGAAGAGAAAAAATATTATTAATCATAGAAGACGAATCATGGTAGCGATATCAGAGACACCACGTTTGACCATCCAAACTGTAGAAATTGCTCCCAATACCATTGCGATTCGTTCTCTAGATTGGGATCGTGATCGCTTTGATATTGAGTTTAGTTTACAAAATGGCACGACCTATAATTCCTATTTAATACAGGGTGAAGAGACCATTCTGATTGATACATCCCATCAGAAATTTCGTCAATTGTATTTAGAGACCCTAAATAACCTAATTGACCCTCAGACCATTGATTATATCATCGTTAGTCATACTGAACCCGACCATAGTGGATTAATAGAAGACGTGTTGAGATTAGCACCTAGAGCTACAGTGTTAGCATCCAGAGTTGCCATTCAATTTTTAGAAGGTTTGGTACATAGTCCCTTTTCTAAAAGAATAGTTAAAAGTGGCGATCGCGTGAATATTGGTAAGGGACATGAAATAGAATTTGTCAGCGCTCCCAACTTACACTGGCCAGACACAATTTTTAGCTTTGATCGCAAAACCCAGATTCTTTACACGTGTGATGCTTTTGGGATGCACTTTTGTGATCATCGCACTTTCGACGAAGATTTAGAAGCGATTGAGGCTGATTTTAGATTTTATTATGATTGCCTAATGGGTCCAAATTCCCGTTCTTTATTAAATGCTATGAAGAGAATGGGTGAACTGGGCAAAATTAAAATTATTGCTAGTGGACATGGCCCCTTACTCTATCATCATCTGGAAACCCTAACCGAACATTATCAAAATTGGAGTCAAAAACAAACCAAGACAGAGAATACTGTAGGTTTATTTTATGTTTCTGGTTACGGATATAGTGATCAGTTAGCTCATGCAATTGGTGATGGTTTACAAAAAACAGGTGTGGGGGTAGAAATCATTGATTTGCATAGAGACAACCTTGCAGAAATTCAAGAACTAGCCAGCAGAGCATCGGGTTTAATTGTAGGAATGCCACCGAGTTCTTCAACGGTTGCTCAAGCAGGTATTAGTTGCATTTTAGCTGGAGTCAAAAGTCATCAGTTCCTAGGTTTATTTGAGTCTTTTGGTAGTGATGACCAACCGATAGATATCTTAGGAAGGAAGTTTATTGATTTAGGAATTAAACAGGGATTTACTGCCATTCGTATTAGAGAAATTCCTAGCGAATCCACCTATAAAATGTGTAATAGAGCAGGTACAAATTTAGGGAAATTGATCCTAGAGAAAACCAATAATAACCAGACAAAATCTCTGGATGTGAACATGGAAAAAGCCCTAGGGAGAATTAGTAGTGGACTATATATTATAACTGCTAAAAAAGGTGAAATTAGCGATGGTATGATGGCTTCTTGGGTAGCACAAGCTAGTTTTCAACCCTTGGGATTTACCATAGCAGTTGCCCATGATCGACCTATTAATAATCTATTACAACCAGGCGATCGCTTTATTCTTAACGTCTTAGCAGAAGGAAACTATCAAGAGTTGAAAAAACACTTTCTCAAACGATTACTACCAGGTATGGATAGATTTGCAGGAGTGAAATTTCAACCTGGTAAAAATGGTTCACCAATTTTAAATGACGCCCTAGCATATATAGAATGTGAAGTCATCAGCAGGATGGAATGTAGTGACCATAGGATCTTATATTGCACTGTTGAAGATGGCAAAGTTTCCCAGACTAATGGTTTAACAGCAGTGCGTCACCGTAAAGTAGGAAACTATTATTAAGATATATGGGGTTTCCTGAGTTTTATTGCACCTAAAATACCTATGATAGAATCTAAACCACGGGATGTACAAATTGGGAGTATTGGGACTAACACACAGATTTTAAGAGCTAGAAGTTGGTCACGATTAAGATTTGAAATTGAATATGGACTTTGTCGTGGTACAACTGCCAACTCCTATTTAATCACAGCAGATAAAATTGCCATCATTGATCCACCCGGTGCAAGTTTCATCAACATTTATCTAGCAGCTTTACAAAACCAAATCCATTGGCAAAACTTAGACTATGTAATTTTGGGTCACTTTAGTCCCAATCGCGTACCAACCTTAACAGCATTATTGGAACTAGCACCACAAATTACTTTTGTTTGTTCTCTTCCTAGTGCTAATAATTTACATTCCACTTTCCCAGACGAAGATCTGAAGATTTTGATTATGCGGGGGAAAGAAACTTTAGATTTAGGTCAAGGTCATATTTTAAAATTCCTCCCCAATCCTAGTCCTAGATGGCCAGAAGCACTTTGTACTTATGACCCACAAACCCAAATTCTTTATACCGGTAAATTATTTGCAGCTCATCTTTGTAATGATCAGATTTTTGATGACAATTTAGATAGTAATTACCAGGAATTGGAAGAAGATCAAAAATACTATTTTAATTGTTTAATGGCGCCCCACATAACCCATGTAGAAGCAGCGCTAGAAAAAATTGCCCACTTGCAAGTTCAAATTTATGGAGTAGGTCATGGTCCATTAATTCGTAGTGGGTTAATTAAGTTAACTCAATCCTATTTTCAATGGAGTCACGCTCAAAAAGAGCGGGAAATATCCGTAGCTTTACTTTATGCTTCCGCTTATGGAAATACAGCTACCCTAGCACAAGCAATAGCTCTGGGGATAACTAAAACTGGTATAGCAGTCAAATCTATTAATTGTGAATTTACCTCCCCCGAAGAAATTCATACCACCGTGGAAAAAGCAGACGCTTTAATTATTGGTACTCCTACCATCGGTGGTCATGCACCTACACCCATTCAAACCGCATTAGGTATTGTGTTAGCTACCAGCGACAACAGCAAATTGGTGGGTGTATTTGGTTCTTACGGATGGAGTGGAGAAGCTCTAGATATAGTGGAAACAAAACTGAAACATGCAGGATTTCCCTTTGGGTTTGATACTCTAAAAGTCAAATTCAAACCTGACGAACTAACATTAAAAATGTGTGAGGAAATAGGTAGAGACTTTGGTCAAAACCTCAAGAAGACCAAAAAAACTCACCCACCCCGGGAAATTGCCACACCAACAGAACAAGCAGTAGGTAAAATAGTTGGATCCGTATGTGTATTGACCACTAAACAAGCAGAAATTTCCATGGCAATCTTGGTTACCTGGGTTTCTCAAGCTACATTTAAACCACCGGGAATTACAGTGGCGATCGCTAAAGAAAGAGCCATAGAATGCCTAATGTACATTGGCAGTAAATTTGTACTGAATATTTTCAGTGAAGGTATTCACACAGACTATATAAAATCCTTCCGTAGGAATTTTACTCCCATAGAAGAACATCTGAGTGGGATTAGAACTATAGTGGGGGAAAATAACTCTCCTATTCTAGCTGATGCAGCTGCTTATTTAGAATGTTCCGTTAATCAGCATTTAGATTGTGGAGATCATTGGGTAATTTATGCCACCGTTGACCACGGTAAACTCATTAATCCTGATGGAGTGACAGCCATAAATAAGACAAAAGCCAACGAACAGCATAAAATTCCCTTTGCATGGGCTGTTTCAGATAGAGAAGCTCCTTAAAATGCAACCAGCTCAATTGTCTCGACAATTAGAAAGTGATGCCTTGCCAGTTTTGGCCAGCGCTGCATTTATGGCTGGAGGTATGTGGTGGAAACGTAAACGTGCCCAAGCAAAAGTCCCGGAATTGGTCGCCCATAAGGATCATTTGAAAGTGTAGAATTTACTACCACAGAAACTGGTGGGTTGCACGGAGCAAGCAGCCCCCAGACTCATACATGATAACCTCAACTACTAGGTTATCATACCTAAGAGTCAATAGTCAACCCCCCCATTGGAAAAAATTGGTGCGCAGGCATAGTGATATTCTTAATTGGAATTAATTGCGGATCGCATTACAGTGTAATGTAGTTTGAGTTTAATAACCCGACCTGTGAAAAAACCAGTCGGTTTTAACCGACTTTCGCTTTCTGAATAGCCTTTAGGTGGACTATAGACATCGATAAATTGACGACCACAATTAACACAAAAGTGATTTTGTTTACCTCGACGTTTACCATTCTTTCTGATTTTGGAAGACCCGCAGTTTGGACAATGCACAGTAGATTACCTCAATTCATACCTCTATTATACAACGCCCAGAATAACTGCCAAGTGCTGTAGTGTCTCTGGTGAAAGTCCTTCTAGCAAGTCATGAGGAGAATATTGCTTGAATACCTCTTCTAGAGAATATTGCTTGAATACCTCTTCAGTCGGTACATCTCTCAAGTAACTTATTACAAAATCTCTTTTGAATTGCTCTAATGTGTATGTCATTGGCAGTTTCTCCCTTACGTAAAACTCATATAGTAGTTGTATTAACTTTAATACCTCTTCAGTCGGTATCTCTCTCAAGTGACTTATTATAAAATCTTTTTTGAATTGCTCTAATGTGTATGTCATTGGCAGTTTCTGCTTTATGTAAAACTCATACAGTTGTTGCATTAATATGCTATACTCGCTTTTACGGTAATTCTCTTGATAATGGCTAATCGCTTCTTCTACTACCTCTGGTCTTGCACTAAACAGTCTCCACAACTCATTGTTGACACTTTTGGGTATTTTGGACAGCACTATCAATCTCACGTTCATAGTAACACATTCTATATCATAAACCCCTTGACTGACACTTTTCCATTTTAATCTCCCCAATAGACAGTCTCCAGGTAGGGGTTAATTTAAACAATTATGGTTAATCCCCATCTATCATTATCTATTAGGGAAGCGATCGCTCCTCTGTTTAGTCTAAACTAGAATAACAGGTTGATGTGTGAAAGTTTCCACAAAAGTTGTAAACAAGGAGATCATGAATCATGTATCAAA
>Ga0169931_10001953_pt1 | contig 33905 bp, 29 predicted proteins | sample Kivu_15m_20L_FD_129675 | JGI IMG/M metagenome (GOLD analysis project Ga0169931, IMG submission 129675) | Freshwater microbial communities from Lake Kivu, Western Province, Rwanda to study Microbial Dark Matter (Phase II) - Kivu_15m_20L... | ecosystem: Environmental > Aquatic > Freshwater > Lake...
AGAATAATGTTATCGCCCTTCTTAAATTTCTTTTCAAAATCATACATCAGCAAAGGCAAGGTTCCTGCGGTGGTATTGCCATAACGGTCAATATTTACCAGTACTTTTTCCTTGTCGAGCCCCATGCGCTCAGCAGTGGCATCTATTATACGAAGGTTTGCCTGATGAGCAACAAGCCAGTTTACCGAATCTGCATTCAATCCATTTCTGTCCATAATGTCGTAGCTAACATCCGCCATATTGGTCACTGCAAATTTGAAAACGGTCTTCCCCTCCTGATAAACATAGTGCTGTCTGTTGGTAACAGTTTCCATAGTTGGAGGATTCATAGAACCGCCTGCAGGCTGAAATAAAAATTCACGGCCACTACCATCCATTTTAAGAATGGAATCGAGTACACCATATCCGTCAGTATTAGGCTCAAGAAGTACGCAGCCGCCACCATCACCGAAGATAATACACGTATTTCGGTCTGTATAATCAATAATGGTGCTCATCTTATCAAAACCGCAAACCAACACTTTCTTTGATCCGCTTTGGATAAAACGGCTGCCTGTTTCCAGCGCATATAAAAATCCTGAACAGGCAGCGGCAATATCAAAACCCCAGGCGTTTTTTGCACCAATCTTATCAGCGATAATATTGGCACATGCCGGGAATATATAATCTCCGGTAATTGTACCCACCAGAATCACATCAATTTCTTCGGGTGAAATGCCCCGCTTTTCCAGCATGGGTAAAATGGCTCTCACAGCCATATCGCTGGTCGCTTTTCCGGGCTCACGAAGAATATGTCGCTCTTTTATTCCGGTGCGTGTGGTAATCCACTCATCAGAAGTGTCCACCAGCTTTTCAAGGTCTTTATTGGTAATAACCGTTTCGGGTACATAACCGCCAACGGCAGTAATTGCTGCTGTTAATCTTTGCATCAGGCAGTAGCTTGGGGGTTTAAGTGGGCAGCAACAGCATCCTTGATTTTTTGAATCATACCGCTGTTAACCTCTTCTGCTGCTAGTTCTATCATTTTAACAAAAGTATCGGCCTTGGATATTCCATGTCCTACAATAACCGGAGCATTGACTCCAAGTACGGAACTTCCGCCGTAATGTTTAAAGTTAAATTTATCCAGGTAATCATCCTGAACACCGCGTTTGGCAAGGCGATAATACATGCCTTCACATACCTTAATAATAACATTTCCGGTAAATCCATCGCAAACTATAACATCGCTGTTATCACCAAAAATATCTCTGCCTTCAACATTACCAACAAAGTTTATTCCACCGGTATTTTTTAGCAACGTATGTGTAGCACGGGTAAATAGGCTTCCTTTTTCTTCTTCCTCTCCAATGTTAAGCAATCCTACTTTGGGGTTCTCAACCTTATTAACGGCTGCATAAAATACTGAACCCAAAATAGCAAACTGTTGAAGGTGTTCAGGTTTGCAATCTGCATTGGCTCCTACATCAAGCAGTAGGCCTGGATGATTGTTAAGTCTGGGTACAACTGTAGTTAGGCAAGGTCTGTCAATTCCGGGAATAGCCTTAACAGTCATAAGTGAACCAACCAGCATAGCACCGGTATTACCTGCACTCAGGAAAGCATCTATCATTCCCTCGGCCAAATAACGAAAACCAACTGCAATGCTGGAATCCTGTTTAGATGAAAAAGCTTTTACAGGATGCTCCCCCATTTCAATCTGGGTTGGGCAATCAATTATTTCAATAGATGAACTGAGAATGCCCTCTTGCCTGCAAACGGCTTCTATGGACTTTTTTTCACCAAAAAGAACTACTTGGTAATCGGAATGAATACGACCTGCCTCGATAGCTCCTTTAACAGCCTCGAGAGGGGCGTAATCTCCGCCCATCGCATCCACACCAATTCTCACCATAATTAATCGTTGCGACCCTTCATGACCTTTTGGCCACGATACATGCCGGTTTCCAGGTTTACCCTATGGTAAAGAGAAACATCGCCGGTAACTGGATCGGCAATCATAGGGCGTACTTCCAATGTGTCATGTGTACGACGTTTGTCCCTACGGGTTTTTGATATTTTTCGCTTAGGATGTGCCATTTTATATTATTATTTCTTTTTAAATAGTTCCTTTAGTTTATCCCAGCGCGGATCAGACTTCTCTTCATCAGCACCGGACAAATCGTTCAGCTTTGCAAGCATTTGAAGGTTGCAGGGCTTTATTACCATGTCATCACAATTGCGCATCATTGGCAAAGACAACAAGGTTGTTTCATAACAATCCTGCGCGAGGTTGATTTTGTAATCCTGCTGCGTGAGAACCACCCAATCATCATGTTCTTGCTTTTCTTCAATTTCGGGAAGCATCTTATACAAAACATGATGACCAGCTTCTACCTTAATAGACAGCGGAACCAAACAACGATCACAACTTACATCAACTTTCCCAACCAATTCAAGGTTGAGGTTCATCAGATGAGAAGACTTTTCCAATATAGCCTTCACTATGATATCAGATGTAAGTACATCCTCGTTTTCAAATACCTCAAAGAACTTTTTTTCAAGCCTGTAATTAAACTCGTGTACGCCGTCTTTCAGCTTCACGAATTCAATATCAAATTCTTCCAGACCTAAAACTGCGTCTTTCAAAACGAACGGCAAAAATACACTTTTTTTAGGAATTAATCAACTTAAATATAAAATCAAAAACTGTATAAAAGGAAAAGTCCCGTCTATTGGAAGACGGGACTTTAAATATTAATTTTCTATTTTAAAATTCCCACAAATCATGCTCAAAAATGAACAGGTCATTTTTGATGTTTTCTGCCTCCAGCAGGGTGGCCAAACCGTCTTGCTGAAATTCAGTGCGCTGATTGAGATATTTGTCATCCCAGTCGGTTGTCTTTACAATGTAACTGTCAAACAAACGATATTGATTAAATAAATCATCCCAGCTGATGCGCATAACATCATTGTAACGGTTAAATACTTCAGACTTAGCCAGTGTAGGTCTCAAATCATCCATTTTTATCCAGAACAATGGGAGTTCGTAGGTTTGACCATTAGGGAATTTCTCTTCATACATGGGAGCTATGGCAATAATTCTGGGGCGAAGTTCACCGTGTTTGTAATCAAACAACCAGTCTTCCATAATCTCAAATCTAACAATCTTTTCCCACTTGAAGACATCGTAATACGCTGTATCTACAAGATCTTCATTGTCTTCTGGGTTTCTCCAGTTTTGTATCTGGGTCACGATGAGTTTGGATCCTTCCTTGTAACAATCTTCCGGAGTCTTAACTCGGTTAAGAGAATCGGTCCAGTAACCACGAACCAAGCCTTTTGTTGCTGCTTCATAGATAATCTGAGTAACAGGATTTTTGGGCCAAGTAAAAGAGCGGTTCATTTTTTGACGACAATCGATTCTTCTCCATATTCTACGGCGAAATTTAAGATCCGCTTCACGCAAAAAAGGGTAAGGAACTACGACAGCATCATCAATTCCCGGACGTCCATCATTGGAAGTATAGGGTGTTTCACGGTGAAACGCAGGAGGATCATCATAATGCGTTCCAATCGTTGGTACAGCAAGTGTTGGCGTTGCACCGGCAGCACCAGCTCCTGTTGTTCCTCCACCTGTAGATCCTGATGAAGATCTGCCTGATGAGGATGATCCTCCGGAACTACTTCCGGAACCTCCGCCTGAGTCTCCCCAGCCCCAATCCTGACTGTAGCCATTAATGGCTATCAGACAAGTTGCAACGATTAACATTCCCTTTTTCATAACCTGATTATTTAAAAATATTTTTATTTTTTATTGAAGCATTCCGCTTACGTTTTCAAGGAAAACAGCACCTGAAGGCCCAACTGCGCGAATATCGGAGAACATAACGAATTCACCGGCACGCATACCACCCAGAATACCTTTTATGCCCTGCAAAGAAGAACCCGTAATAGAAGCTTTCTTTGGGCCTGTTCTGCCAATGCCAGTGAATGTAAAACCTTGTATGGTGTATTTAACGCCATCGTATACAAAGTTTTCCAGAATAGCTACAGCTGAAGACTGCGCCATAAGAGCCGACAACGGAACTGGCTTGTCAAACGAAAGTGCACCTGCACGGAAGGTAGGACGGGGCACGTTACGGATTTTAAATTTCTTAGAACCCATGGGCACTACGCGGCCATCACCCATTTTAGCACTAACACTAATAATGGATTCATTGCCCTGGCGTGCCGGGAAAAGTACCTTGTAACGGCCACCACCAGCATTTTGAAGATTTCCGGCACTTGCAGATACGGCAACATTTCTGGAATCTACACCTGCTACTGCCACAGAAATAGGGTTATCCAGTCCCACGTAAAATACGTTCAACTCATCGGCTGAAATTGCTGCCATAGGAGGGAAAACGCTATACTTGGCATCTGCGGTAAGATTTTCAATTTTACCTCCTGGGCCGGGAACTGCTATATTAACCTTGTAGTTGAATTCTCCGGGGGAACCACCGGTAACTTTATATTTACCAATACCATCATTTATTTCAACAGCAGAACCTCCAACGGTTATGTTCATCTGAGCCTTACTGTTGTAGGCAGCCAGCATAATGTTGGCCTCGTAGGTTTGATTTTGCATGATAGCACTGCTTGGTGCTGAGATTACAGCAGCAAGTTTGTCGAATTTGAAGTCGGATGCATTCACGGCTTTTGCGAGTACGGCAGTAACTTCAGATTCAAGAGCCCTGGCATCATTGATATATTTGCTTAACAAGGCAAATACACCTGCAAGTGGCGAGTGTTCGAGATACATTGAAACCCACTTTTGTTCTTTTCCATCTGAATTTATACCATCATTGGCGACAAGGGCTGTTTTTGCTTTTAGGCTGTTTTTTGCTTCTTCAAGCAGTTTTTTAGTTTCACCTTTATCATCTTTTCCACCAAGATTTGGATCTTTTACTGCCTTATCAAGAAGCACAAGTAAATCTTCACGGGTTTTGTTGATAGTTTCAAAAACTGCATCGCCACGCATTTTACCTGCCGGAGCGAAGGCCCACGCTTTTCCATCTGGTTTGTTGGGCTTATTTTCAAGCAGGAAATAGTTTGCATGAAGTTCCATGTTATCACCCTGGGAAAGCTCGGCCACACCACCCTTAACAAGTAATGCTTCAGGTTCTTTTTTCCGACCACCTGATATGTCTTCAAGGTCAAGCTTTACACTTTCCAAGTTCTTTTCAAACTGATCAGTAATTTTTTTGGCTTCATTGGCTATTGCCAAAGCAGCTTTTGCACTCGCATTCTCCTCTTTACCAATGGCTTTGAGGGTCATTTCATTCTTAGCCTTAATGTTACTGGTTGAGGTATTCAGTGAATTCTCAATCAGGTTGAAAGCTTTTATAATCTCCTTCGACACGTTCAACGCCAGCAGAGCGGTCAACACGAGATACATCATGTTGATCATCTTCTGACGTGGTGTAATTTTACCACCTGCCATTTTTAACTCCTGTTTTTATAGGTTAAAGTTTTAAAAAGGGCAATTAGCGTCCGCCGCCCATAGCGCTAAGCATGTTACCATATACGGTATTCAGGCTTGCAAGATTGCTATTCAGTTTAGCGATTTCTTCTTTGAATTTGACTGTCTCATTTTCACTGGCAGACAGGTTGTTCACAAAATTAGAAAGACCTCCGCTGAGTGAACCCATAGAGTTGGCAACTTCAGCGGAACTGTTGCTGATTGCATTCATGTTGTTGGCAGCTGCGGATGCGCTTTCTGCATATTCTTTTGTAGCAACGGAAGCGTTTGACAAGCTAGCCATTTCTTTAACGTTGCTGCTGAGGCTCTGCAAACCTGATCCCAGACTTGAAATTACATTAGAATCAACATTAGCTTCTTTAAGCATAGTATCGAGCTGTTGTGTAATAGTGCCTTTTTTCTTTCCACCATCGGCAGACTCATCACCGGCAAGTTCGGGATAAACCAGAGACCAGTCAGGATCCATGTGTATCGGTTCAAACGAAGAAATCACGAAAATGATACACTCGGTACCCATACCCACAATCAGCATAAGATCAGCACCTTTCCAGTGCATGATTTTAAACAAAGCTCCGGCAATTACAATCGCCGCACCAAGACCATAAACATAGTTCATGATTACTTTCCACCTTTTGCTTTCGAAGAAACTTTTTTCCATAGTTTTTTATTGTTTGTTGTTTTAGTTGTTTTTTAAGAATTATTTTTTGTCGCGGTTTGATCTACCTATATAAGTTTGCACACAACGGAAACCTACATAACATTTGCTGGTATCCTGATATTCGTATGTGCGGGCACCGTTTTCGATAAAGTAGGCAACATCTTTCCAGCTTCCGCCGCGAATTACTTTGCGCTTTAATGTTACAGGTACATCGCTTCCTACACCTCTTTCAGGAACCCTGCGATAATTTTGTCCATTCAGGTCATGAACAATGGAATTGTTGGCTACCTGGTAATCTGTCCAAGTCCATTCAGAAACGTTACCATTCATGTTATAAAGGCCAAAATCATTGGGGAAATAAGAATCTGCACGCACAGGGTAAACGCCACCATCTACACCATAGTTGCCGCGCAGTGGCTTAAAGTTAGCCATCATACAACCTTTACTGTTGCGTGTGTAAGGGCCACCCCACGCATATTTGTTACCAATCCTGTTAGCACGGGCTGCATATTCCCATTCATATTCTGTGGGCAGACGAAAATCTTCTGTATTGGGTAGACCTATTTCGTGCCAGTAGCTGGCTTTTCGAATGGTTCTCCAAACGCAGAAGGCATTTGCCTGATGCCAGTTTACACCCACCACGGGATAATCATCATATTTTGGGTGCCAAAAATATACGCGTGCCATAGGCTCATTGAAGCTGTAGGTAAAGTCGCGTACCCAACATAGTGTGTCAGGATAAATCAAAGTCTCTTCATCCTTAATAAAGTTGGAACGATCCATGGGGTTGTATTTGTCGCGATCCTGGTTGGCTGCGCTCACATAATCAAACCACTGGTATTTGTAAAAAAGCTTGCGTGTATCTAATTGAGCTATACCACGGAAACGTTCCCCGGTAGAATAGTACATATCAGCAAGATCTTCTTTATGCTTTTCCCAATCAAGTTCCTTACTGTAATCAATGAAACGGTCACCATTATCGTTTTCAGGGAAAAAGTACTGATCATCATCTAATTTGTAGCGTGCAATTGAATCTACTACATGGTCCACAAACTGACGATATTCATTGTTGGTGATTTCAGTCTCGTCCATCCAGAAAGCCACAATGGTCATTTGCTTGTTGGGCTCCAGATACGACTGGAATACATCCTGCCCTGACTGGCCTGTGTGGAACGTTCCTGAAGGAATGTATACTGTTCCCGGAGGCTGTGGATGGAACCATGGCCTTCTGTTTAGTGTCCCCGTCAGATCGCCCGTGTCTGCGGGTCCACATGCAAACAGAATCACGGAGGCTGCTATCATTGCACTCCGCAATTTGCTGTTTGTTAATGCTTTCACCAGTTTATTTACCATTTGATTTTCACTGATGATTCTGCTGATTATTTTCCTTTTCATCTGGCAGTTTCGTTTTTGTGTATTATGCGTGAAGTTGCAAAAATAGGTTTTTGTAATGAATACGCAACTATTTTTTTTATTCTGTCAATGTATAACGTTATTGTTTTATGTTATATTGTGTAAACTAAATATTATTCCAGATCTTTATACCTGTTCATGTATCGCGGGTGGCGATACACCTTTTCATGTCTTTCAGGCAAGGCAATTTTAAAGCAATAATTAACTTGCAATTCATGGGTTCCATTGCTGCTGCGGCGCAGGCTTTGCAGTGTTATATCATAGGAATATCCAATTCTGAAAAGTTGTGTACCCATTCCATTGGGAGCATTTCCTTTAATTGGAGGATAATAACCCAATAATAAGGAGGCAGCATCCACACCTAAACCCTGTCCGCGGATAGACAAACCTCCAGCGAAGGTATTATTCCATGTAACTATACCTTGTGGTGTAAACTGCGGTTTAACAAAACCGCCTTGCTCCATTACTGTTTTAATCATGATGCTGGGATCTAGCCTTAATGCAGGATTTCCCAAAAACTGTTCTTTGGCAAATCCGGCCATGATATAAAGATGTCTGGCTGATTTAACATTAATTGCGCCGCCTGAAGCCGCATAATTATATTCTTTAGGGTTTATGTGCGACATAGAAACACCGGCATACAAATCTTTCATATTAGGATTTGAATACCACACACCTGCACCCAGTTCCGTTTTGGTATCTCCCTGTTTGTTGGTGGGCACTAAAGGATCATTGGGATCGTGTGCACGCATTTTTGTTCCGTCAATCTGGCGGGTGATGCTGGTAACGTCAAAACCGAGACGAATGCTGCTGCCATCGGATAGGTTGTAAGCACCGGCCAGACCACCGCGCATGTAGGTATTGGATTCGTATGCGATTACATCGTTTGTGAAACTAAAAAATGCTCCACCGTAATTGGTTAATACTCCGGCGGCATTTTTCACGTTTATAGGTGCAGTAAAACCAAAAGCATTGGTTTTGGGCATTACACTATTAATGAAATTGACGGGCGCTGAACCTGATTGTGTTTTGAAATAGCCGGTTTCATCCTGCAACCCCATCCACTGCCTGTGGGCATTCGCATTCACACAAAAACTGCCTGAAGCTCCTGCATAAGCAGGGTTAAACAGAATTTTGTTAAAGGCATAATGCGTGTAATAAGGATCTTGCTGTGAAAATCCTTTGAACGGCAATGCCAGCGCGGCAAGCAGTATTATTGATAGTTTATTCCTCATGGACACTACACTTGTATCGTTAATCCACAAATTTGGGGGATTCTACATGAATGTGCAAGTTTTTTACATATTTTTTTATTTGCTTCTTAAACACATTGTGAACAAACAGTAAAATTGAGCAAAAACCGGAAACGAAATAAATATTTATTTATGTGTTTGATATTCTATATATTAGATCGTTTCTTCAAGTATTGATAATACGTGGATAACAAAAGGATTTTTGCCATTGGTGTCCAATGAATATTACATAATCTTGTAAACAAATTTATACATATTATGCCATCTATATTGGTCATTGATGATGAAGCTGCCATCAGGGAAACCCTGAAAGAGATTCTCGAGTACGAAAAATACGACGTAACCCTTGCTGAAGACGGCGCAAAAGGTTTGCAGATGCTGCAGAAAAATATTTATGATGTAGTTCTAAGCGATGTAAAAATGCCCGGTATTGATGGCATGGAACTGCTCGACCGTGTGCAAGCCCTGGCACCTGACGTTCCCATGGTCATGATATCAGGCCATGGAACCGTAGAAATGGCGATTGAAGCCACTAAAAAAGGGGCTTATGATTTTATTACCAAGCCACCTGACCTAAACCGTCTTCTCATCACGCTGCGCAATGCGGTAGACCGCAACAACCTGGTTTCAGAAACCAAGGTATTGAAGCGCAAGGCTGCCAAAACCTACGACATCATTGGTGAAACGCCCGCCATATTAAAAATAAAGGAAACCATTGAAAAGGTTGCACCAACTGAGGCTCGCGTACTTATTACAGGAGAAAACGGAACGGGCAAGGAACTTGTTGCCAGGTGGATTCACGAGAAAAGCCCTAGGGCCAATATGCCTCTTGTAGAAGTGAACTGCGCCAGCATTCCTTCCGAACTCATTGAGAGTGAATTATTCGGACACGAAAAGGGCAGTTTCACCAGTGCTATCAAACAACGCATTGGCAAATTTGAGCAGGCGCATGGCGGTACCTTGTTTCTGGATGAAATCGGCGACATGAGCATGGCTGCACAGGCAAAAGTACTCAGGGCCATTCAGGAAGGACGCATTACCCGTGTAGGCGGAGACCGGGAAATCAAGGTGGATGTGCGCATTGTGGCCGCTACCAATAAAAACCTGCTGGAAGAAATTGAAAAAGGCAACTTCCGCATGGATTTGTACCACCGCCTTTCGGTTATTCTCATCCATGTACCTACCCTAAATGAACGCACCGACGATATTCCAACCATTGCGGCCAATTTTCTGGAAAACATTTGTGCTGAAAATGGGCTTCCCTCCAAAAAATTCACGACAGATGCTTACGAAGCTTTGAAAGAGGTTAATTGGACGGGCAACATCCGTGAGCTGCACAACGTAGTGGAGCGTCTTGTGATTCTCTGCGGTGATGAAATAACAGGCGATGATGTTTTCATTTACAGCAACCCTGCACAGCGCGGTTCGGATCCTTTTGGGGTGGTAGATAATTATGCCACGCTCCAGGATTTTAGAGACTGGGCAGAGAAGGTTTTTATTGAGCGTAAGCTGATTCACAATGCCTGGAATGTAGCCAAGACTGCACAGGAAATTGACATTCAGCGCAGTCACCTGTATAACAAAATCGAGAAATACAACCTGAAAAGGCGTTGATGGTAAAGCCCGGCTCCGATATGGAAACGGCGGCAAGCTGCTTAAAAGCGGGTGAAATTGTAGGGATACCCACAGAAACTGTATACGGATTGGCTGCCAATGCCCTGAAGGCGGAGGCTGTAGCCAAAATTTTCAGTGCCAAAAACCGTCCTTTTTTTGATCCGCTGATTGTGCATGTGCATGCAATTGCTGAAGTTGAAAAGTATGTGCTGACCATGCCGGAAAAAGCACAAATACTGGCAGAAGCCTTTTGGCCAGGTCCGCTAACACTGGTTTTACCCAAAAATGACAACATACCTGACCTGGTAACTGCCGGCCAAAACACAGTAGGCATAAGGGTTCCCTCCCACCCTGTATGTCTTGAGTTACTCAAAAAAATCGACTTTCCTTTAGCAGCGCCCAGTGCGAATCCATTTGGGTATGTGAGCCCAACAACAGCCCAGCACGTGGCGGACCAGTTAGGTGATAAAGTCTGCTACATTCTGGATGGAGGCCCCTGCAGTGTGGGAGTTGAAAGCACCATAGTGGGTTTCCCGCAGGGTGAGCCGGTGATTTATCGCCTGGGCGGAATTTCTGTGGAACAGATAACTAAAATTGTTGGCCCCGTAGCTGAACAAATCTCGGCCGGAAGCAATCCGTCGGCACCCGGTCAACTGGATGTGCATTACAGTCCGCGGTGTAAAGTAGTTCTTTCAAATAATCACACAACACTTGACTCGCCTGAAACCTCCTATTTGCGGTATACTGAGCTGTTGGCCGGTATCGAAACAGAACGTCAGCTGATACTAAGTCCTGGAAAAAGTTTTGAAGAGGCTGCTGTAAATCTTTTTGCAATGCTACGGCAACTGGATAATTCCGGTTTTAAGTACATTGTGGTGGAATTGCTTCCGGAAACAGGCCTGGGACGGGCTATTAACGACCGATTGCGCCGGGCTGCAGCCAAATAAATTAGTCAAGAATAAACTCGAGGGTATTGTTGAGCAATTCAACCGTCTGATCACAAAGCTCTGCAGGAGCGGGATGCGGGGTATTGAACGTATGGTCGGCATTTTCCATTTTCACAAGGAATGCATGCCAGCATTCATCATACAATTTTTCGGAATGCACCACCGGAACCGATTTATCGTTCTGCCCATGAATCAACAGCAGTGGTATTTGCAGCGAACCGGCCGCTTCCATCACATTGTATTTTTCCGCATTCACAATCAAATCTTGCCAGTATGCATAGTTGAGTGGCATTTGCTGTGCTGTGCGGACATTGGGAATCATCAATACACCTTCCTTCTCCCATTTTTTCAAATCGGCAGAAGCAAACATGGAAGCATAGTGCGCAACGGGTGCCCAGGCAACGACTTTGCTAATAAACTTAGAGGTTGAGGCGGCCACAATGGCATTGGCTCCGCCCCTGCTGTGTCCACCGAGGATGATCTTGTCAGGATCATAACCAAAAGTTTCAGCCTGGCTATGAACCCAGTTAATGACGTAATGAATCTCGGATAGCTCTCGTGTGACGGTATTTTGCGCAAATAAATCCAGCCTGTTAAATTCGGTGGGGTGAGCCTCATCCACGCCATTGAAGGTGTGGTTAAAAGTGAGGACAGCCACATTTTCGGGGCAAAAACAATCGGCTATACGCGGAAAGAAACCCCAGTCGCGAAAGCCTTTAAAACCATGGCAAAAAATAAATACGGGCACATCAATTTCCATTTCGGGCAGAAACAAGTGTGCGTGAATTTGCTGATTATCAGCACCGGGAATTTCGAGGTGTATTTTTTCGGCCATGATGCATAAAAAAAGCCTTGAATGGCAAGGCTTTTTTGTTGTACCCGGGGCCGGGCTCGAACCGGCACGAGTGTTACCCCATTGGTGTTTGAGACCAACGCGTCTACCAATTCCGCCACCCGGGCAAAGTGGGACTGCAAAAATACGGGTTTCCCTCGAATTTCAACATGCCGAACCAGATTTATTCGGTTATTTTTTGGACCCTGGGACCAAACTCGATGGCCTGCATATTCAGGATTTTACCCTGACTGAGTTCAAATCGGAGGGCGGTTCGCACAATATGAAACCCATGAATGCCGCAACTGCCGGGGTTTACATACAGCATGTTTTTGAGCGTCGGATCGCGTTCGACCTTAAGGATGTGTGAATGTCCGCAAATGAGCATTTTGGGTGGATTGGCATACAGCTGGGATGTGATTTTTGGGTTGTAGCATCCTGGTTTGCCGGCGATGTGTGTAATCAAGACGGTTACCCCTTCCACCGTAAACTTATTGTGGTCAGGGAAAATCTTGCGTAAATCCTGACCATCCACATTGCCCCAGCAGGCACGCACCGTTTTGCCCAGTTTTTCCAAGGCATGCAATAAGGTCAGGTTTAGCCAGTCGCCGGCATGCCATACTTCATCGGCTTCGGCACAATGCTTCAGGATTCCATCATCCACCCATCCATGGTTATCGCTCAGCAACAATACTTTCATGGTGTTTTTTATTGAATAAAATATCCCAGCCGATGGCGGACATAATAATTATAATTGGCATAACAGGCAGCAGATAGCGCGCACTCCCCACAGGGCCAATAAGAGCAAGGGTATAGATGACAGGGAAAATCAAAATCCGTTTATTGGGTAATTTTTTAAATACAGCAAAAACTGACAGGCAAGCTTTCAGCAATGCCAGCAGAGCGAAGAAAATAATATACAGCCAAAATGCCGGAGGTTGCGATGCCCAAAAACCGGAACCTGAGTTATTCATAAAACCCCTTCCTTGCGGCAATTGAAAGAAAGCGACCATATCATACCTACCTGGATCTAAAAGCGCTTTGGCGGAGCCAAGAGCATGCAAATAGGCATACTTTACAGGCGACATGCTAATGGCTTTTTGCGTTTCTGTTTTCATGAAGTGGTATTTTTCCTGGAAATTCATGCTATCCATCTTATGCGCAGCAATTTTGTAATACATTTCTTCACCCGATACCTCTCCTTTTACCAAATTGCGAATATTGTACTCAAACGCATTGGTTACCGGCATGGATGTGTAGTGAATTAGGCCTGTTTGCCTGAAGTTGAGACAAGAAACCAAAAAAACAAAAGCGATGGGCAACGTCAGCCAAATTCTTTGTTTGTTTTTTATCCAAAATTGTGCGACCAACACAAGCCACGCCCAGGGCATAAAAACAGGTTTTAGCAGCAATAGAAATGTTAATGCAATGGCAACCCTCATCCAGCGCTTGTCAATCCATGCGATGATTAGATATAAAACCAACATCTGACAAATAATTTCGGGCATCAGCATGGCTGCATAATAAAACTGCAGCGGATATAGCAACAGCTGTACCATTGCTATTTTAAAAGACTGCTCATTCCCTGTTTTTAGCAGCAATGCATACATGAGTTTTGGGACCAAAGCCGCCAGCATCACTTGGAATAACAGCAAGAGATTGCTGAAGTAAAAAAGGAAAATTAACAGCGGATATCCCGGTGTGCGGCGTGTTTCGGGTAAGCTCAGCTGATCGCAGGTATCGTTGGGCAAACAGGCACTCCATCCCTGTCCGTTGCTGATATTATGGGCTGCGTTTTTGTATTCACCGGAATCAACCAATTCAGCAGAATTAATCCATTGTTTGCAAAGCACCAGCAGCAAAAGCAACAGATACAAACCATACAGCGGATGTTGCCTCACAAATGCCCAAAATGCCAAAATCCGTTGCTTCATATTATTTTAAAACCCAAAAACGAACGCCGGCCAGGATGATTCCGAAAATGACAGTCCCGACCGCATATTCATATCGGGCTGTTAAGGTTACCATAATGATCAGAAGCAGAATACCTGACACAATAAGCATGGCAGTTCTGGGGGAATTGGCATTGCCAATGGTTTGTTCCTGCAATGCTCCTGTCATATCGTAAAAATCGTAGGAAACTGCCTTTAATCCGCCAAACCACGGGGTGAGATATGCAACAACGGTCTGTCCTGGTTTAGGCAATATAACCTGATTGGTAACCTCTACCTGTGTGCTATTGGCCAGCATAATGGTATATACCATTTCTCCATCGGGCAATCTGCTTTGGAAGGCCTCAGTGCAAGATGTGGTGATGGTTTTTGGATGCAGAAACTCATCAATGGTGTAAATGGAATTTAACAGCAATAAAAGCCATGCTGTCAGTCGGGCCAATTTGAGCAATTTTGCTTCCATAAAGCTGTTTTCGGCCCAAGGAGAAAAGGCAGTTAAATTTCGGTTTCAGGATCCCACTGCTCGAGGTAGTCGGCAACCTTGCGCACAAACATGCCACCCAGTGCACCATCAACCACGCGGTGATCGTAGCTGTGGCTCAGGAACATCATGTGGCGTATGGCTATCACATCACCGTATTCGGTTTCAATTACAGCGGGCTTTTTGCGGATAGCGCCTATGGCCATAATGGCCACCTGTGGCTGGTTGATAACGGGCGTACCCATTACATTGCCAAAAGAACCCACATTGGTAACCGTATACGTGCCTCCCTGAATTTCATCAGGGGTAAGTTTATTTACACGGGCTCTGTTGGCCATATCGTTTACCACGCGGGTAATACCCAGCAGGTTCATGGTATCTGCATTTTTGATAACCGGCACAATGAGGTTGCCGTTTTGCTGCGCCACGGCCATACCAACATTGATATTTTTCTTTTTGATGATTTTATCACCATCTACCGACACATTGATCATCGGAAAATCCTTGATGGCTTTGGCGATGGCCCAAACAAAAACGGGCGTGAAGGTAATATTTTCGCCTTCGCGCTTTTTGAAGCTGTCCTTCACTTTGTTGCGCCAGTTAACCAGGTTGGTCACATCGGCTTCCACAAAACTGGTAACGTGTGGGCTGTTGCGTTTGCTCATAACCATGTGGTCGGCGATGAGTTTGCGCACGCGGTCCATTTCAATGATTTCATCACCGGCACCCAGTGAAATAGCGGCAGTAGCAGGTTTTTCGGTTTCTGATATGGTCACAACAGGCTGCGATACAGGTGCAGCAGGGCTTGAAACTGCAGCAGCGGCCGCAGCTGCACCACGGTTTTGAACGTAGTTCAGAATATCTACTTTGGTAACACGGCCTTCCTTACCGGTACCGGGAATACGATCCAGCTCTTCCATGACAATGCCTTCGGTGCGTGCAATATTCAACACCAGCGGAGAATAAAACCGATCTCCGCCTGAAGTAACAGCAGCGGGTTTTTCGGGCTGTGCGGTATTAACGGCAGCTACCACTGTTTTTTCTACTTCTGCCACGGGTGCGGGCTGCGTGGCAGGCGCAGCAACAGGAGCAGGCGCTGAAACGGCTGCACCATCGGTAGCAATCATGGCCACGGGCTCACCTACTTTCACCACCTGACCGTCTGTGTAAAGTTGTTTCACCAGAATACCGGCTTCGGTACTGGGTATTTCACTATCTACCTTGTCGGTAGCGATTTCTACAATGGGTTCGTCTTTTTCAACCTTATCACCTTCGTTTTTGAGCCAGCGGATAATGGTTGCTTCGGCAATACTTTCGCCCATTTTGGGCATCAGGATAGGTTTTTCTGCCATGATAAAGAGTGGCAAAATTCGGGGTTTTTAGGGGTAACTGCAAATTTGAAGTAGAGGAATGCTATTCTTCGGAACTGCTATCTTCTGTCATACCCAGTTTTTTCATGTAAAAAGACACCAGTTTGAGTCTGTTTGTATCATTGGTTTTCTGATAGGCATAATGAAGGTTTCGCAACATGCGTTTCAGTATTTCCGTTGTTTCGCAGGTATCAAAAAAGGCTGGCTGGGATTCGACCTTAATGACCTGGAGAAAATCCTTGATATTTTTATGCAGAAAAATCTGTCCGCGGCTAAACGGATTGATATAAAAGAGCACCTGGCCGTAATCTTCCCTGTTAATGGAAGAAGGCACGTTGAAAGGGACGACAGGATTTAGATGCGAATCATCGCAATAAGCCAGCACAAAGTGCTGTGGCAGGTTCACACCGAATACAGGGAGTCCGAGTTTTTGGGCCACAATGGCGTAGAGGTTGCAAAGGGAAATGGGATTGCCTGAGCGGGTTTCTATCACACGGTTGATGAGCGAGTTATCGGGATTGTGGTAATCGTTGGAATTGCCTTTGAAATTGTAACGCTCGAAGAAAATATGGTTGAGGATTTTTATTTTGTCATGGGGATTGGAGGCGTTGTACAGCGACATCCAGGCATCCAGACGCATTTTCTCCACAAAGTTTACCACCAGCGATTCATCCAGCCCCGGGTAATGGATTTTACTTACCAGCAGGCATGCCTGCAGCAGGGATTTGTCATCCGATTTTAGCCATGCATCAAAACCTGCCGACAGTTCTTTGTTCTGAATATCGCGGATAATTTGTTCGATGCGTCCGGCTCGGACAGGATCCTGATTGGTAAGCCAGTATTGCTCCAGTACCGGTACAATAAGCGCACCTTCGGACAGCAGGCGACCGGCTACGGTGCCTACCACCTGCTCATCGGTATCGTCGAGCAGGTATAACATGGCTTTCAGTTCGGATTCCGAAATCATGCGGGTGAATAATCAAATATAGGGAATTTTGGGGAGAAATGCAAATGGGGTTATGTCCGGTAGGTCTCACTCCGCTGCGCTCCGTAAAGACCAACCGGCGGAAAAACATTAGCGGAGCGCCGCAGGTGTGGTCCAGCGGTTAGATTTGACAACTTTTGGAAAGTTGTCAAATCTGACCACTACAAAGAGCCACAACCAACCTTTACTTTTTACGGCGGGCGGCGGGCTTTTTATCCGGTGCGTTTTTCACCAGATCCATTATCTCTTCATAGGTAAGGTCTTCGGGTTTTTTGCCCGATGGAATTTTTACATTCTTTTTGCCGTGGCTGATATAAGGACCGTATTGTCCCTTAACAATTTGCAAGGTTTTATCCTGGTCAAATGTTTTAATAACTTTGGCCTTCTCCCCTTCTTTCTTGGCTTCAATGAGCGGAATGGCCTCTTCCAGTGTAAATGCAGCTGGGTTGCTTCCATTGGGCAAACTAACAAACAATTCACCAAATTTGATATAGGGCCCGAAACGACCTTTGTTTATGGATAATTTTTGACCATCATACTCCCCTATTTCCATGGGGAACTGAGGCTCATTGGCCAGGTTTTGAAGAAATACTTCCGCATCTTCCGCTGAAAAGGCAATCAGGTCCTCGCCTTTGGGCAGACTGTGAAATTTTTCACCAACCTTCAGGTAAGGCCCGTAGCGGCCCACAGCCACAGTAACTTCAGTTCCGTTTGAAAGCATCAATTTCTTGGGCAATTCAAACAATTTCAGTGCATCTTCCAGAGATACATTTTCCATGGTCATTCCATGGGGAATACTTGCAAAGCGCTGGGGCTGCCCATCGTCGCGGTCACCTATTTGTACCATCGGACCATATTGCCCCAGACGCACCAGCACAGTTCTTCCGGATTGCGGATCCTGCCCCAGAATTCGTTCGCCGGTAACGCGGACTGCTGTTTCAACGGTACGCTGAATATTGGCTGCAAAAGGATCGTAAAAGGTCTGCAGCATATCCTGCCAACCCATATTGCCTTCTGCAATTTCGTCAAATTCTTTTTCAACAGAAGCCGTAAAGCCATAATCCATAATCTGATCAAAATGTTGCAACAGAAAATCGGTAACGAGCATTCCCATATCGGTAGGAAACAGTTTTTTCTTTTCTGCCCCGAAATTTTCAGATTTTACTTCCCGTTTGATACCGCTTTTGTTCATCAGCACAGAAAAAAAGTTGCGGGTTTTACCATCGCGGGATTCGGAGGTAGCATAGCCTCGTTTTTGTATGGTGCTGATGGTGGGTGCGTAAGTTGACGGACGACCAATACCCAGTTCTTCCAGTTTCTTTACCAGTGCGGCTTCCGAGTATCTGGTAGCCGGACGACTGAATCGCTCTTCTGCTTTAATTTCGGTATAATTCAGGCTGTCGTTGATGTTCACACGGGGCAGCACACCTTCTTCATCCTTTTCATCGTCATCATCGTTGCTTTCGATGTAAAGCCGCAGAAAACCATCAAATTTGATCACTTCACCTTCAGCTACAAAAATTTCACCGTTGGCTGAATTTCCAATGCTGATGGTGGTTTTCTCCAGGTCGGCGGTTTTCATTTGAGAAGCCACAGCCCTTTTCCAGATAAGGTCGTATAGTTTTTTCTGCTGAGGATCATCACCGGCAGCAGTTTTGTCAAAATAGGTGGGGCGTATGGCTTCGTGAGCTTCCTGGGCACTTTCGTTTTTGTTGCTGAACTTGCGTGTCTGGCTGTATTCAGGACCGAACATGGCCGTAATCTGGTCTTTGGCAGCACCCACGGCCAACTGACTCAGGTTTACCGAATCGGTACGCATATAGGTAATGTGACCATTTTCGTATAGGCGCTGCGCCAGCGACATGGTTTTGGATACATCATACCCCAATTTGCGGGAAGCTTCCTGTTGTAATGTGCTCGTAGTGAAAGGCGGAGCCGGATTTCTGTGCGTGGGTTTAACTTCGGTATTCAGGACCTTGAAATCGGCAGGCTGCACCTGATTAAGAAACACCACCGCTTCATTTTCAGTTTTGAATTTGCGGCTCAATTCCGCCTTCAGGGTTTTACCTTCCTTGGTGGTAAACAGTGCGGTAACCTTAAATTCCGAATGGCTTTCAAAAGCATTGATTTCTCTTTCGCGTTCCACAATAAGGCGAACGGCCACGGACTGAACGCGTCCGGCAGACAAGCCCCTGCTAACCCTGCGCCAAAGAATGGGCGACAGTTCAAAACCTACCAAACGGTCCAGCACACGGCGTGCTTGCTGCGCATCTACCAGGTATTTATCTATTTTCCGCGGGTTTTCTACTGCCTTTAATATGGCCGGCTTGGTTATTTCATTAAAAACAATGCGTTTGGTGCTTTCTTCTTTCAGTCCAAGTGTTTCAAACAAGTGCCAGCTAATGGCTTCTCCCTCACGGTCTTCGTCCGTTGCGAGCCATACCACTTCGGCCTCCTGGGCCATTTTCTTCAGTTTTTTTACCAGTTCTTTTTTGTCTGAATCAATCTCGTATTTGGGTTTGAAACCATTTTTGATATCTATGGCATTATCGCCGCGGCTTAGGTCGCGGATATGACCCATGCTAGAAGTAACAGTGTACCCGGCACCCAGGTACTTTTCAATGGTTTTGGCTTTCGCCGGTGACTCAACAATTACGAGGTTCTTCATCTTTAAAAAAATAACGGTTAAACAAAAAATTTAGGGCGCAAAGGTAATGGGTTTGGTAATGAACCCGTTCCTTGTTTGGATGCGAACCAGATAAATTGTACCGTTATCCACAGCGGGATTACCTAAGGTAATCAATGACTTACCCACAGGCATATATTTTTTACTTATGGTTTGAATTACCCTTCCCTGCACATCGCAGATATCGATATTAACCGGCATGCCCACCGTGAGGTTTAGTTCCAATGTGGCGCTTTCCCGAGCAGGATTGGGGTAAATAGCGGCTTTCACTTCATCGGTCTCTACGGTATGCGTTCCTGAATACCATTGGCTTACGTTGATATCATCCAGCCAAACGGAATTCCCGGCATTGCTTATAACATCAAACCGGAAAATGGCATTTTTGACGGTATCCAGTCGGTTTATGGAAGACAATGACGGAAGTGAGAAAAACTTCCATTGGCTTTTGCTTACTGGAACAAACCCTGGTTTGGATGTTCCGCCGGAGTAGGCAAGTCCGGTGCCGGAGCGTTCTAGAAGTTGGTTAAATGAATTACCACAATCAGTAGATACGTATAGTCTTAAAACTTCTGTTGCTGTTGCATCTGCCGTAGGTAATGCATATGCCGCATAGAAAGAAAGACGTGCTGGCAGGCCGAGTTTGCCCAGCTTACTGAGATTATAAGGAGGTGTGCGGAAACTAAATACTGTTCCGGCAGCTACCGATGATGTAATTTTTGCCTGATAACTTTTACTGCCGGTGTAGGCAACCGTATCCGCCACAGCCCATCTGGCGCCAACAGGGGAAAGGTGTAAATAGCCTCTTGAAACAGGATCACTTTCAAATTTTTCTTCTGCGTTGGGGTAAAGGGCGGCATCAGGACCGATTACTTCAATGTAATCAGTTACGGATGATGTGTTGCTTCCTTTTGCATTCTGAACCGTGAGAGAAACGGGATATTTACCGGCTGTTTGGTAAACTACTACAGGCGACTCAGCTGTTGATGAGGGTGATGAAGAACCGGTTAGTGTCCAGCTGCGGGCGGTTACAGTTGCTTTGCAGCTAACATCATAAAAAGTAACGGGCTCTCCCGCACATACGACACGGTTTGAAGAAGAGAACGCTGCTGTGGGCGGTGTAGCTGAGTTTGGTGTAATACCCGTTGCCAGCAGATTGGCTGCAGAAACATTGCTTGATCGTGGAGCTTTTACCAGATAGCTGTGCATGATAGCTTTTTGCTGCAGGGTAAACATTGCCATGCAGTTTCCATCACTGTAATCCATATAATTTTCCCACTGGTCGGGAAGGTTTGGGTTGTCGGTTGCGCAGCTGTTGCCATTGGCCGGGCAGTTGGCATTGGTGAATGTTGAAGCCACAGGCGGAGTATCATCGCAGTTGTCCTGAGAATTACAGCCGCCTTGAAATGTATGAAACAGTCCGAGCCAGTGCCCAATCTCATGGGTCAGCGTTCTGCCGCTATCGCCGGGCACAGCCGTACCAATGGTTCCAACTCGATCGTTTCGCACTACTATACCGTCAACAAGGGCAGAGGTTGCAAATGGAAAGACGGCATAACCAAGGGTAATACCCTGGCCCGAAGAGCCAATGCTGGTTACCACCCAGATATTCAGGTATTTGGTGTAATCCCAGCGCACCAGCGATTTTACTTTGGCATTTGCCTGATCTACTTCTACACCGAATGGGCTGTAGACGCGGTTAATTCCATCGGTACATTTACCTGCAGGATCAATATTCGCCAATTTAAAATCTATTTGGCAGTCTGCGGCGACAGCGGTAAACTGACTCCGAATTTTACTACGGTTGGGATTCAAAAAATTGAAGTCCTGGTTTAAAATTCTTACCTGATCCAGTATTTGTTCACGGCTGATATTTTCGGGACCGTTGGTATGAATAACATGAAAAACTACGGGGATGGTATATTTGGAGGCTCTGCGTGTTGGGTTTTTAGCAGCGGCACGCGCCTCCTGTGAGTGCGCCTCGCGTTTTGCCACAAGTGAAGGATCATCCTTAAGCATCTGCTGATACAGAAGCTCAGTTCCGCATGAATGCTCATGACGAAACTGGGCGGAAATTTTGATGGAAAAGACACTCAACAGTGTCAATACAGTAGTAATTCTCTTCATGTTTGGCTGCAAAAATAACCTTTTTGCTACAGCATGGTTTTGAAATTTTGCATGGATGACATTTATATGACCTCAATCTCCAAGGGGAAAGAATGCATCGGGATGATAATAAAGGTGGCGGCTGAAAGAGGTTAGCACAATAGAAATCACATCAAACCTAAGGGGACCATCGTGTGGAAATTTTCTCAGATAACGCTGAGCAGCAAGGATAAGTTTCTTTTGTTTACCGGCATTCACCATGTCCTCAGGGTGCATATTACCTGACTTGTCATATCTGGATTTAACCTCAATAAATACAATTCTATTGCCGTCTTTGGCAATAATGTCAATCTCGAGATGTCCTGTTCTCCAGTTTCTGTGTAGCACCTCAAAACCTTTGTACAATAAAAATTCTGCCGCTTGGCTTTCTCCGTTTTCACCAGTTTGTTGTGCAGAACCCATACAAACAAATATACAATATTTTCTACAAAAAAGCAAGGGGTGAAATTTCGTAATTTTGCAGCTATGCAAACATGCAATCTGCTGAATCTGGGTACGATGGACTACAAGCAAGCCTGGGACATGCAGCTGGCATTATTTCAGGAAAAGATAGAATTGAAAGCCGCCGGTGGAAACCCCAACCATGATTTAATTTTCGTTGAACATCCGCATGTGTATACGTTTGGTAAAAGCGCAGTGAGAAAAAACCTGCTGGCAGACAGTGAAACCCTTACCCGTATTGGTGCCGAGGTTTATGATATAGAACGCGGCGGAGACATTACCTACCATGGTCCCGGTCAGCTTGTGGCTTACCCGATTTTTGATCTGGAGCAACTGGGCATGGGGGTCAAAGCCTTTGTAGAAGGGATAGAGACAGCCATTATACGCACCCTGGCAGAATGGAATATTGTGGCAGAGACCATACCCGGCAGAATCGGGGTATGGATTGACAAGGATAAACCCAACGAGCGGAAGATAGCAGCCATTGGTATCAAATGCAGCCGTTTTGTCAGTATGCATGGGCTAGCGCTGAATGTGAGTACCAACCTGGAAATGTTTGGCCACATTGTACCCTGCGGCATTTCAGACAAGATGGTATGCACTATGGAAGGTGAGCTTGGCCGACAAATTGACATGTTTGTCGTAAAAAACACTTTGGGCAAGCATTTTGCCTCTATATTTGGAATACAATTTAACAATGAACCGCAATAACATTATTTTACTTTCAGTGGTAGGCTTTTTTGCCATCATTCTCTTCTGGGGTTGCAACAAGTACAACGGGATCATCAAACAGGATGAAAACGTTAAAAATGCCTGGGGCAATGTGCAAACGCAATATCAGCGCAGGGCAGATTTGATTCCTGCACTTATCAGAACCGTTCAAGAAGCCGGAAAGAACGAAAAAGGCATTCTTGAATCCGTTACCAAAGCAAGAGCTGGTATTACCGAAGCCAAAGATGAAATCGGAAATGCTAAGACACCGGCAGATCTTGAACGCGCCAATGCGAAAATTAACAGTGCCTTTACCCTAGCTGTTGAGGCGTATCCTCAAGTAAGAAGTACAGAAGCCTATCTGAAGCTACAGGATGAGATGCCTGGAACTGAGAACAGAATTGCAACGGCAAGATCAGATTACAACAATACTGTTAGGCAATACAACGTGGCTGTCCGCACTTTCCCCGGCAGCATTGTTGCGGGTTTTGGAGGATTTACCGTAAAGGATGAATTCAAAGCCGAAGCTGGCAGTGAAAAGGCACCCGATTACGACAAGGCCTGGGACAAAGGCAAGGAGTAAGCACCGTGTTTTCTTTGTTTCGAAAACAAGCTGAACCGGCCATAGACGAACAGGCTGTGTTAAATGTTATACGTCATGCCGAAAGCCTTTCAAGGGCTGAGATTCGTGTGCATTTGGCAGCAAAAACAAATACCAATAATGCACTTGAGGCAGCCAAGCATGTATTTGCCAAACTGGGAATGCACCGAACTGAGTTGCGTAATGGTGTTTTGATATTTGTTTGTTTTCGCGAAAAGAAGTTTGCCATCCTGGGTGATATTGGCATACACCAATATGTTACAGATGTATTTTGGGAAACTGTTAAGGCAGAAATGCAGGAACTTCTGAAACAAGAGAAATATACCGAGGCTATTTGCCATGGCATACAGCGTGCCGGGGAAAAATTGCAACTCCACTTCCCCGCCGGAAATGATAATCCCGATGAACTGAGCAATGAAATATCAAGGGATTAAAACACTGCTCATTTTGCTGCTCTTTGGCAGTTTCTGTGCGCTTTTGAATGCGCAAACAGATGATGACATTGCCCGCAAGCCGGTGCCGGAATATAAAGGACTGGTCAATGATTTCGCTGGGGTTTTATCCAACGAAGAAACCGTAGCGTTGGAAAACAACCTTAGGACCTACGAAGACAGTACCAGCACGCAGATAGTGGTAGTGATTGAGAAATCTCTAAATGGCCGCGATCAGTTTGACAGAAGCATGGATTTTGCCAGGCAATGGGGCGTGGGCCAAAAAAACAAAAACAATGGCGTGGTGATTTATCTCGCCATCGATGACCGCAAACTCAGTGTAAGAACGGCCAATGCCACACAGGGCGCACTGACAGACGGCGAAACGGGGGAAATACGCAGAAATATCATGCAACCCTTGCTAAAGCAGGGGCAGTATTTTAAAGCACTGGATAGCGGAACAAGGGCAGTAATGCTTGCTTTGGCCGGCGAATTCAAATCGGATGGAAAAGGAAATGGCGGTGACGCTCCAGGATGGATCATGATAGCAGTGGTGTTGTTTATTATCCTGATGATGTCTGCTTATGGAAAACGAGGCAGAAGCAGGGGTTATGGCGGCATGGGTCCCTATTTCTGGGGCAGTGGATTCGGTGGTGGTTTTGGCGGAGGTGGCAGTTCCGGCAGCAGCTGGGGTGGCATGGGCGGAGGAGGAGGTTTTGACGGCGGCGGATCTGACGGTGGCTGGTAACAAAATTTAACTTCATTTACGGTGATTATTGTTGCCTAAATTTAAATTAAGGCCTGCTTTTTCAGTACCTTTGCACCCCCGATTTTGGAACCCGAACTCAATTATATCGACAAAGGCGAAATTACCGTAACCGGAGCCAGGGAGCACAACCTGAAAAACCTGGATTTGGTTATTCCCAGAAACAAACTGGTGGTTTTTACGGGATTATCCGGATCGGGTAAGAGTTCCCTCGCTTTCGATACTTTATTTGCTGAAGGTCAAAGACGTTACCTGGAAAGCTTCAGTGCCTACGCACGTCAGTTTATAGGCGATATGAAAAGGCCGGACGTAGACAAAATCACAGGCCTGAGTCCGGTTATCAGCATTGAACAAAAAACGGTTTCCCGCAATCCGCGCAGCACTGTTGGCACAGTCACTGAGGTTTACGACTTTCTGCGTCTGCTATTTGCCCGTGCCGGCGAGGCCTTCAGCTATGTTTCGGGCGAAAAAATGGTTCGCTTTACAGAATCTCAGATTATTGAGTCTGTAATAGAAAAATTTAACGGTGAAAAAATCACCTTGCTTGCCCCATTGGTAAAAGGCAGAAAAGGTCATTACCGGGAACTGTTTGAGCAAACGCTCAAGCGTGGCTATAACAAGGTAAGGATAGACGGTGAAATTACGGACATCAAAGCCGGCATGCAGGTTGACCGCTACAAAATTCATGACATTGAAGCTGTGATTGACCGTTTGCAGCTGAACGGACTGGATACACAGCGACTTACAGATAGCGTGGGAACTGCCTTAAAAATGGGGCATGGTTACCTCATGGTTCTCACCGAAAAAGGGGTTCACCCCTACTCTAAGTTTTTAATGGATCCTGTTTCCGGAATCAGTTACGATGAACCACAGCCCAACAGCTTTTCTTTCAACAGCCCCTATGGTGCCTGTGAGCACTGCGAAGGATTGGGTGAAGTAGCCGAGGTCAATATTGATTATATCATTCCGGATAAAACCAAAAGTATAAATAAAGGAGCCATCATTCCTGTTGGAGAATTGCGTGATAACTGGACATTTACCCAGCTAAGGGCTGTTGCCAAGCACCTGAATTTCAGTTTGGCAGATACGATTGAAAAACTTACCGAAGAGCAGATTAATGCCGTTTTATATGGGCTTAAGGACAAGATTACCATTGAATACACGGGTAATGACGGAAAGAAGCACAAATACCAGAGCCAGTGGAAAGGTGTGGTGCATTATATCAACGAGAATTTCTTTGAAAGTGATGATGATAAAATGCGCCAATGGGCTGAAGAATTCATGCACACGCAATCCTGCCCGGAATGTGGTGGCAGCCGCTTAAAGAAGCAGTCTTTATTTATCCGTTTTGGCGACAAAAACATTTCGGAAGTGGCCTCCATGAATCTGGGAGTCATGGCGAAATGGATGGAAAAAATTGAAGGACAGATATCGGAGCGCCAAAAAATTATTGCTGCCGAGCTGATGAAAGAAATTGGTGCCCGGGTTGGTTTTCTGAATGCCGTGGGACTGGATTACCTCAGTTTGAACAGCCCTGCCAGAACCCTCAGTGGCGGAGAAGCGCAACGTATTCGCCTGGCCACACAGATTGGCAGCAAACTGGTAAATGTGCTTTACATCCTGGATGAACCCAGCATTGGGCTGCACCAGCGCGACAATGAAAAACTGATTGATAGTCTAAAGGAGTTGCGGGATATGGGAAATACGGTGCTGGTGGTAGAACACGACAAAGACATGATGCTGGCCAGTGACTGGCTGGTAGAAATTGGTCCGGGAGCCGGTGCGCATGGCGGACAGATTGTTGCGTCAGCACTTCCTGAAGATTTTCTTAAATCTGACAGTGTTACTGCGGCCTACCTTGCCGAGAAAATAAGTATTCCGGTACCGGCAAAAAGAAGAAAACCCGGTAAGGAAAAACTGGTGTTGAAAGGCTGCAAGGGGCACAACCTGAAAGATGTGGACGTAGAAATACCATTGGGTGTACTGGTTTGCATATGCGGTGTAAGTGGCAGTGGCAAATCTTCATTAATCAATGAAACCCTCTTCCCCATTCTTCATAATCATGTTTACAATACGCATTACAGACCGCTTGAGCACACATATATCAAAGGTCTTGAGCATGTAGACAAGGTTATTCGAATTGACCAGAGCCCAATTGGCAGAACACCCAGAAGCAATCCTGCTACGTACGTCGGCGTATTTACTGAAATACGGAATTTATTTGCAGAACTGCCCGAAGCCAAAATCAGGGGCTACAAACCCGGTAGATTTAGCTTTAATGTGAAAGGTGGGCGCTGTGAAGGTTGTGGAGGCGGTGGCAAGAAGGTAATTGAAATGAACTTTTTGCCCAATGTGGAGGTAAAATGTGATGTTTGCCAGGGCAAACGCTACAACCGGGAGACTCTGGAAGTTCGCTACCGCGGAAAAAGCATTTACGATGTGCTGGAAATGCCTATTTCACAGGCAGTCAGCTTTTTTGAACACCTGCCCTTAATTTACAGGAAAATAAAAACCATGGTGGATGTGGGACTGGGATATATAACGCTTGGACAAAGCAGTACCACCCTGAGCGGTGGTGAGGCACAGCGCGTAAAACTGGCTACTGAGCTGAGCAAAAAAGACACCGGAAAAACGGTTTATATATTGGATGAACCCACAACAGGCCTGCATTTTGATGATATAAGGCAGTTGCTTTCGGTATTGCAGGAACTTACGGATAAAGGCAATACAGTTTTGGTGATAGAGCACAACATGGATGTGATAAAGGTTGCAGATCATGTTATTGAGTTGGGTCCTGAGGGCGGAACAGGCGGCGGTACCATACTGGCAACAGGCACACCGGAGCAGATTGCCAAAGCAAAAGAAAGTCATACGGGGCGATTTTTGAAAAAAGAGCTAAAACACTAAATCTGCACATTTATTATCTGTTAAGAAGAAAAATGCTATATTCGTTTTTTAAAAACTATGAAAAAACGGATACTTTCAGGAATAATTGCGATTGCAGGATTTGCAGGATATCTGCAGGCCCAGGCACCCAATTTATTTTCTTATCAGGCGGTAATCCGCGATGGCAGCGGTTCGCTTGTGATAAACACCAATATTGGGCTTGAATTAAAAATCAGGCAGGGAAGTTCAACTGGAACGATTGTTTACAGTGAAATACAGAAACAAAGCAGCAATGCCAACGGGCTTGTAACGGCCCAGATTGGTGCCGGTACTGTGGTAAGCGGAAATTTTAATACCATTGACTGGAGCAAAGGCCCATATTTCTTGGAAAATAATACTGATCCAACCGGTGGCAGTAATTATACCATTAAAGGTACAACACAGTTATTGTCAGTTCCTTATGCATTGTACGCCGCAAAATCGGGAAATGTTAACACTACCATTTTAGTGGCAGGACAGGGCATGAGAAAAAGCGGTGATACCCTTCATGCACAAACAGGCATAGATCTGTGGAACGCCGGAAAAATTAAAGGCAAACCTGTTTCGGCCATAGCACCAATCAAAGACGACGTATTGCAGTGGAACGGCACAGATTGGACACCTGCTAAAATTAGCACAGGTGGCGGAGGTGGAACCCTTAACATGGTAGCAGGGAATGGAATGAAAAAAAGCGGTGATACCCTGCACGCATTGAACAAACAGTCAATCTGGAGTGCGGGCGATTTGCTGGGCCGTAATCTTGCTTCCACTGCTCCTGCCAAAGACGATGTTTTGCGTTGGAATGGCTCTGCATGGGCGCCGGCGGCTGTTAGTGGTGGCAGCGGAAGCAATCCGGTAGTTGCAGGATATGGACTTTCAAAAAGCGGAGATACTTTGTCGGCACGGGCAAACTTTGCCCTGTGGAATGCTGCTTACTTGCAGGACAATTCCATTTCATCAAATAAACCCAAAACAGATGAAGTACTACAGTATAATGGATCTGTATGGGCTCCTGCCGCTATTAAAGGGATAAACGTATTTGCCGGAACTGGCCTGACAAAAAATGCAGACACTTTCTATGCATTAAACAGCACCGCTATGTGGAATGCAAGCCTGTTGCAAGGAAGAAGTGTTTCTTCAACAGCACCCGCTACCAACGATGTATTAAAATGGAATGGCAGCAGCTGGGCACCGGGTACCGGCGGAAGTGGCGGAAGCAGCATCAGTTGCGGCACCTCATCCAATACCAGTTATACGGTTCGCGGCACAGGAAGCGGCGGTTGGGAATGCACCGATGCCATTTGGATCAACAGCACCAAGAATGTGGGAATCGGAACCACTTCCCCATCTTCATCTTTCGATTTATCGGTAGGAACATCCGGTTTGCTCGTAAACGGAACCAGTACGACTTCCAACTTTGCAGGCAGGGTTCGTATTGGCAGCACATCTACTACCAGCTATGACTTGCAGGTTGATGGTGACGGATACATGACAGGAGGTCTTCGCGTGGGCACCACATCAGCGCCGGCAACAGGCGGAATTATGGCTAACGGAATTATTGAAACCAATGCTCGCTACATTATGAATTCAAGCACAACCGGAACAGGCACGACCATAATCCGTACCTCCGGAGGTGAATTAAGACCCACATCTTCCACCATTCACGTTAAAGAAAATGTTAAAAACCTGCATTTCTCAAAAGAAAATTTATTCGCTCTGAGACCCGTTTCTTACAACCTAAAACCCGCACTGGGTGGTGATCATGAAATTGGTTTAATCGCAGAAGAAGTGGCTGAATTTATGCCCGAACTGGTTGTTTTTGGACCGGAAAGAAAGTGGAAAGGCAACACAGGCATAGCCGAAACAGATGCAAATGGAAAAGAAATTTTAAACCCTAATAAGATTGTGCCTTATTCAGTTCATTACGATCGATTGCCTGTTTATTTGCTGAGTATCATCAAGGAGCAGGAAACGCGAATAAAAAATCTGGAAGAGCGCTTGGAAAAACTGGAGAAACGCTGATACATTTGAAAAAATGTTATGCAGAAAAACAATACCGGCGCTTTTGTCACTTTAATCTCTGTTTTCTTCTTTTGGGGTTTCGTTGCGGCCAGCAACGATATTTTGATTCCGGTGTTTAAAAAAGCACTGAATTTAAGTCAGCTTCAATCTCAGTTAATTTCCTTCGCCTTCTACATCGCTTATACGGTGGGCTCTCTCGCCTATTTCATTATATCTTCACTTCGCAAGGAAGACATACTGCACTCCATAGGCTACCGAAACGGGCTGGCGCTGGGTTTGTGTATTTCGGCAGCGGGAACATTGTTATTTATACCTGCGGCCAATTCTTCATCATTTCCGTTGTTGATTTCCGGCTTGTTTATCGTTGGCCTGGGCTTTTCATTGCAACAAATAGCGGCCAATCCACTGGCGGTAAATCTGGGAAATCCCACGGAGGGTAATATGCGCCTGTGTCTTGCAGGAGGCATCAATAATATTGGCACCACCATCGGTCCGGTGATTGTGGCATTTGCCATTTTTGGCAAAGTATCTTCAGGTGAAACCACACTGAATCTTCAGGCTGTTCAAACACCTTATCTTGTTCTGGGTGCAGCTTTTCTGCTGGTTGCCGCAATATTTAAGTTTTCTAACATTCCCGATAAAGCAGGTATGGAAGAAGAAAAATCAACGGCTTCCATCATGGATATTGTGAAAATGCCTCAGGTATTAATGGGGATGATTGCTATTTTTGTGTATGTGGGTGTTGAGGTATCCACGGCAAGCAATTTGCCCGAATTTATGAGGCAAAAGCTGGGAACCCAAGAAAAGGATATTGCACCTTTTGTTTCACTGTTTTGGGCAAGTTTGATGATAGGCAGGTGGACCAGTGCAGCGGGTGCTTTTAATTTGGACGCCTCTGCCAAACAAAAACTGAGCATACTACTTCCCTTTGCGGCTTTCAGCATATTTGCACTCGTTAATTTTATTGCAGGATACGACATATCGCAGTTCTATCCCTATTTGTTTATCGTAATTCTGCTGGCCACTGCAGACACCATTAGTGACAGCAACCCTGCCAGGCAATTGTTCATTTACTCACTTCTTGGAATGGCAGCATTAATTACCGGCATTTTTGCCCACGGCATAATCAGCGTGTTTGCTTTTATTTCCGTGGGATTATTCTGCAGCACACTGTGGCCCTGCATTTTTACCCTCAGCATTGCGGGATTGGGGAATAAAACCAATACTGCGTCCAGTCTGCTGATTATGATGATTATGGGAGGCGGATTTATTTCTGTAGCGCAGGGAGCACTGGCTGATGATAAAATGCTGGGCATTCAGCATTCATACTGGGTAGGCGTGGTTTGTTTCGCTTATCTGGCCTTCTTTGCATTAAAAATTCAAAAAGAATTGCGTAACCGCGGGGTAGAATTTGGCAAGGTTGCCGCAGGTCACTGATTCATACCAGCATTAAATCCTTTTTCTCAACGAAATTTCCCGGGGTCAACTACCGTAAACACGCGGCTGATATTGAAGCCAAAACGAAAGCCTCTGCTCATCCAGGATCCATTGGTTTGTGCAATAAACTGGGGTTCGGCCATGCCCGCGCTGTTGGTGAAAAATAACTGAAAAACATGTCCGCCTGTTTCTACATCAGCACCCACTGAAAAAGAATTGTAGAAGCCCGAATTTCCTCTGCCATCAGGTCTTGATAAAACCGGTATATATTCGGCATTGAGGGTGGTACGTGGCGTTATTTTTTCACGAAAACCAACTCCCACGGCTATGACCTGTCCTGCTTTGCCACTGATAACAGAAGGTGCAACCAGCCATGAAAAACGATCCGTTTCCTTTCGCCCTGCGATAAGTTGAGCCGTGTATACATATTCAGACCCCATCATGGTTAGTGAGGTTCTCGCAGCACCTCCGTATAGCAAAGCAGTAAAAGGTCTACTGTTATCGTTGGTTTGATGCATAATACGATATTTCAAACCCGCATCCACCATTCGACCCAGGCTGCTTCTACCCAAATTAAAAACAAGGTTGGGGATAATGCCATATTCAGCACCAATTCTAACGGATGCATTATCGAGTCCAAAAGCCTCATAAGAGCCCAAACCTACAGCACCAAAACGGTGGTTTATTTTCATATCCATCACACCGGCATCCGTCAGTTCCAGGCTTTGTAAATTGATTACTCGGGTGGTTTTGAACGCATTTTCTACCTTGATGCGTTCAACCGGCTCATCCCCCAGCAAAGACATACCGGAATCCTGCTGTGCCACCAGAAATACAGGGGTTAAAATTCCTGTGAAAATAAAAAGTATGCGAAGGATAAATAAATTCATTTCTTTTTCTGCAGAGAGCAATCCACGCTGACCTTGATGCTTTTGGCTATTTGAGAAGCGTTATTGGCAGGGATTTTAATATTGTAATCCTCCAGTAAAACATTGAAATCGGTGGAAAGTACCGCTTTGCTGCCTGAAACTGTAACCTTACCGGGGATAACAACATCTTTGGTTACGCCATGCATGGTTAGCTTACCTTTCACTGAAACCGGATAAGTGCCGTCAGTTACATATTTTACCGACGCATTATCGGTAATACTGCCTTTGAAAGTGCTTTTCGGAAACTTTTCACTCTCCAAATAGTTTTCCTGAAAATGCTTTTGCATGAGGGCTTTTTTAAACAGAAAACTGTTTATGGAAACGGCAAACTCCAAGTTTCCTGTCTTCGCATCCAGTGCCGCTTTCACCTGATTGTTGGTAGCATCTATATTTTCAGCCGTGGTTTTGCTGAAAAATTTAATGGTTCCTGAAGAAGTGGAATATACTTGAGCCCTACCATGACTGAAAACGAACAGAACAGCAAGCAACATTAATAGGTTTTTCATTCGGGTTTCTTTTTGGGTGTTACTTTGGGATGTTCAACATCTGTGCCAAGGTTAGGCGAATTTTTAAAGTTCTCAATAAGCGCACATCGGGTCATTTCCAGCGATGTTTCGGACAACAGCGACATTCCTTCTTCGGGTGCACTCAGGCCACTGCAAGAGCATTGAAGTAAAACTGAATCGCCCTGCAACACAGCTGATAATTTTTCTTTCAGCTCTATATCAAAGTCGCAGTTAATGCTGTAACCTTCTTTCCAGGCATTTAATGTGAGAAGAATAGAAGAATCTCCCCCAATTTCTGCCACTGAACCGGAAAAGCGAATTACTTTACCAATGTATTGTTGATTCGCCGTGGCAGCATCTTTTTCAAACGCAACCATGAGACTTGAAGGCTGCAGCGTATAGTCCGGCTCACCTACGCTGCTTGAAGAGGTTTCCTGGTTGTATAATGAAAAAATCCCGAAACCTGCAATAAACATGGGAACCGCTATAATAAAAAGTAAGTCCGAAACTTCGGGCTTTTTCGCTTGGTTTTTATTCTCCAGGGAACGTTCCGATGTATGCAAATAATTGAACAGTACGAACACAAACGAAACCCCGGCACATACGAAGAAGATTCCGTTTATTTCTTCTGTCCAGTATCCATCTACTGTGAAGGCTGCCTTAAATAAAACAAACAAGTTGGCAAGGCTACCTATAACACCCAGAACCCTGAAGGCATCATAGAAAGAAGGCTTTGAGCCTTTCAGTAATAAGTTTGACGAGAATGCAGCAAAAAGCAAAATGTTAAAAGCAAAAAAACTGAGAAGAACACGAATAACAGTATCGCCGAAAAGGGTATTTCCCGAAAGAAATGCCAAAAGCAAGGATAGCACTGAGGCTATCCACAAAGTAATAATCTGGATGTGTTTTATGGTCATATTTATCGATTAAACGCCTGTTTAGCCAAAATGTTGCTGAACATGCGCGGCCTGTGCCGAATTTTTATTCAAATTTGCATGGTTTTATTTCAACAAACAAACAACATGCGCCGATTCATTCAATTTATACTGATTTACTGCTGGCTCTTAATGCCCATTTCAAAACTATCTGCCCAGCAGGAGACTATTTATACGGCAAAAAAAATCTATGTTGGAGACACCGCCATGACTGTGGTGGAATCCATGGTTTGTGAAAATGATAAAATTGTATTTACAGGTCCCGCAGAACTGGCGCGCGCCTTATACCCGAAAGCAAAGTCCGTCGATTTCAAAAATCAGTTTATATATCCTGGTTTTATAGA
>Ga0169931_10001954_pt1 | contig 33862 bp, 23 predicted proteins | sample Kivu_15m_20L_FD_129675 | JGI IMG/M metagenome (GOLD analysis project Ga0169931, IMG submission 129675) | Freshwater microbial communities from Lake Kivu, Western Province, Rwanda to study Microbial Dark Matter (Phase II) - Kivu_15m_20L... | ecosystem: Environmental > Aquatic > Freshwater > Lake...
TCCACTTTGTAAAACTAATTTATTCGTACTTCTTATAACCATATCATTTACCGCTGAATTAGTAGAAAACTGCCCAGCTGTTATTACTCTATTAATATCACTATTAGCAACACCTTTTAAATAAAATGAATTATTTGCACCTATACTATTTCTACTTTCAATAGTTCCATTAACATCTAATAAAACACCTTCTGTATTAGTTGTAGTTCCAATACCTACATTACCATCACTTGCTATACACATTCTTATATCAGAATTCATGCTATAATTTGTTGTATTAGCATTATTATTAGTTAAAAATACTAAAGCACCTCTTTCGTGTGAATTAATACCATAGTTTGAATAACCAATTGCACACTTAGAAAATGATAAACTATGGTCTATATTTGAATTAAATGTTATAAACCCATCTTTTAAATTAACAATACTATTCATTTAATATTTGTATATAATATTATTATAATATAATATACATATCATATAAAAAATAAGTATATAATTATAGTTAATATCAATTAATATCAATTATAATTTTTCATATTCGTCAACTTCAATTATTTTTTGCGTTATTTCATTAATTAATGAAATATTTTCAATATCATATTTTCTTTTATCATCAAATAATTCAATCCCTTTTCCTATTTGACTTAATCTATTATTAACATCTTTTGAAATAAATATATTATCTGTTAATATATTTCTCAATTCAGTTGGTTTTGTTATTATGTTTGAAACTTCTGTAATTATTTTATCATTATTATAATTATAATAATTTCCGAAAGGGTATGTAGTGTATTTCATAAGTCTTCCCATTACATATATAGGGAAATTATCAAATATTTTATTCATATTTATCTCAATATTTTTTGAATAATCGCATATCGAATATTCTAATAATTTATCAATGTCTTTTACATCTTTATTCTTCTTATAAAACCATAAACATGCATAAGACATATAAATATCTGCTAATATATCAGCATATCTTCCCGATATATATTCAGCTGTTTTAATTTTTCCTCCCATTAATAAAGCAATATTAGCAGTAAATGCAAAATTAGCAACATGCCTGTTTAAATGTATCTCACAATATTTTTCTATATCTACACTATTTCTTTTGAATAATTTAAGATATATACTATAATATAATGATTTTATCAAGTTCTGAAAAGTGTGATTTACAATTTTATTAAAATTTTTATGAAATGTTTCTTTATCATTTGTTTCTATATTTGTTATAATGTTCAATAAATGCGGGTGTGATCTATTTAGTCCTTGTCCAAATATAATAAGTGAACGCGTTAGTGTATTAGAACCTTCAACTGTTATTGCTACAGGTGTTGCTACATAACTAGATGCAAGAAAATTCATAGGTCCTTTACATATTCCAGCACCACCTATAATATCCATACCATTATTCACAGATATACGACCATATTCTGTAAATTTATATTTCATAATAGCAGATATTACAGGTGGCTTCTCTTTGTTTATTAATATAGCATTGAATAAATGTTGAGCTGCTAATAATTTATAATTAATTCCTGCTATTACTGCTAATTTTTCTTTAACTCCTTCCATTTCAGCTATAGGAATATTAAATTGCTTTCTCAATCGTGCGTATCCTCCGACGCCAAATGTACATAATTTAGCAGTAGCTACAGACATAGCTGGTAGAGATATTCCTCTTCCTTCTCCAAGTGACTCCATTAACATATTCCATCCAAAACCGCATTTTTCTTCACCGCCGATTACACTATTCATAGGTATAAATATATTACTTCCTCTTATAGTACCATTCATAAAACCAATATTTAGCGGATTATGACGATTGCCTATTTCTATATCTTTGAATTTTTCCTTTTCTAAAATTGCTAAAGTAATTCCTTCATTACCTTTTGTTAATAATTTATTAGGATCTACAAGTTTAAATGCTAATCCTATTACATTTGCTATAGGTGCTAATGTAATATATCTTTTTGAAAAAGTAACATTTATACCTAATATTCCATTTTCCATAACTACTATTCCTCTATCTAACATTGAAGCAGCATCAGAACCTGAATTTTTTGTAGTTAATCCAAAACATGGTATATATTTTCCAGATGCTAATTTAGGTAAAAAATACTTTTTTTGCTCGTCAGTTCCATATTGATGTAATAGCTCTCCAGGTCCTAATGAATTTGGAACCATTACACTTACTGCTGAAGCAATATTTCTACTTGCTATTTTTTCAACGATTAAAGAATGAGCATGAGGGCTAAATTCTAATCCATCATATTTTTTTTGTATAACAAGTCCCATAAATTTATTTTTTTTTATATAATCCCATGTATCTAATGTTAAATCTTGGTTTTTTTCTATTTTATCATTATCTATCATCTCACATAATTTATTTGTTTCATTATTTAAAAATTCTTTCTCTTCATCTTTAAGTTTAGCATCATATTTACTTACTATTTTATTTATATCTAGATATCCTGAAAATATGTCACCATCAATAGAAACTGAACCAGAATTCAATGCTGCTTTTTCTGTAGCTGAAATTTTAGGCAATATTCTCTTAATTATTTTAAAAGCATATCCTGATACTATCTTACTCATAATTTATTATTTTATTTTAATAAATTTATTTTTATATAATTGTTATTCTTTCTTTTTATTCTAAAAATTTATTTTATATATGTCTATTACTCTATTAAGTAATAATAAAACAAAGACCATCAAGAATTATTTACAAAAATGTTCATAATCCTATTCCCAAATCAACTTCTAAAAATTTTAAAACTCTTAAAACTTTAAAAAAAATGTAAAGCAATTTATTATTTTTTTAGCTTTTATTACATAATTACATATAATAAATAATATAGTATATTTAACCCTTTGAAGATTTAAAATTGCTCAAAATATAAAAAAATGATATTCATACTTCGTGAGATTGTTATATCACGATGGTATATATTTATATTCTAAAGTTAAATAATGGTAAATATTATGTTGGTAAAACATCAAACCCTTATTTTCGTATAGAAAGTCATTTTCATTCAGAAGGTTCAGAATGGACTAAAATACACAAACCAGTAAAATTATTAGAACTTATAGAAGGCGATGATTATGATGAAGATAAATATACAAAAATATATATGGATAAATATGGTATTGATAATGTAAGAGGTGGTTCATATGCTTCTGTAAAATTAGATGAGGAAACTAAAAACCAACTTGTAAAAATCAGTAATAGTACTAACAACAGATGCTTCAAATGTGGAAAAGAAGGACATTTTGCTAAAGATTGTAAAGAAGAAGATTACAATAGTAGTAATAAAAGCGAAGAAAATGTAATATGGTGTTGTGAATATTGTGATAAAGAATTTGAAGATGAAGAAAAATGTGAATATCACGAAAAATATTGTAAAAATAAAAACAAAAAAACTTCTGGTAATTCTTGTTTCAAATGTGGAAAATATGGACATTTCGCAAATAATTGTTGGTCTAATAAATCTTCATTTTCTAAATCATTATCACGCAAAAGATGTGATATATGTGGAAAATATGGACACTATGAGGTAAATTGTTACCAATTTTAGTCTCAATATTTGTTTATAATATTGTTGATAATAATATTCAATATATTTTGTGCCATTTTAAATCTTCAAGAGTTTAATATCTACAATATAATAGAATGGAGTCTATTCGTAAATATCAATTAAGAAGTTGGATTCCTATAAATATGTTAAAAAAATATAATATATCAAAAAATCCTAATGCTGTTGATTATTTAAAAGATTACCGGGACCAAATAAAATGGAATGATTTATCGGCAAATCCAAACGCAATTGAATTATTAAGAGAAAAAGCAGAAGAAGAAAATATAAAACCATCTTCTGATATATCTGGGATGGCTGAATATAATAAATTGGATTGGAAAAACTTATCAGCAAATCCAGGTGCTGTTGAATTATTAAAACAATATCGTCGTAATATAAAATGGAATAGATTATCTACGAATACTAATCTTGAAGCGATTGAATTATTAAAAGAAAAAATTGAAAAAGAAAGTAAAATGAAAGAAAGTGAATTAGAAAAATTAAAAGACGAAGATAAAATAGACTGGGACCAATTATGTTTAAATGCTAGTGCTATTGAAATAATAAAAGCAAATCCTAAAAAAATAAATTGGCGATATTTATCAAAAAATCCTGCTGCAATTGAATTATTAAAAAATAAGGTTGAAGAAGAAAATAAAATGACTGGTCGCAAACTGACTAATGTATTTAAAGAGAGATATATAGATTGGGATGTATTATCTTTAAATCCTGGTGCTATCGAAATCTTAGAAGAAAATCCTAAAAATATACTATGGAAACATTTATCAGAAAATAAAAATGCAATAGAATTATTGAAAAAATATCCTGATAATATTGATTGGAATGGTTTGTCTTTAAATCAAAATCCTGCTGGTATTGAAATATTAAAAAAAAACCTTCCCAAAATAAATTGGCTTGAATTATCAGCAAATCCTGCTGCTATTGAATTATTGGAAAAACATTCTGATAATATAGTTTGGAAATATTTAATAGAAGAAAACCCTAATATATTTGAACTTGTTGAAGTTAAAAGTAAAACTTTTGAAAATGTTGAAGATATTAAAAGATGGTGTAAAGATCCTGAAATACATCCTATTAATGGTAACAAGATGCCTGCGATGAGTAGGGCATATTATGATATATATGTAACCGCCTATAAAATTATGAAGAAGAAAGGCACATATTCACAAGAAGATATAACTAAACTTTTTCCTAAAAATCATTTATTATTTGGAAACATAGATTTAATTTATTATAGATGTATCGAAAAGAATGATCCCCAGACATACTTTAATATATGTAAGTATAATAACACATCTGGTTCTATATTGTACGAATTACTTACGGAAAAAATGGAGTTTTTTTATAACGAAGAAACTATTCTAGAAACCGAGATAGAAATATTAAGAAATCGTTTTAGCAATAGATATGGCAGATACTCAAAATCAAATATAGAAATAATATATAATTTAATTGAAAATTATAATAATGATATTATTAACTCTTTTCTTTATAAAGATTATATATCTACATACGATTATCCTGATAGAATTAAAGAGATAATGCTTATCAATTTAAAAGGCTATTACTTTATGGATTTTTTGCAACACAACAATATGGCTACAGGGCAAAAAGTCTTAGAGTATTTAATAGAAAACGAAGATGATTTTGATTCAGATGATGTTTGGACAACACCAGTGGAGATTTTTAATAATTACTGGGAGGTTATTGATGATATAGATAATTGCTTTAATCCTGAATCAGGCATTATAGAAAACTATGGATATAAAAAACTTACATATATTGATGACCCACTAGATAAATATTTTGAAGAATATGAAAAACAATTGGCAGAAATAAAAAAACCGGAATATTCACAATTAATTGATTTAACTACCTTTAAACCAAAAAAGAATCTTAAATATTTAAATAATGCTGAATATGCTGTATTTAAAAAAGAAAGGGATAAATATGATAGAGAATTGAAAAAATATAGAGATAAACAAACTTTATATGAAACTACAAAACAAGGTAGTTCTCCTAAAGCCCCAGAAAAACCTGTAATAACTCTTCCGTGGGGAAAAGTACATACTATTGCTAAGGAGATAGATCCAATACATATAAAAGATAAAATAGTATTAAAGTTTTTTGAAGAATATGATAAAGCTACACCTATAATTGAAGAATACAATAGGATTAAGAACATGTCTTATAAAGCATTGAAGAAACATATTGGCAAATCTTCTTCAAGCTCTGAAAAGAAATTGACTAAAGGAAATGAATTGCTTTCTATGACAAGAAAAGATTTTGTAAATAATATTCTATATGACAATACGGGACTTTCTGATAAATGTAGCGAGAGTATAGATATATTAACAAATGAAGAATTAGATGATGAGAATTATCCGCTTGCTAAACTTCAACTTATGGTAAGATTAAAAGTATATACTCCAAACAAAAAGAAATACAGAACAGAATGCATATATGCTCCTAAACTCTATAATTATCTAATAAAATGTATGAACTCTAAAGAACCTTTTATAAATCCTGTAACAAAGGCAAAATATACTCGAGAAAACGTTGAAGAGTTGATGCAAGTAATGAGAATAATTGAACCTAAAATAGAAGTACCTGTATTTATTAAACACTCAAATGATACGAAATTGGAATTAAAATATGATAGTGTTGTTGTTAATATTAGTGATTATGGTTATAATACTTCTTATGGTAGTTTAATAACATTAAATTTTAATCGTGTATATCTATCTCGTACTATAGCAGAGACAAATTATATTATATATGAAATATGTCATATTCCTGCTGATATTGAAGTTTCGGGTATTTTCGCAACAGGTTCGGCAGATTTAACCTCACACACTATGTTATTTAATATACATAAGTTATTCAACGAAGGTCGCTTATTACACAACTATTTACCACCATATAACATAAAAAGACCTGGAACAACTGATGAATTTATATACATAAAACCTCAAATACACTTTAACAGAATTAAAAGTATAAATAATTGGCTCCATGTATCTGATAATGATAAAACTTTAATTACAAAAGAAGAATTTATAAATAGATACAAGCATTATGCACAAGAAGTTAATAATTATGTTTTTAATTAAAAATATTTTAAATTTATAAAAATTTATAAAATTATAATTAAAAATAAATTTATATAATGTGCTACTCAAAAAACATATTTACATATTTGTGATGATAGCAATATAGCTTTATCTATAGGTCTTATTTTTTTAAGTTTTTTACACATGTATGTTTCACCAAAATACTTATATTCGATCTGAGAAAATATACAATAATTATTATTAAAAATCCAACTTATATATGTTAGTATAGCAATTTCTGTATTATATTTTGAAAATGGATATAATACATATATTATAAATAAGTAATGAGATAGAAAACAGATATATTTAATTATATACATTAAAATTATATATATAATTATTTTCTCTAAATTATCCCAGTATATATGGTGTCTTGTTAATAATATTACTTGGTTTACTCTTTGTAAATATATTGAAGGTTCGTGATGTGTTTTCTAAAGCTTTTAGTAAAATATTATTTATTATTATGTTTTCTATATTGCCTTCTCTATTACCGCTATTGTATTCTATCATAAGCTGGTCTCTAATAAATATCATGGTTGTGTTAAAGTCATCATTTGGTAAATCTGGAAAAATTGCCCATTTATCTCTAATGAATGCCGCGTTTATTATTTTTATATAATCAAGTAATGATTTTTTATTATATTTTTTATATGCTTTTGTTGCATATCCAAAGTCATATATCATTATATTATACTCACATGCTTTCAAATAATAATCTGTTTTTTTATATGTATAATGATAATATCCTTTTTCTTTATTTATTTGATATAGAAAATTCCCTCTATGTGCATCTCCGTGATAATATTTAGATAGATTATGAAAAGAGGTTATAGATAAAAAGGTTTGAATAAATATATTATACATTAATTCATTATTTTCTACAATCTTTCTATTTCTCATAAGCATATCTAAATCTCCTTGAGCTAATTCATTGATACATACGAGCCTTTTATTACTTGATACATCTCTTCTACCTAATGGGCTATTAAATGTTTTGTCTAAGGAATTTTTAATTAATTCTAATATACTCACTGGTGGACATACTATATATTTATACATTATAAGAAAATGCTTGGATTTTTTCTTTGAAATAACTTTATCAGTCAAATATTTCATAATTTTTATCTCTTTATAATTATCTTTATCTATGGGCATTATCTTGCATGCTAATAAGTTTCCACCCAATATATTCTTTATTATAGTTAAATATATAACTCCATTTATACTTTCTGTTCCTATTTTCTTTATTAAAAATAATTTGTTGCCAATAGTATATTTTGTAATATTATCTTCAATATATTTCTTAATACATCCTCTATTTTTTATGTCTTTAATGTAATTTGAAACATATTTATAATATTTTACTCGATTGTCAAGTGTATATTTATCATCCAAAGTATATTTTTGCAAAAACTTTTGAATTTTTTCTATTCTTTTATCACTTGTAAAGAGATTTTTAGATTTTATAGATATACTATCTCTTGATAATGGTGTATAATATTCGCTTGATTTAGATTTTATTTCTCCACTGCTCATGTTTGATAATGGAGTATAATATTTGCTACTATTTTTACTCGATTTACTTTTACTGCTATAACTCATAATATCTTATAATATTAGTATATAAAAATATAAAATAATATTATTTATATTTTTATAGAATGTATAATGGAAAATAAAAAAGATAATTATAAAAAAATTAGAACAATACTTGTATATGGAAAGAAGAGATGTATCTATATGAAACCAAAAGGTACTCGCGAATATGTAAAGAGCAAAGGAGAATATGTATTGTTATCAGTATATGCTAAAAGAGTTGAAAAGATGGCAGCTGAAAAATTAGTTAAAAATAAAAATGGTAAAAATAAATTAAGAGGAAGTGAAGATAAAAGAACAAATTATGTTAAAAAAAATATTGTTGATAATAGTGTAATATTAAAAAAACAAAAAAGAACAAAACACAGTGGTGGTGTTTATACTGAATATGCTATGACACCTACTGGAGAAGCAGTAGGTTATGATCCTATTAAACAAAAATGGTTTCCACTGGAAAAAAAAGACAATCAGCTTGTATGACAAGCTGATTTACAATATGTTTTAGAAAAAACAAAAAATGGTGCTGTTATGCAGCAAGCATTTCCAAATGGAATATTTAATAAAAATGGAGTTGTATCTACAATACCAAATGCGAAATATGTTTTAAACAATACAGTTGTAGCAGCTGATGTTGGATTTAATAATAATGGCATATTTGAGCCTTCTTCAAATAATATACAAGAAAAATCTCAAAGAGTAGAAGAAAATATAAAAGAACTATACGATGATAATAGAGAAATGGATAAACTATTACAAGATAGTAAATATTGTAATGAAAAAAAATATATGTGTTAAGAATAATTACACAATAAATTCTGATAAGGAAGATAATATGTTTCACGAACAGATACTAAGTTTAGTGTATGATAAGTATTCTGAAATATAATAATATAAAGTTAATTGTAATTGATGGATAACCAAGTGAATAAGAATGTAAATAATGTATATTTAATAATTTTATATTTTTATATAAATTAATAGATATTATATTATTTTACTTTTTTTGTTTTTGGCTTTTGGCTTTTTACCACCAATTAAGATATGTTCTGCAGTGCGTCTATATGGATACTTTTGATCTCCTCTTAATCTTGCTTCCATCTCTAGATCTGTATGAATACCATGATTACCATGATTACCATGACTAGAGATGTAATTTTGTTCTTCAAGCATTGTTTCATAAGCTTTGACAAAATTAGTAACAACATTTTGTTTACCACTATTAGTGGAAGAAGTAGTATTTTCAGCTGTTCGAGTATAAGCTTCTGCTGTTGGAGTATCAGCTTCTGCTGTTGGAGTATCAGCTTCAGAAAGTGTTTCCTCTTCTCTTTTTCTTTCTCTTTCTTCGATAACACGTTTTAAATTATATTTTTCTCTTGCTCTTTCTCTTGCTCTTTCTCTTTCTCTTTCTCTTTCTCTTTCTCTTTCTTCGATAACACGTTTTAAATCATCTTGTTCTCTTTCTCTTTCTCTTTCTCTTTCTCTTTCTCTTAATAATTGTTCTTCATATGTACCACCAAATTTTATAATTTTATTAGATTTTTTTAGATTTTTAGAATTTAATTTTATATATTTAGATAACAGCACAAATTCTCCTTTGCTCTTTACATATTCTCTTTTTCCTTTTGGTTTAGTATAAATACTTCTTTTTTTATTATTTATAAAAATATATTTGCTTTTAATAAATTTTATTTCAGTTTTCATAATTTTGTTCTAATATATAAAAAATAAAAAAAATAATTACTAAGTAAATTTATAGCATATATTATTACACATTTATTTACACTTAAAAAATCTAAAAATAAATTATTTCGTAATAGTGAGAGTTAAAATATACTATATTGTAATATATAAGAATATTACTTAATTATTATATGTAAATGAACGCACATAATAAAAGTATAGCAAATCACTATGATATTATATGCGATTCTTTTGATAATTCACGGGTTAGAATATGGAATAATGTGAAGAAATTTCTATTAGATAATCAAGGTTCTAATGAAAACTTATTAGATTGTGGTTGCGGTAATGGTAAAAATATGATATATGCTAAAACCCTTGGTTATAATTGTGAAGGTTTTGATATTTCAGATAATCTTCTGTATATTTGCTATCATAAAGGGCTTAATGTATTTTATCAAGATGTTTTGAATTTGAAAACAGAAAAAAAATATGATAAAATTATATCAATTGCGGTTCTACATCATTTAGAAACATTGGAAGATCAAATATCAGCTATTTGTAATTTATGTAATTGCCTATGTGAAAATGGAAAACTACTCGTATCTTTTTGGTCTATGGAAAAAAGTTTTAATGAATTAAATATAAGTAAAAGTGACTTTCGTAATTTTGCTCTAGGTCCAAATTATGTTGATTGGAAATTAAATAACGAGAATATTGTAAAAAGATACTATTATATCCACGATTACAATAGTATTAAAGAATTAGCAAAAAAAATAAATATATCAAATATAAATTATACTATTACATGGGAAGAACAAAATTGGTTTATTTTATTTAGTCATAATAAAACTATATAAGAATTTACGTATATTACTATATGGGGTTAATAAACCTCTGCTCTCATAGCTCAGTCGGCAGAGCGCTTGGCTTTTAACCAAGTGGTCGCGGGTTCGAGCCCCGCTGAGGGTGTTATTTTTTTATTTATTGAATATTTTTAGTTGTCATTTAGACAATATTTATTTTCATTAAATCATTAGAAATTTCTGCAATTTTATTATTAGTCTTTTCTTTTTTTGCTGTTATTTTTTTATATTTATCCCATTCCTTAATAAACTTGTGGAAAACCTCATAATCTGAAAGCTTTGGATTTTCTTGTCTAATTTCATTTTCTATATAATTAAAAAGATGCTCACCTAGTTCTTTTTTAAAATTTATATAATTATTTTTAGAATACATTTCATATTTTTTATTTTTTTTCTTATTTTTATTAATAGTCTTCTTAACATAATTAATAATTTCCTTATCATTCAGATTATCTGGCATTTTTGCAATACTATCTTTAAATGAAACTTTAGGAACCACATTTTTAGTAGCAGTAGCTTTGAAAGCAATAATAGACATACCTTTAGTTGTAAATAATTACATATAAAACTAACTACTTTATCAATTTTTTATTCAATTTTTAATTAACAGAACAAATATAAAATATAATTACATTCAATCATAAAATAAAAAAATATAAAAACATTCAATAATAATAATATATATATTCATATAATGATAATAACTATTTAGTTATAATATAATCATTTATTTATCTGTCATTTTTGATACATTAATATTAAATTGTCTTCTTATATTCATTCCATTCTTCAGCAAGCTTTGAAAATCTTTGAGTGTTAGTTAGTTCAGGATAAGTTTCCTTAATTCTATTCTGATTTATCCTTCAAAAATTGTTGGTATTTGTTGAGTTGTTTAGATTTTTTATTACCATCTTCATCTACTTCGATATATTTTTTAGTTTTTTTGGCATTTTTTTTAGATGTATCATTAACATCCTTCTTTCTCTTCTTATCTTGTTTGAATTCTTTGATAATATTCTTAGCATATGCCAAGATTTCTTTATCATCAAGATCGTCAGACATATTCATAATCTTCTCCTTAAAAATAGCTGATAGGCTATTAGCATTTGTTGTGGTCATTTTATGTGTGTTGATGAAAGTTTTCTTTATAGGCTTTCAGGCTTTGATATTTAAGGTCTTTTGATAATCTAAGCTGTCTTTATCTTTTAGTTGTAGTTAGTTATACTTAGTTTGTTTATCAATTTTTAAATATTAGAACAAATATTAAAAATGAGTACATAATTTAAAAAATTTATAAAAATTCTAAAACATTTTAAAACTTTTAAAAAAAATAAATTATGTACTCATTTTTAAAACTTCTAAAATATAGAATCAAAAATACCATCTACTACATTATCTGCTACAGCCCATGCTAAACCAGTAGCAAATCCTGCTTTAGCATGTTCAAAAAAAGTCGGTTTTTCACTTGCTATAGTTATTATTTCTGGATTTTTATTATTCATAAAGTTTGTTCCATTTGTATAACCTATGTTAGGTTGTGGATTACCTTGAGGGTAACCATGTGGGTAACCATGTGGATAACCATGTGGGTAACCATGTGGATAACCATGTGGGTAACCATGTGGGTAACCATGTGGGTAACCATGTGGGTAACCATGTGGGTAACCATGTGGATGTCCTTGTTTAATAGCTTCCATATCAATATTTATTTTTTTTGGAAAAAAAGCATCTTGTAAAGAGAAACCACCTAGTTTTTTTCTTTGTTGAATTAATTTTTTAAAATTTTTAAAGGTAACATATTTTGTTTTTATGAATATTTTGTCCTTTGTTTTCGAATTTATTTTATATTTTGTAATTAAAAAACCATCACTATTATAATCTCCATCAATATCTAAATCTTCTATTAAATAATAAAATCTTTTTTTATTTGCCATTTTATAAACACCAATATCTATTATTATTAAAGAAAGTAATTTATTTATTTTTTTTTAATAATTTTTCATGTAAGTCTACTATTTTTCTTATATCAATGTACAATTTATTTATATTTATATTTTTCCCTTTGATTAAGTGAGAAAAATGAGAATTTTTTGAAATTACTATTTTTGGTATTTCATTTACAGGTAAGTGATTATTTCTGATTTTATTTATAATATTTTTTGATACAAGAATAGTATTTATATTCTTATTAACATCTTCTTTAATAACAACATCATCAATTATCTTTTTTAAACTTTCTTCTGTTATATAACAATTTTTTACATATACATATCTATCTGTTTTTTTATCTATTTTAAATTCTCTTATTAAAACACCATCTGGTATTTTATCATTTGTTACATCAATATCTTCCATTAAATAGTAGCTATTATATTTATTCATTTTCTACTAAAATATAATATATTTATAATTATAATATGAAATCATATTAAGTTAAAAAATAATTAAATAAGATTAGATATATTATAAATATAAAAATAATATAAAAATAAAATACATAACTCTATATAACTTATAGACATTACTGATAGTAAATTATATCAAATTAAGTCCGTCTGTATTAATATAAGTTTTTACTTCTTCCATAGTAATATCCTTTATTTCTTTCAAAGGTTTTCCATATGTTCGTGGAAATTTTGAAAATAATGTAGGTTTATTAGGCCAATGAGAAGTCATTCTTAATTCATTAAATATTTTTTGTCTTTTTTCTAAACTTTTTTTGTTCGCAAAATTTCTTGGAACCATACAAACATATACAACACATCTGTAATTAAATTCATTACTTGCTATTTTTTGTACAGGATTTCCATAATGTAAAGTTCTACTATCCCAGAAAACTCCATATCCTCGAGGACATTTTATAGCTATATTTCTACATCCTTTGTTAATATAGAAATCATATTGCTCTTTATTTTCTAATTTAAACCAATCCTTTTTATCTGTTATATTAAAATGTTCTTGAAAATCTTTATGATATTGATTGCTATTTTCTAAAATAACTAATGTAGCATCTCCTTCATTTGTATCATATGCATTAATCCAACTTTGTATACATTCAAAATCATTTCTTGTATAACTTTGATCTACATGAAACCATGTATTGTTTTCTCTTTTAGGTTTATCAAGTATATAAATACTTGCTCCATCAAAACTAACTATCAAATCCTCTGTATTCCATATTTTAGCAAATGTATTTATTACTTTTTTATTTTGTCTTACTTCCCAAACCAATTTTGAATGTCCAATTTTCCAATGTTGTATAAGCATTTTATGATTAGGATATAATCCAGTAATTTCTTTATAAGTTTCTTTTTTATTCCTATCAATGGGAGTTTCAAAATTACTAGTTAAATGTTCTAAAATATCCCATTTATTATTTATCATATTGTCACATTCTTCATCATTTAAAATAGGACATATCGCTACTCCATATTTTAAAATAGTGTCTTTGATATTTTCTGCGTCGCATAAATATTTTTCAAATTCATACTCCATAATACTTTTGAAATATCTTAAAGTATTTATTATATTAATTGTATATTTAATCAATTTTTTTAATATTATAAAAATAATAGAACATTTTCGTATATAAAATAGTATATTTATTTAATTAATTTATCAGTTATTTTTTTTCCATAAGTTATATTTGATACAGATGTTATTTTATTATAATTTATTTCCGCTATACATTCATTATCTTCAATAATATCTTGAATTAAATCTATATGCGATACTATAATAATACTATCAAAATATGACATTAATGATTTTAAAAAGTCTGGAACTATTGATAAATTATATTTATCAAAACTCACAAAACCTTCATCAATGAAAAGTTGTTTGCATGTTGTCTTATTTCCAAAAAGACATAATCTCAATGCTAAAGATATTACAAATTGCTGATATCCTGAAGCCTGATTTATAGATATTATTTGTTTTTCATTATTACTTATATTTGTATTTTTAATCAACCAATTAATATGAATTATATCTCTTGTTACATTTATAATATAGTCTAATTCAAATGGTTTTGTATCTTTATGTGATATGTTTTTTAACATTTTATTTGTATTTATAAGTAATTTATTAAGAATAATTTTATTATACATATTTATTCTAAAATCTTGAAAATTTGTTATGATAGTTTCTAATAATGATAATATATTTTCAATATTTATAGATATTTTATTTAATTTTTCAAATTTTATTAAGTTTTCCTTATTATAATTAATACATGTTTCTTGCTCTATTACAAGTTTATCTAATTTTCTTATATTATTTATGATTTCTTCAATAATACTTTTTAATTCTATATTCCTTTTAATTACCGGTGTATATTCTATATATTTATTATATAATTCATTATTTTCATAGTTTTCTATAATTTCACATATCTCTATGTATTTTTTAGAGTTAATTATATTAATTTTATTATCATATTCAAGCCATTTATTATATTTTTCTAACAAATCTCTATAACTCGTTATACGAGGTTTAATATTTTTATTATATTCCCTAATTTTTTCATAATTAATAAGTTTTTCTTTAATATCATTTGATTTATCAATACTATTTTGATAATTTTCTTCCCATTTTTTATATTTATCATAATTTATTAAAGTATTTAGATTTTCTCGCAATTTTATAGCTTTATTATTAAATGTATTTATAAAATTATTTATAATATTTATTTCATTTGTGCTATTGATATTTAATTTATTATATAGTTTTTTATTTTCCAAAGCCTTATTAATTTTTGTATTTATTTCTTCACGTTCCATTTTATATTTTAAATAATTATACCATTCTTGTAATAGCAAGTACCTTTCTTTAATATTTTTAAAGTCTTCAAACTTTTCTAACAAATTTTTATTATATTCATCATTTAGTATTTTTCCATATGTATTTATCTTATCATTATAATTATTAATTATGATTTCAAGCTCATTCATTCTTTTAACCCAATTTCTTTTACAACAATATTTACATTTTGGATCATAATGATAATCTTCATTTGTTTTTAACATGTTTAATTCTTCTATATATTTTAGTAGCTCAACTTCTGCTTCTTTTAAATTTATAGAAATCTTATCAATATCATCTACTTTTTCTTGATTTAATTTTAGAAAATCTACAATACGTTCATAATTATGTTCGCAATCTATTTTATTTAATTCTTTTGTAATATCATCTAAATTTTTTATATCCAAAGTTCTTATCGGAATAGGTATTTCTATTAGATTTTCTCTTTCCTTAAAATATTTATTTATTTGTATATCAGAATTTTTTATTTTAATACAATACTTATCTATAGTATTTTTTTGTCGCAATTTGTCTTCCAATTTTATATTATAATTATCCATTGTCAGCTCTGTTTCTTCTATGATGTCATTAATTTTTACATTTTTAGCATCTTCAATATTTGAAATTAGATTATCTAAATTTTCTAAATTTCCAAATATAGAGATTATTTCATTTAAGCATTTTTTCCTTTCTTTAATAGGTTTATCTATTTTACATCCATTTGCCGGTTTTAAAGGTTTTTCACTAACTAATTTTATTAATGTACTTTCTATACTTTTATTTTCTTCTTTTAAATTATAAATATTTAATTCAATATCATTATCATTCTCATCACCATATATATTATTATCATATAATTCAAAATATTCTGATAATGATTTGCGTTCATTTTCTATAATATTAAAGTCACAAGGTTTATGTTCAACATCAGTGTCGTTATTTAATTCATATGAAGATTTATATTGCTTACTTAAGCTAATTATATCTTTATCTTTCAATAAATATTCTAATTCTGTCAATCTTTTTTTATAATTATTATATTCTATTTCTGATATTAACTTATCTAAATTAATCTTATTTTTTAATTCATTAATATTTATATTTAAAATTATATCAATATCACCTAAATTACTTATTAATTTACTATTATTATCGTATTCTTTATTTAATATGATATGTTTATTATTTAATATTTCTAAGTCTTCCTTTGTTTTATATAATTCTTCTTCATTATTCTTGAAGTTATTAGATTTTATTAAATGTATATATACATCTTTTTTGCTGTTAATATATTTATATAATCCTTTATATTTATTTATTGTTTTATTAAATATATTATATAAATTATATATATATTCTATTTTAAAAGATTTATCTATTACTTCCAATACTGACTTGAAATCCAATCTCAATATATCACAATCTATACGTTGTGTTATCATTGATGTTGATAAGAAATCATCTAAATTTCCAAATAGTTTAAGTATTTCGTTATTACAAGCTGTATCTTTTTTAATAATCTCTAAAGATAAATTATTATTTTCTATAACATGTCTATAGATTACAGAATTATTAACTAATAATTTATTTGTGGCAACTTTTTTAGAATAATTACGTACTATTCTATAAGTTTTATTATCATTCAATTCAATATCAATTATAGTATATCCTTTATTTTTATTATTATTAACTACACCGCTTGAAAATGCTGATTTTTTTGTATTTTCACCCCATATAGCTAAAAGTAATATATCATAAATAGCTGATTTACCTGTTCCATTTTTTCCTTTAACCATAAATAATTTTCCATCTAAATCAGTCATATTTAACCAGTTTTTATTTTCATAACATAATAATCCTTCCCATTCTAAATATTTAATTTTAAATAAAGATTTTTGAGTAGAATTTGTATTTTCATCAGAACTTATATTTATAATTTCTGATATTTCTTTATTTATTTTAATAATTTCTTCATGTAATTCATCAGGATAATTTTTAACATCTATTAGTAATACCTCTTTATTCTTAATAATTTTACTTAAAAATATTAGATTTTCTTCTGTAAGCAAAGGTTTAAAATATTCAGTTATTATATCATCGCTAATAGTAATATCATTAATATCATTAATATCATTAATATTTGAAACACTATTTAGCATATTTGTATTATTAAATTTTTTAAGATTATTTAATTTATCTATAGTATCATAATTGATATTATATTTTTGTAGAATAGTATTCAATTTAAACTCATCTATTTTGGTAAAATTTTTAATATTTATGCTCTTTGGAAAAATCTCTATATTATTTTTAATATGTTCTTCTAATGTTTTCTCGTATTTTCCATTAATTCTTATTAATATATCTTTATTGACATCATCACTTTCTTTAATATTTATAAAACCATTATTGTTATAAATATTTATTTTTTTAATATCTTTATTATATAAATCCCATAATAAATATCCGTGATTAATTATGTCTTCACCAAAATTTTGTTGTATTAAACTCCCAGCATATCCACATATTGTTTTATTTTTATAAATAAAAACTTGTCTTTTGTGAATATCTCCTAATAGCACATAATCAAAATCTTTAACCCATTCTAAAGGATATGGGTTAAATACTTCTTCTATTGTATTACCATTGTATAATTTAGCAAAAGCAAATGAACCATGAAATAATGCTATTTTGTACTTAACTTTTTTCTCAATATCAGGAAATGGAGGTAAATCTTTAATTCTTCCACTATTTTTATAACTATCTAATGTTTTATCTATACTTACAAAAGATATACCTACATCATCTATAACAAATGATGTTGAATAATTTAATACAAAAATATTAGGTATAGCAAATGTCGATGAATATACTAAAGATGGTTTATCTATATCGCTTTGATCATAATCGTGATTACCGGATATAATATATGTCCTACCTATTTCTGATAAAGCTTGTATAAATTTACGATATATAATCAGTCCATAATTACCAATCACATTTTTATTATGAAAAATATCTCCTGTAATAACTATAATAAAATCTTCAAATGATAAATTTTTTAATTTTATTTCATGTTTTATTGATTTAATTGTTTCCTTGAATACTTCTTTATACTCTTCATATCTTGAATATTTATTATCCCCATTTCTAATATGTAAATCTGATAAATGAAATATGTGTGATAAAACCATATATTATGATATATATATATATAGTAAGAAATCCCTATGTATCAATTTTTATCATGCAACAAAAAATATAAATATGAAGAATTTTTTATAGACGAGTATGCTGAACTTAATGATATTATATGTTATATTGAAGAAAAAATATTAATATTATATAGGTATTTACAATTGAATATTATTTTTTATTCTCCAAGTGTTTAATGAGTTTGGCATATTCTATTTCCATTATTCCAAATAGAAACATTTCATAACAACTATTAGTTATACTTCCATCAAATATATATTCTCTATATATCATATTTAATTCTTTAATTATATCATCATATATTTCTATAGTTATTTGCTTAGATAATTCCTCTAAATCCTTATCATATTCTTCAACTTTTTTATAAATATTTCTTCTATCACCTTGATTTTTTATCATAGAATACATTTTATTTGTTATTATTATATCAATCTCCTTAAGGATTTGTCTTTTAATATAATTTTTTTTATGTATATTCATATCATTTTTAACAATCTTATTAAATAGTTTAGATACGTAACTAATTCTTGCACTATATTTAACATCTTTGCTAGTTCTACCGGTTCCACGGCATAATATTTTTTCTCCAATTTCCTCTTCTATATTTATGACATCAATAATGTTCAGCATTTTATTAATATATTAATATATTAATATATTAATATTAAAAAATAAAATTTTTTAATCATTTTTTTGAGATTATATATTTTATATTGTTAAAAATGATTGAATATATATTAATAACTATTTATAAATATTACAATAATATGTATTTATTACCTTCCAAATAACATATTTGACATACTTTGAAATAAAGATGGTTGTGTATTTTTCTTTAGTTCTTGTTTTTCATTTTCTATCCTCATCAAATATTCGTTTCTAATATCAAATCTTTTATCTATAAGATTTGAAATTAAACTTTTATAATCATTATTATAGTATTTTTTTATAAATTCTGAAACAAAATTATCATCTTTCATCATTTTAGCTATTCTTTCTTTCTCGTCATATTCTACATAATTTCTAAACAAATTTAGATTTTGTGTTGGATTACTATAATATTTTCTATCTTTCATCCAATTTATAAAGTTTTCATTATCAATTTCAGCTATATGTAGATATAATTTTTTATTAGTAGTATTTGGTGGAAGTCCCCACGAAATTATTACTTTTTCTCTAAATTTTTCATAATCTGCAGCTATTATATTCTCTTTCTCTTGTTTCTCTATTACTCTCTTTCTCTCCAATTCTTTTCCCTCATTTCTTCTTATTCTATCTCTTTCCTCTGCTTCTCTCAATCTATCTCTCTCTCTCTCTAACATAGTATTATATTTTATCTCTTCTCGTCGCTTCATCTCAGCCTCTTCATCTTGTATAAAACCCAATTTGCTATTATATTTTTCAATAATAATCTTATATTCATCTGTTATAGATTTCTTTTGTTTTTCATATTTTTCTCTAATAGGTCCTTCTATCTTATTTATTTTATTCTGAAGTTCTTCTATTTCTGTTTCCAATGCTTGGTTTTGAGACACATATGATTTTTCGCCTTTTGACACTTTGGCTAAATTACGATTAGTTATTAGTCTTGACTCATTATCTTTTTTATTAGATATATATTCGATATACAATGTATTAGATTTAAATTCTTTATCCATTTCTTCAGACATTTCTTTTACCTTTTTATTATATTGTTTTTCTAAGTTATCTTTATCGTCATTTAATCTTTTTACTTCTGTTTCTTTTATATTAGTTAAATAATCTTGTATAGTATATATATTTGTAAAATTTATCTTATAATCATCTTGAACATTTATATCATTAAAAATATCATCTACATTTTTATCTGATAATAATATATGACTACAATTAATATAGCTTTCAAGATAACTATTTATTGATTTATCTATTTTTTTATTTTCATAAACTTCAATATTAAATTTAACTAAATTATATATTTGTAAATTTATTATTAATATATTATCTATTATTTTCATTATTTTAAAATTGTCATGAATATATTGTGATAATTTGAATATATTATCACAATCATCTCGAGTTATTTTATTTTGTTCTATTGTATTTTTATAAAATAATATTTTATTATTAAATTTTACAAAATCATTATTATATCTCATATCATTTCTAAAGCCTTTTGTTTGTATATATTTTATATACGTAGGTATAATATTATTATTACTTAAAACACTATTATAAAAACTTTTCTTTGTATCTATATATTCACTAAATTGTTTACATACATAGTTACTATTTATATTACTTGTTGTACGTAATATTTCCATGCAATTTTCTTCATTAATATCAATCTTTATTAATTTATTCAATTCTCCTTCTAAATATTTTATAAGTTTTGTAATAAATTCTATGTCGAAACCAAATAGACCGCCTATGGAAACTTCTTTTTTAATAAATTCATTTTTTAATATAGAATCTTCTTCTATTTCAATAATTTGTTTGCATAAAATTATTATATGAAATAATTTTGAAAGTTTATCTAACAATAAATCATTATTTATTACATTCTTTAGTATTAAATAATTATCTATTATATTCTTTAGTATTAAATAATTATCTTCAATTAATTCAAGTTCATCTATTTCTGAATCATGATTAAATAATTCCAATATATTTTCTAATATGCTTTTTATAAAAGGATAATGTTTAAATATATAAAATATGTAATGACTATTTGATAGAATAGAATTTATTTTTATAATTAAATATATTTTTTTTAAATAATTAATCTTATCATATAATTCTTTTAATTTTATTATAATATTATAAAAATCTAGTTTATATTTAGAGATTTCAAATTCGACAAATTCAGTATTTATGTTATCATTAATATATGTTATATTATCTTCAATTATTTTCTTCTCTTCATCCTTAATTTTTTTTGAATTTTCATGTATTTGTTGATTTGAAAAAACATCTAATAAAAAATTTGCTTGTTGTATATATAATTCATTTATTTCTTGTAAATGTTCCCTTATTTTTCTAGGTATCTTGTTTCCTAATTCTATTAATATATTATCATAAGCATCAATAAAATAATACTTCAGAAAATATACTTTATGATTTTCTAAAATATCACATATACTAAGAAGATTATTATAATCGTTATAAAGTGCTTTATTATTTTCATTATTTATATATTCAATAACTATTTCAAATACTTCTATAAAATATTTTACATCTATTATCAATAATTTTATTTTTATAGAAGTAATGATATTTAATATTGTACTTGTTCTTATATTAATTATATTAATATAATCAATAATATTATTTTCATTACTATATATTATTCCATCATTAATTAAGTTAAATGCTATTATATCTACATCTGTCAATTCTTTTACATCTTTTAAATTAAAAAAATGTTCGCTTATATTATATTCTAAATGTTTTTTACATTCATATAAATCAAAATAAATATCCTTAGTTGTCTTGTAATTTACGAAAATAGCATTATTAAGAATATCATTTATTTCATTAGCCGGTATTTCATTATATCTTTTTATTACAACTTGTATATATTCTATATAAGGATTGATATTTTGAATTACAAATTGTTTAAGTTTTTGTATATTATATATAATATACGATATATCATTATCGAATATATCAACTTGTATAAAATTTTCAATTGTTAAAGTGTATAAATTATCAAGATAATTATTAAAATCTAATGTTATAGCAGGTAAATTTATTTTATGTATAAGTATTTTATTAATTACAATATAATGTTTTATTAAAACTAATTTATAATATAATAATGTTTTATATATGCTTTTTTCACTAGTAATGAATATGTAATAATATAATTCTAAATCGTTTGTTGTTATACTATGTCTTAAATTAAATTGATTCAATTTTTCTGTTAATTCATAGTGATTATTAATTAAAGATTGTATATTTTCATATGGTAATAGTAATTCATAAGTATTTTTAATTGCTTCATTATGTTTTAAATAATTTCCAATCCAATTTAATAAAGTATTTTTTTCTTCTTGTGTTATATCTCGACCTCTATTCGGATCTTTTGTAGTATTTGCTTCTATATGTATATTTTCATTTGTATGATATGCTATTGGTTCGTTTATATCATGTTGTATTAATTGATAATATGGCAAATTAAATTTATTAAATTGTGGTCGCATTAAAGGGCTAAATGTTTCTTCATTGGTAAAACATTCTTCTTTACAACAATCTTCAAATACATATGTTTCTTCTATATATGTGGCATCATTGTCTATCTCTTCTTCTATTTGTATATTTATTTTATTAATTTCTTCAATAGATAAAATAGTAGGCTGACTTGATTCCCTTAATACTTTTAAATTTTCTAACAATTTACTATTTATCGTACTTCCACCACTCATGGAATATGTATTATTTTTTTTATTTTTTTTTACTAAATATCCTTGTCCGCCTCCATTATATCCACTTGGACCTCCAGGACCACTAGGAGGACCCTGTTGTGAAATATGTGTAGAATTATATATTTTAATACCTTCTATTATACTAGAATATTCTGGTAATAATGTTCTTTTTATTTCTTGACATTTATTAGATATTTTTATACCTATAATATCTATATCATTATATATTTTATAAGATGAATTTATTATATCATTGAGATGTTGATAATAATTTAATATTATTTCAATTAAATTATAATATGTATAAGATTTCACTGCATGTTTATTTAAATATTTAACTATTTTTGTTTTAGTATCTTTAGTATCATCATCGTCATCAATTTCATTTTCATAAATATATTTATAAACTTTCAAAGCATTATCTAATGGATTAATTGAAAAATCATTATCGCCGTTTTTATATTTGTCGTATATATTTCTAATTAAACCTATATGTTCATGAATATTTTTATTATAGGTTACGATTTGTTCTGTGTATTCTGATAATATTTTTATATAATTTATTATCTCATAAAATCCCTGTTCTGTTATATATAATCTAAATCCTTTTTTTTTACATATATTACTTTCATTTAATATATGTAAAATAGATTCTAAATGAGAATATATTTCTTGAATTTCTGTTAAAAAATTAACATAAAATTTATTTAAAAAATTTAAAAATATAGTTGTTTTTGTATCTTTTAAGCTTCTGGCACATACTTTATCATTAATACTTATATAATGTTTCTCTAAAAATGTATAAATGTCTTTAATAGACTTTAAATATAACTCATTTTGTTTACCATTATCTTGTTCATATGTTTCTTTATATTTTTCTATAAATTTAGGTCTATAATCATCAAATGTTTTTAAACTTTCAGCTTCACTTGCCTTTATTATTGCTATACCGTTAACTTTATCAATAAATTCTTTAGTTAAATGAATAATTATTCCAAATTTATAATCCGTATAATTTTTAATTCCTTCTATAATTAAATCATATGTAATATTTATCAAACTGAAATAATTAATAAATATTCCAATTGATTTAAAAGCTGTATAATATTTTCCTGATGCTTCTATTTCATAAAATGCGTTAAGTATATCATCATCAGTTCCGAATTCGGAATATTCTTCATTTTTTAAAATTTTTCCATTATAATTAAAAAAATTTGTATCTATCATCAATATGTTTGCTAAATCATAAATTTTTTGAGTATTTATGTATTCGCATAAACTTTTAGACTTTTCTTTATTGTTAATATCGTTATATTCTGATATAATATATAAGCAATAAAAATTAAATCTACTTTCTAATTTATTTAATAATGTTCTCGCTTTTATATTATCATCATTTGATATAAAAATATTGTTATAAATATAATATAGACTTTTTAATTTTATCTTAACTATATAATCTTTTAATATATCATAACAAAAATATTTGTTTGGTGCAATAGGTTTAATTATGTCATTATCGTCATATTTTTTCATTTTATTATTAAATACATCATTATCAGAATATTTATTCTGATAATTATGTTCATATCTGTCTTCAGTATATATTTTAATATTATCTAAAATATTATTCCAATAGTTAATAACATTAACATCTCTTATATTTTCAATTGGATTATGTAAATAACATGGATTAGCAATAGTTCCTAATAAAAAAGGGCACTTTGCTACGATTGCTAAAGTGGCTAAAAATGTATCAACAGTAAATAACATAATTTTTCCTTTAAAAATATTATTACTATTATTTAAATTATTTAAGCATGTTGTCATAAATATTTGACCAAAATCTCCATAACCTTTTATGCTCATGCCTATACTTATTTTTAGATATAATGACATATCTATAGACAATCCACTTTGTTGAGGTGGCCACTTTAAAAGTTCCATATGATTACTTATCCATTTGCAAACATTAGGTAGAGAAAATCCATTTTGCCCTACGATAATATTGTTTTCATAAAATATATTAATTTTAAATGCTTCATCTACATCTAATTTATAATTAAATATTTTAATATTAAATTTTTTTTTTTCAATATAGTTTTGTTTATCTTCAATTTGTTCTATAATTATAAAATATCCTGTTTCATCTTTTGAAACAACATTTAAATAATTAAAAAATCCTTGATAAAAAATAAACCCAATATTATATAAATATATTTCAAATTCTATTAAAAAATTGTTATAACTATTAGAATTTGTATCTTTTGAACTACATCCTGCTGAATCTACTATTTGAGAAATAGTTGCTATACTAGCATTATTATTTTCATGTTGAAAACGTGCATCAAGTCTTTGTTTTATAATTTTTGATGAAGTTTCTCTCAATCCTGTATCTAAACAATAATATTCTAATCCTGGTAATGTTGTTGAATTATTAACTGGTTTTGTTATATTTGTTGTTAAACTTTCTTGTATATATGTATTACAGCTATTCAGAGATATGGATGTTTTATTATAATTAAACTTTGGAATACATCTTCCTGGGTCATCAAAATCATGTAGTTGATCAATTCTTATAAAATTTAAATAATATTTTAACTTATCTGTAATAGAATGAAGTAATTTAACATTTGTTTGTAAATCTGTTCCAGTAATTAATATTTTAATAATATCTAGAATATCAAGTTCATTTGGTATATTAGTAATATCAATTTCAAATAATTTAATTAATTTTTGGTAAAGGAGGATATCATTTGTTTTTATATAATTCATATAACATTTTAATCTATATGAAATCCCTAATATATGTTCATTACTTAAATTTTCTGTTTCTATATGTATAGTGGGAGAAGACATTTTAATATATATCTATATATTAAAATTTTAAAAATAATTTAATATAATTTTTATTACTTTATGTTTTAGATGAGGTAATAATAATTATGTTATATAAAAATGTTCTAAAAATTGCTAAAAATGATAAAATATGATAAATATGCTATCTATATGTAATTGCTAACCAATAAATTTTATTGATAGAGCCACCCAAAAAGCCTTCTAGGTTATTAAACAAATCTACCCCGCTTATCCAATCTGTACTAACTTAAGTTTCTCATTAAAGAAATGTCCTCAATTTCTTTGATAGATATTGTTATTATGGAATATTCTATTGGCGATAAGATTTTGTCAAATAATAATATTTCAATCATGAAATGTATTAATGAAACTTGTAAAGTTTTTAATGAAATTACAAAGAAAGAGATTGAAAAAAATCGTGATGAATATTATACTATGTTTCTTATTAAAAACATAAAAAATACTATCCAAAGCAAAATGTTCTCTATGTTAAATAATCCTAATAATATTAATAAATATAATACGCCTGAAGAGTATGATGCTGAATTAGAGGTATTAGCATCACAAATAAATGAATTGAATTATGATACTATTCTAAAAAATATAATATGTGGTTTTAAAGATTATGTTAGAGAGTACCATTTATATCATAACAGAAGAGAATATTATAATATGTTTGGTATTATGATGAATGAATTCTATAATTTCATAAAATATCATATGAAACATGAATTTAAAACAGAAGATTTTGACGAATATGATGATGATGTATGTGATATTATTATTAATTACAAGTATTAGCACTACGAAGATAGATTATAAAGCGTTAAAACTATTATTTGTATATCTATTTTTTTACTTTTATAGTTGTAAATGATGTATATAAATTACATGAGTAAAAATATAAAAAATTATAATATAAAAGATATATTAACTATGAATGATAAACGAACTTATATATGTGATAATCAAAAAAGTTAAATAAAAATGTCTAAAATAGCTTACTAAGCCTTCTATAATCCAAAATATTTATTTAGATATTTTTCTAATTTCCTATTTAATCTTTTATTAAATCCTTCAAAATAGCAAGCATAATTATAATCCCTTTCTTCTTCAATATCTGTACTAATATCCTCAAAAAAACTCCTTATATAATTAGGATATGTCTCCTCTCTCACTTCAATATCTTCTATTATTTTATCTAATATTTTTATAGGTTTCTCTTTCCATAGTTTCTCATTTTTTTTAATAAGTGTCTTATAATAATTGTATAAATCTTTATGGTTATCTTGATAATATATGTATAATGCTTGATATAATTCTTTTTTTAATTCATCACATAGCATTTTATCCCATTTCCATATTATTTTTATATAACTATTATCATCTAGTAAAAAGCAATATGTAATAATCTCTTTATTATCATATCTATCCTTATCATTATCAAATTCTGGATTATATATTAGGAATCTCTCAAATAATATCTCTATCATTATATCCCAATAATTTAATTGCGATATATTGGATTTGAGTATAATATGAATAACATTATCTTTGTTATTTCCTATGATCGGATAGTTACTCTTGTATATTGAGAAATAATTATTATAACATTTTAATTTAATGTATTTGAAGATATTCCATTTAATATTTCTATATTTTTTAATACTACATTTATTTACAATATTGCGAATATTTGTAATGCTATTGAATAATTCTTGTTCCTTATTATCTATATTATCCTTATTATAAAAGAAGTCTGTTATATTATACAAATCCATAGGTGTTATTCCAGAATATCTTTTGGACACGAATAATTCTATTAAATATGCCAAAATTATTGATTCGTATACTGATAATTCATCTAGCTTATTGCATTTTATCTTGTTCTGAATCTTAATAATCGCCTTATATATTATATCGTGATAATGGATATAAAAGGGTTTGTTTGATATTTTGCATAATGGTATATTTTTAAGACTTTCTCCTTTATTTTTATAACTATCCAAATATTCCCAGAAATCATAGACATCATATGATACTACCCTTTTATTTGATATTATACTGAGTATTACTAATAAATGTGATTTACTATCTACATTTGTAGCCTCCTTTTTCTTAATAATATTTATAACAATATTATAATAATATGTTAGATATTTGATACAATGATATCCCCAATCAACACCTTCAGTCCTTTTCTGTTTATTTAAGCGTATCTTCAATTCTTCAATAATAGACTTGTAAGTTATATTATTTGCCTTCAATATTTTTATTATTCTTTCCTTATTTACTATATCCTGAATTTTTTCCAATCTTATATTTTTTGTTATAAGAGGAATATTTGTGTCATATCCACATTTTATAAACATCTTATGAATATCATCCTTATTTTTTGTCAAATCAAAATATATTTGTTTTTTAGCTCTCGTTAAAGCTACATGGATATACGAATCGTATACTAATCCTTTTTCCTTATTACTTAAAAGTTTTATCGAAGTTTCTGTTAATGATAATATAAATACTACATTTCTTCCGTCTCCTTTAGAAGAGCGAATAGACATAATACGCGTAGCTTCTATTGAATCTTTCGTATTTATTACTGCTCCTTCAGTATGCTTGTGTAAATACGCATATCTCGTATATTTTTTATCATATTTTTTTACCCAATAATCTTGTATTTTAGATTCTAACTCAGAAGCTATCATATTTGATTTCATAATCGGGAATATAATTAGAAAGTCATTCGGCAAATATCCGTTTTTTTCTACTTCATAATTGTAATAGTTCATAATTTTATTACAATAGCTACTGATTTTTTCAGCCATTATTTTTTCATCTATATCATAAATCCTAGGCAGGTCATCTATAATATTTATAGGTTCGTTATTTATCGTTTTCACTATATCATTGTCGCAAACAATAGGCGGCAAGCCGTGTTTTGCAAAAGCACACAATTTATTAATTTCATTCTCCATATTATACACCTTAATTCGTCTATTTATATTTATGGGTTCGCGAATATCTATCCGTATATTAGGAAGACCTTCGCTTACTACACTCGTTAAAAAATTATTGGGATATTCTAGAGATTGCAATTTATCTCCTACAACATTTACATAACAACCTGTATCATAAATTATTTTAGAAATAGCATGTAAATAATTTACAGGCAAATCTTGAACTTCGTCTATCCATATCTCAGTCTCCTTACTAAGCTGTATATATTGTCCAGCATATCTCATATATCCATTCTTTATTTTTGTAGCCCCTTTTTCAGCAATATTATCCACTATTCCTGAGAAATAATTTGAGCCGCTCTCTTTGGAATTTGCAAGATTAAAACAGAATGAATCTATTGTTCCTATAATAATCGTACATTCTCCTTCATAATTTGATTTTTTATTTACATACTTGATTACATAATGTTTATCAGTATTTTCCTCAGTATCATTAATAATATTTTCTATATGAAATACATTTTCACCTTTAGCATATCTATTCTTTTGATCTTGCAATTCCTCATATATTACATTTTTTGCAGAATGCTGTTTAGTAAGAATAATATATGTCTTTTTATCAATGTTATTACAAATAGATTTCCATATCCCGAATGTTTTGCCATTTCCTGCCCCTTGCTGGTGGACGCTTAATACAGATTTAATAGTATTATCATCATCCCAAAAGTCCCATATATTATTTGGTTTTAATTTTAAAAACCTAATAGTCTCATCTAATGTCTTGTACTCCTTTATTTCTATCATACAACTCTTTATCTTTTTGAGTTCTATTTTGAATATCTTCTCAGCTATTTCTAAGAGAATATATTCATATGTATTAATAAATGATTTGTATTTCCAATCATCTGTAAATACTAATAAGTAATTATTTGAAGACAAATTATATAATGTTATACCTGTATTACCATCAAGAAACCATACAATTTCTTTACCAAATTTATTCCAATCATTAAATCTTTTTTCGATATCTTCTTCTGAAATAAACGAATGCTGTATTTCTAATGTCTGTCTATTATTCAGTAGGATATCAGCTCTCCTACAAGTATTGCTATTACTATTACTGGGGGCACATAAAAATTTAACTTCTCGCATATCTCGCGGGAATAATCCCTCCATTTTATTATGCCATAACCCAGGCATTCATATAATAATTGATATATAATATTTAAATTAATATAATCATTTTTTATATATAATATCTATACAAGGCTTTCTATAAAATAAAAAAATTGATTTAATACATATTTGTCATCAGGTTACCTTAGTAATATAATAATATATTATATTACAAATATTATTGATTGATGTTTCCTATTAAAAAACAAAAAAAAAGGTCTTTATTTGGTTAAACTTTTAATAAAAAAGTTAGAAAGTTCAAAATATTATAATTATATTGCTTAGAGTGCTACATTTGCGTTCAATAGATAAATGTGCCGTCTTAACAGAATGTATTAATAAACAATGTCTAATAGAACAAAAAACATTTTATATAAGTAAGAGAACTACTTCTCCTAAAACACAAAAAATATTTATATAAAAACAAGATTTGTATAGATAAGTTCACATATATTACATATTTACTTTAAGGCTTCGCAATGGCTAGACGCAGATAAAACCTTGCTTTCCGTAATAATATTTTTAATCATTTTCTTGTTTTCTAAGAGCTTTTCCTTGAAATCATAGAGCTCGCATTCATATATCCAATTACGCATTCCATTACCATCTAGTGTATTTACTTCATATTCATCTAAATCATATATAACATATCCACTTTTTTGGAGGAGTTGGGTTTCTCCATATCTATTAGCAAAGTTCTTATAATAATCTTTATTATTTTTTATATATTCCATTTCCATCCAGGCTTCTTCAATAAGATGAATATTATTGTCAATAATCTCCAGATGTTCTTCATTTTCTACGATGCTATTTGTTGTAGCATCTTTCAAAATATCTTTGTGATTTTTGTAAAACTTGGCAACTTTGCTTTGGACTTCAAATTCCATCAGAGGCATTTTATATGCTTCCGATAATATATATTTAAGAATGTATCAATTTTTTATATATCTTGTATTTTTTAGAACATATTTTAGTTTTATTTGAATATAATAGATTTTAGAAGCATAAATAAAAAAATATATACATAACATACATATATACTTAATATTTATAAAATTTATAACTATACTTTTCTTATAAATCTAAACAGCCATAAAGATGCTTTTGTTATTAGACAATATATCCCAATCCAATTTATTCCATACTGAATAATTGTCATATTCTTCTGGTGTCAAACTTGCCTCATATTCAACTTGTTCTTTAATTAATTCAATCGCATTTTCATTTTGGCACAATATTCTCCAGATAATTTTTTTACGATTTTTCTTTAGCAATTCAATGGCATTAGGATTTTTACACAATACATACCAATTAATCATTTCTCTATTTTTCTTAAGCAATTCAATAGCAGCTGGATTTTCAGACAACATCCACCAATTAATCTCATTTATATTTTCTTCCAAGAAATAAATTGCTGCAGGATTTGCTGACAAATTTTCCCATACAATTTTACGCGGATATTTGATTAACAATTCAATCGCATTGGGATTACTACTCAAATAACTCCAATTTATTTTATTTACCAAATTCTTATAATCTTTTTTACTCATATTATTTTCTAGAACTGCTCTTTCTCTCAACAAATCAATAGCTAGAGGATTTGTGTTTTCAGATAGCAATGACCATACTATCTTTGTCGGATTTGCCTTCAAAATATCAATAGCACTTGGATTTGCAGACAAATATTCCCAATCCAGTACATCTTTATAATCTAGTAGGTTATAATCCTCATCGCTTAATCCTTTCTCATATTCAATCCTTTCTTTAACCAACTCCATAATTTCAGAATTTTGATTATTGCTAAAATTATTAATTGATACTCTATTATCATAATCGTCATAATAATAGTCTGGTACATTGTTTTTCTCATATTCAATCCTTTCCTTAATCATATCAACCGCCAGTTGATTACTATTATTCGAAAAATAATTCCACTTAACCTTTGTAGGATATTTCTTTAAAATTTTGGCACCTTCTTCATTAATACACAATCTCATCCAACTTATTTTCTTCTTATCTTCAAGCATATTATATTCTTCTTCAGTCAAAGAGTTTTCATAATCCGCTTGTTCCATTAATGTTTCGATCGCACAAGGATTTCCTGACAAAGCAAACCAATTAAGTTTGTCTTTAGGTATCCAATCTCTTAAGATGTATTTAGAAGGAAGAGACATTTTATAATGTTCCACAATTTTTTCGTGAATATCATGAGGCAAACTCTGGAGATTTATTTTTGTGTTTTCTTGATTAATAGAATTTGCATTTTCTTTGTATAGAAGTTTTTCTAGACATTTGGATTGAATACTAGCTTTCTCGCACAACATCTCAGGCGTGATAAAACTCATTTATATTCTTATCCCCTTAACTCCTTAACTCCTTAACTCCTTAATATACAAGTTAGGGTTTTCTAGAGAACTTGGTACTTTTTACTTAGGCTCACCCAGGTTTAATGACAAATACGAGGCAAACGCTTGGGACAATCAGATAAGGGCGGTTCAAATAATGATATTTGACTAGTCATTTTTTATAGAAAACTAAAAAAAATGGAACAAATTTTTTTCGCACAGATAAAAAATATAAATATATATATATTATTACATACGCGCATTAGGTAGCATATTACTCAATCAAATGCTATACACTTACAATCTCAAAGATACATTCGCTTCTTTATAGTTCATGCCAATCAATTCTGTTATTAATACCAAGAGTGCTCTTATATTTAAATCTTAAAGCAAAAAAATATGATAAATAAAAATTTATTTAAATTTATTTAAATTGATTTAGATTTATTTAAATAGTTAAATCAATATAATAATGTCAATAGACAAAATGAATAAAATTAAGGAAACATTCAAACATATTAATCATAATTGGAAAGAGGAAGAATATAGAAAATGTTTAGTTGAATGGAAACAAATTCAACCTTTTATGTCAAAAGAACAAACACCTTTTCAATGCGGAAATTGTAATACATATTGGTCATCGGTTCAATATATCAATGACCACGATAATATTTGTCCTAATTGTGATAAACATTGTCAGCCTATGCTTTGTAATCCAGTAAATTGGCTTTCAGTATTAGAATATATTGACAAAAAATATCATCATTATTTGATACATAATAATCATATAATTGATATTGCTAGTTTTTTAGATTATATAAAAGATGAAATAACAGATAATCTTAGATTAATTGATGATAATTTTACAAATTTCTTAAATGGTCTTACATTAAAAACAATTAATATTGAATATATAGGATTTTATGAACAGAATACAAATAACGTTTATTTCTATGTTAAAAATCCAGATAAGTATAAATGTAACATATTATATAATTCATGGTTAATGTTTATGAATATTTATGATGATAATAAAATAAATGTAAATATATATGCTATTTCTGAGGGTCTCTTTTACAAAGAAGATGAATATGAAATGGACAGAAAATATTTGTATACATATTTGATGAATGTGATAGTTAATAAATATATCAATGATACATATAATTCATAAAATTAATTTTATTCTAATTGTTAATTTCAGTATTTTTATAAGATAAATATTGAA
>Ga0169931_10001955_pt1 | contig 33860 bp, 39 predicted proteins | sample Kivu_15m_20L_FD_129675 | JGI IMG/M metagenome (GOLD analysis project Ga0169931, IMG submission 129675) | Freshwater microbial communities from Lake Kivu, Western Province, Rwanda to study Microbial Dark Matter (Phase II) - Kivu_15m_20L... | ecosystem: Environmental > Aquatic > Freshwater > Lake...
AAATCTTCTATTATTTTTAAAGAAAATGTAAATTTATTAATTTAATTCCACATATTCTTTATAAAAATATTATTAAAATTTTTATTTTTTAAATTTTCATTAAACTTTTTAAATTTTTTTTTTTTTTTTTTTAATTTATTTTTACCATATCTTTTATATCTGATTTAATTCCTTCAAATAAATCCTCTATTATTTTTAAAGAAATGTTAAATTTATCAATTAAATTCCACATATTCTTTATAATAATATTATTAAAATTTTTATTTTTGAAATCTTCATTAAACTCTTGAAATTTTTTTTCTCGTGTTTTCAATTCATTTTTTTCGTCCGCTATATTGTCAACAGTCCTACAAAAATCATATAATGCACTGCATTCTTTATAAGTATTTTTTGGTAAAAAAAATCCAGCCCAATTAAAAGATTTTGCATAAATAGATAAATAATTTTTACCAAGCATTATAAAATTTTATCCAATACTTTTGCTGACGACAGGACACCTGGAAGACCAGCTCCGGGATGGGTTCCAGCCCCAACAAAGTAAAGACCTTCAAAGACTTCAGATTTATTATGAAATCGAAAATATGCAGACTGAGTAAACTTAGGTTGAATCGAAAATCCAGATCCATATTTTGTATTTAAGTCTTTTTCAAAATAATCGGGTGTTAAGTAAAAATCTTCAACTATATTTTCTCTTAGGTTGGGTAGTAAAGTTTCCTGCATTTTATTTATGACTAAGTTTTTAAATTTATCTCCTTGTTTAGACCAATTTATTTTAGATTGATTATTTGGTACTGGAACAAGAACATAAAAACAATCGTGTCCTTCGGGAGCCATTGATCTATCTGTCGCCGAGGGCCTATGTAAATAATAGCTTATATCGTCATTTAGCTTTTTTTTCTCAAAAATATCATCTAAATGCTCTTTGTATTTGTCTCCAAACTTAATCGTATGATGTTCAATATTGTTGTATATTTTTTTTGTACCAAAGTAGTAAACAAATAGACCCATTGAATATTCCATTCTACTTCTTTTCCATTTGAATATTTTACTATAATTTGTTTGATCTAAAAGTTGGTCATAAACAGCTGGTGGATCCGCATTGCAAATAACATTATCAGCGATTATTTCCTCATTATTATCAAGTTTTATTCCTTTGATCTTATGGTTATTTGTAATAATTTTAGTTACCTCACGCCCTTTTATAATTTTTACTCCAATTTCGGTCATTAGTTTTTCTAAACCTATTATAATCTTTCCAGTTCCTCCCATAGAATAATGAATTCCCCACTTTTTCTCTAAATATAAAATTAAACCATAAATAGAAGTAGTGCTAAAAGGATTTCCGCCAACTAAAAGGGGGTGCATACTTAATATCCTTCTTAATTTTTCATTTTTTATAAAATTAGACACTAAAGAATAGACTGATTTGTAACTTTTGAGTCTCAACAAGGCCGGTAATTGCTTGAGCATCACATGTGGTTTATCAAAAGGGGTATCTGCAAGTTCTAAAAAGCCTTTATCAAAAATTTTTTTCGTAAAATTAACTAGTTCTTGATACCCTTTAAAATCATCTTTATTGATCTCTTTTATTTGATTTTTCATCTCGTACTCATCTCCAGAGTAATTAAATTTTGTTTTATCTTCGAAAATAAATTGGTACCAAGTTTTTAAAGGTGTTAGCTGAATATAATTTTTTGAATCTCTATTAAATAATTTAAATAACTCGTCGATCAAATACGGTGCTGTGATTACAGTTGGTCCAGCGTCAAAAGTAAATCCATTTTTTTTAAAAACTCTTGCTCGACCACCAAGGTCGTTGTGTTTTTCAATAAGAGTCACGCTGTGTTTTTTTGCTCTTAATCTTATGGCAGCAGCAATACCTCCAAATCCTGAACCAATAACTATAGAATTCATTTTATTAATTTATATTTTTTTAAAAAAATTGTAAGAATATTATGAACTAATTTTTTTTAATTCTTCTTTAGTCTCATCAAGGTTTTTTTGAAAAAGACCATCTAATTTTGAAGAGTCTACTGATGTTGAAATAATTCTTTTAGCAGCGTCAATAGCGATTTTGATTGAAGTGTCTTTAATATCTTTAATAGCTGCTTCTTTCATTTGAATAATTTTATTTTTAACAAGATTTTTTTTTATTTCCGAGGACTTATAAAATTTTTCATTTAATTCAATTATTAATCGGTCGCTCTCTTTTTTTGCTTGCTCAATAATATCGTTACCAATTCTTTCCGCTTCGTCTAATTTTTTTTGTGCACTATCAAGTAATATTTTTGCTTCATTCCTTAATTTTTCGCTTTCATCAATTTCATTTTTTATGTCAGAGATTAACTTATTTAATAAATCATTAATTTTTTTTGGGATTTTTAAATATACTAGTAAAACAAAAAAGATTACAAATGAAACCGCTACCCAAAATGTTGCATTAATTATCATAATATTTATCTCTATCCCTCCGTGATAGATCGTCAACTATTGCAGATATACTACTATTATTAATTTCAGTGCCAATTAGTTTTTGGATTAATTTAGATGATATTTCACTAGCAATTATATTTATCTTTTCTGGAGAACTTTTAATTAAATTTGCGATTTCTGTTTCAACTATTTTAATTTCTTCATCTATCTGATTGTCCAATATTGCTTTTTTTATATTTATATCTTTCAACACTTTTTCTCTTGCTTGACTAAGAATTGTTTTAGAGTCAAGTTTGCTTTTAGAGATAATTTCATTGTATACTTTTAGTTTTGCTTCACTATCTTCTCTAAGTTTCTCTGCTGCCTCAATATTTTCAGATATTTTAGATTTTCTCTTTTCTAAATTTGCGTTTATTCTTGGTAAAATAAGTTTTGATAAAGCTCCATATAATAAAGCAAATGTAAGTGTTAACCAAAATATTTGCGAAATCCAAAATTCAGTGTTTAATTGAGGCATTCCGGCATTTTCAGCTGCAAAAGCTTTATTTATTAAAAAGCTTAAAACTATTGACTGAAAAAATATTTTTTTAATCATTGAATTTAAAATGCAAATAGAATGATTAATGCAACCACCAATCCAAATAGTCCAGTTGCTTCAGCAAGCGCGAAACCTAAAAGTAAATTAGGAAATTGTTTTTGTGCTGCAGAAGGATTTCTCATTGCACCAGATAAATAATTTCCAAAAATTATTCCAATTCCAACTCCAGCTCCAGCCAAAGCTATTGCTGCAAGACCGGCTCCTATCATTTTTGCTGCTTCTAATTCCATTATACCTCCTTATGTTAATTTAATGGTGTAAGTTTAATGCATCATTTAAATAGATGCAGGTTAAGATTGCAAAAACATATGCTTGAAGAAAAGCAACTAATATCTCCAAGCCAGTTAAAGCAACCGAAAAACTCAGTGGAAGCCATCCACCAACTATTCCAAGACTTATTACAAAGCCTCCGAAAACTTTCATCATGGTATGACCTGCCATCATATTAGCAAATAATCTAACTGATAAACTTATAGGTCGGCTTAAGTATGAAATAATTTCGATAACAATTATTAATGGTAAAAGGATAATTGGTACTCCGCTAGGTACAAATAATTTAAGATATCCAATTCCATGTCTGATAAAACCTATAATAGTTACTCCAATAAAAATAAAAGCAGCTAATATAAATGTTACTATGATGTGACTCGTGACTGTAAATGCATAAGGGATCATACCAAGCATATTGCAAAATAGCACAAAAATAAAAAGTGAAAAAATTAAAGAAAAATAAGGTTTTGCTTTTTCCCCCGCTGTATCGTTAATCATTTTTGAAACAAATGTAAAGCTTAATTCAGCCAAGAGTTGAACTTTATTTGGTAAAAGTGAATTTTTTTTTGAACCGAGAAAAAAAATTATCAAAATTGCCATTGAACTAATAACCATAAATAAACTTGCATTTGTGAAAGAAATATCAAAAATACCAAATTTGATCTCTGGTCCAATTCGATAAACCTCGAATTGTGTCATTGGATTTGTTGCCATAAATTTTATCTATCTTTGCATTTTTTTTGCAGATTTAATTACGTTAATTATCCCGGTTACTACTCCTAAAAAAAAAAATATCAATATAAGCAAGGGTTTAGTACCAAAGGTCTTGTCTAAAATAAACCCAATAATTGTCCCAACGACAACTGCTGAAACCAATTCAGTGCTCAGTTTAAAAGCGGCACCAATTGATGAGGTATTCTCTGTTTTATTGTATAAATTTCTTTTGGAAAGTTTGTTTTTTGCAATCTCTAGGCGATTTTTGAACTGATCTTTTGGCATTTGTATAGTTTAAGCAACCATACTTTCTGCTTTTTGTAAATCAACTGCAACAAGCTGACTAATTCCCTTTTCTGGCATGGTTACCCCGTAAAGCCTATTCATTTTAGACATGGTTAATGCATGATGAGTTACAATGATAAATTTAGTACTAGTAATTTTTATAAGTTCTTCAAGTAGGCCACAAAATCTTGTTACGTTTGCATCATCAAGTGGGGCATCAACCTCATCCAATACGCATATTGGCGATGGGTTAGTTAAAAAAACCGCAAAAATTAATGAAAGGGCAGTAAGCGCTTGTTCTCCACCAGACAGTAATGTTATCGACTGAAGTCTCTTTCCAGGAGGACTTACTAGCATCTCTAAACCTGCCTCTAGTGGGTCTTCAGAGTCTACTAATTCTAGTTTAGCAGTGCCTCCATTAAATAGTTTTGTATAAACCTCATTAAATTTTCTATTAACTTTTTCAAAAGAGTCAATTAATCTTTGCCTTCCTTTTTGGTTAAGTTCACCAATACTATCTTTTAATTTAGCTATTGCAGATACTAAATCAGATCTGTCTTGTTCCATTTTTTTTATCTCAATTTCAAATTTACTTGTTTCTTCATCTGCTCTTAAATTAACTGAACCTAATTTTTCCCGTTCTTGTTTTTTTTTATCCAATAAATCTTCTTGATCAACAGGATTAGGTAAATCTCGAATATTATAAAGATTTGAGTTTTCTAAAATATTTTGTTCAGACAAGTCCAATTCAGAACTTATTCTATCAAGCAAGTCTTTTTTGCGATTCTCTAATCCATCAATTGTTGCGCCTGAACTAGCTTTTCTCTCTCTAATCTGAATAGATTGTTCTTGAATTTGATTGAGTTTACCTCTCAAGATTTCAATTTTTTTATCAGTTTCAAAAATGATTTCTTCATTTTCAATTTTTTCTTTTTCAGAAACTCTCAAACTTTCGGATATTTGTCCTTTTCTTTCAGCTTGTAAAGTCGGTTGATTGTCTAGTTTTTTTAATTGAGAGATTAATTTTGTTTTTCTTTCTGTTAATTCAATGACCATTTTTTCAGAATTTGATAATAAATTTCTCCAACTTTCAATTTCTATTTTGATAGTTTTTACTCTTTGACTTCGTTTTAATGACTCATTTTTTATAGATTGATTTTTACTGTAGGATTCTGCATATTTTTCTTGAAGAAGTTTTATATTTTGAGACTTCTCATTTACGTTTAACAATTCATTTCTACTTTTTTCATTTTTTAAATCACTCAAATAATTATCAAGTTCAATGATACATCTATCTAACAAAGTACATGCTTGATTAATTTCATTAGCATTAATTAATTCTTTTGCTCGATTTATTGTATTTTTTACGTTTTTGATTGGTCCAATGCTTATATTTATTGTCCCATTTGCAATATTAGCCACAACTTCGTCAACTAATTTTTGTTCATCTTGCAAAATTCTTTTAGCTTCAAATAAGTTCTCATTTGATAACTTTTCAGACTCAATATATTTTTGATCTATTTCAACAAGATCACTTTTTTCCTCTTTAAGTCTTTTTTCGTTTGAATTCGCATCAATTATTATGCCTTTTTCTCTATTAATATCCTCATTTAATGTTTGAATAGAATTATTTATGTCCTCAATTTCATCTTGGACTCTTGTGTTTTCCTCGTCTAAACTTTGAAGTTCTAAGTTGAGTCTTTGAATTCTCGATAAAATTTCTATATTTTTTTCTCTTAATGGAGATACTTTTTCTATTTCAGATTTGATTGATTTTTGAGCTTCAAGTATTTGATTATTAAAACTATTAACTTCACTTTCTGCTTCATTGTTAATTTCATTTTCAATTCTTATTTCATTATCGATTTCTTTTAATTTTAAATAATATAGGCCTGCTTCAATCTTTTTAATTTCTTGAGAGATTAACTTATACTTTGTTGCTTCCTCAGCTTGTTTTTGAAGATTGGCTAGTTGCTTTTCTTGTTGTCGTCTTAATTCGTCTGCTCTTTTTAAATTATTTTCAGCAGCTCCTAGTCTTAATTCTGCTTCATGTCTTCTTACGTGAAGACCTGAAATTCCTGCAGCCTCCTCTAAGATTGCTCTTCTATCAATCGGTTTTGCGGTTACTAAAGCACCAATACGTCCTTGGCTAATCATTGAAGGTGAGTGAGCACCCGTTGATAAATCTGCAAAAAACATTTGAGCGTCTTTTGCTCTGACTTCTTTTTCATTTATATAAAATTTTGAGCCTTTATCTTTTTCAATTTTTCTTCTGACGTGGATTTCATTTAGGTCTCGGAATTGTATCGGCCCTTCTTTATTTTGATTTGAAACTGTTACTGAAACCTCTGCTATATTTTTAGATGGTTTATTAGAAGTTCCAGAAAATATTACATCTTCCATTTCAGAGCCGCGCATGCTTTTTGCAGATGTTTCTCCCATTACCCATCTCAAAGACTCTACAATATTTGATTTACCGCAACCATTTGGACCAACTATCCCAGTTAAACCATCCTCAATTAAGAAATTTGTTTTATCAGCAAAAGACTTAAATCCATTAAGTTGGATTTTTTTAAACTCCATGAAATAACTTATATCAGTTTTTCAAGAGCTTTTTTTAAATTCTTATAATCTAGTGTTTTCTCAAACTTTTCATTATTAATTATTATCGTTGGGGTAGCATTAATTTTAAAATTTTTAACCCCATCGATTCGGTCATTTAATATAAAATCCTCAATTTCAGTGTTATTTATACATTTTTCAAAATCAATTTCAAAACCCTCGTTATTTAAAAAATTTTGAAGATTTTTATTTGCCTCTTCAATGGTACTTCCTTTAATCCATTTTTGTTGGTTATCATAAAGGCTCATTAGAATTTTAGGATCACCATTATTTTTACATTGTGAAATTTTTGCAGCATTTAATGCCGTTATATCTAAAGGAAAGTGCCTGAATTCAATTTTCGCTAAGCCTGTATCCAAATATTCTTTTTTAAGTTCAGGATAAACATTTTTATGAAAATTTGCACAATGACTGCAAGTTAAAGACTCGTATGCAAGAATAGTTATTTTGGCATCTTCATTTCCTACAAAAATTCTTTTTACTAATGAAGAAGTTTCTGCTGCAGCATTTGAAAATAAGCTTGAAACAATTATTAATAATAACAAAGTTTTTTTCATTTTTTTTTAAAAACTCTCACGAGATTTATTAAAGATTTTTTTATTTTTTCATTTGTTACATTTTTTATTTTATCTTGATATTTATTAATTGTCACATTTTTACTAGACTTAAGATTTTTCGACAAAAATTTTTCTTCATCATTATTAAAACTTACAAGCTTTATTTTTTCAACAACAGAATAACCAAAAAAACTGTTCATTTTATCTAAAATGTCTTTTTTTGAATATTCCAAATCTATTTCATGCCCTCTTCGAACCATTATTACTAATGTACTCACGCCAAATCTGTTAGAATTTTTAAATGTTTTTGGGTAACAGACTTTAAAGAGTTCTTTTCCAACAATATACTTCCAATTATTGATTGTTTCAGAATATATATGACCTTTTTTGTTTATAATTTTTTTTATATTTTTAGGCAAAGTGTCTTTAAAAGATCTTAAACCTTGAATGGCGACATTTCTCTGCTTAATATTATTTTTAATATGCATATAAAAGATGTAACAATATCAAAAAAAATTCTCTATTGGTACGATTTTAATAAAAGAAAATTACCTTGGCGAGAAAAAACGTCTTTTAAACAAAAACAATATTTCACATTAGTAAGCGAATTTATGTTACAGCAAACACAAGTCACAACAGTAGTTCCATATTTTAACAGATTCATTAAAGAAATTCCAACTTTAGAAAAACTTTCAAATATAAATAATAGAAAACTCATAAAACTTTGGGAGGGGCTGGGATATTATTCAAGAGTAAGAAATTTAAAAAAAACTGCAAAAATTATTATTAGAAAGTTTAATAATAAATTACCCGACAATTTTTTTGAGCTAAAATCTCTTCCAGGCATAGGTGATTATACAGCAACTTCTATCTTGGCAATTGTTTTTAATAAACCTGTAATTCCCCTAGATGGAAATGTAGAAAGAGTTCTAAAAAGATATCTGTATTTAAAAAAAAAACATGAAATAGATAAAGCGAGTCTGCATGAAAAGAAAAAAATATTTGCTAAATCAAATAGACCTGGTGATTACGCTCAGGCTTTAATGGAGTTAGGAGCAATAGTCTGTAGACCTTTAAATCCATTATGTAATCAATGTCCAATTAATAAAAATTGTCAATCATTTATTATAAAAGACTTTACAGTAAAAAAAATAACTAAAAGAAAAATAAATAAATATTTTTTAATAAAAGTTTATAAACAAAATAACAATTATTTACTCATTAAAAATACTAAATTCAATTTTTTAAAAAATTTAAATATTTTTCCAATGGATGAAATATTTAATCCAAAAAATTTTAAATCAAATTTTAATTTTAAAATGTCAAATATGAATATGAAAATTAAGTTTATATCCAAAAAATCGAGTAAAAAGATGTCTTTTTCACATTGGATTGATCCTGAAAATATAAAAAAATATATTTTGCCTACTTTTACTAAAAAAATTATTAATTATTTGGAAAACTATTGATGAAAAAAATCGCAATTATTGGAGCTGGAATTTCTGGTTTATATTTTGCAAATTTATTTAAAGGAAATCCAAATTACCAAATAATAATTTATGAAAAAAATAATTCATTAGATCTTAATGAAGGATACGGAATTCAGTTATCGGTGAATAGTATAAAACTTTTAAATAAAATTGGATTTCAAAATTTAAACTCGCAAGACAAATTTAATCCTAATAAGATTGATTTTTATTCAGCCAATCAAAATGTGAAAATATGCGATTTAAATATTGCAGATTTTAATACCATAGATTGTAAATATACTACCCTAAAGAGATCAATTTTGATAAAATATTTAAAAGAAAACTTAAATACGGAAATAATTAAATATGATCATAATATTTCAAAAATAAATTATACTAATGATTTAATCAAATTAGTTTTTCAAAATAATATTTCAAGAGAATGTGATTTTTTAATTATATCAGATGGTATTTTTTCTAAAGCCAAAACATTAATTACAAATAATCTTGTCAAACCATCATTTAATGGATCTATTGCCGTAAGAGGAATTATTAATAAAAAAGATTTAACTGGTATAAATTTAGATAACATTTCATTATTTTTAGGAAAAAATTTTCACAATGTAATTTATCCAATGAATGAGATGGGAGAATTTAATTATATCGCAATTTTGAAATATCATTTAAAATTTCAGGAACTTAATAACTATGAATTTTTAAATGATAATTCACCTATCAATAAATTTTTAGGTGAATTACCCTATAACACCAAAATAAAAAAAATTAAATATTATCCTGTTTTTATTAGTAATAATTTTTATAAACCATTTAAAAACAATCTTTTCTTATTAGGAGATGCTTTTTTTGCTGTTCCACCATCATTTGCGCAAGGAGCTTCCCAATCAATTGAAGGTGCTTTTGAATTATATGAAAGTATACAAAATAATTCTTATTGTAATTTTTACAGTAATAGAATTAAAAGATTGAAAATAATTAAAAATAGATCCAAAATAAATCAATTTGCTTTTCATTTATCAAGTCCGATTATGATATTTATAAGAAACTTTTTTTTAAAAGTTTTGACAAAAAATAAAAAATTTTTAGAAAACTATTTAGGAAAAGTTTATAGAAATTAATTTTTTGAAATTAATCTTTGTCTTAAGTTATCAATAGGTAAAAAATTTCCATTTAAATTATAGTGCCAATAAGTCCATCCATTACAACTTTCAGCTCCTAAAATTGTTGCTGCTACTTTATGTATAGATCCTTTTGCTTGATCATGCTTAATGCTACCATCTGCCATAATTTTTGCACTAATTCTCTTTTTATTATCAAAAATTGAGGTTCCAGGTTTAATTATTTCAAGCTCAACTAATGATCCAAATGATATTCTTGGTTTAGATCTATTATTTTCTAATGTATCAAGATAATCATCCTCGATTGGTTTAATTAATTTTAACCTTTGATCTGCTGCCTCAACATAACTGATCTCTTTTTCAATTCCAAAATAATTTCTTCCTAATTTTTTAGCAACAACTGCTGTTGTTCCTGAACCTAAAAACGGATCTAAAACTAAGTCATTTTTATTAGTGCTTGCCAATAGTATTCTATGCAATAAAGACTCTGGCTTTTGAGTAGAATGTATTTTTTTACCATTTTTTCTTAATCTCTCTTTCCCACTGCAAATAGGTAAATTCCAGTTAGATCTCATTTGTAAATCGTCATTTAAGCATTTTAAAGACTGATAGTTAAAAGTATATTTTGATTTTTCAGATTTCGAAGCCCAAATTAGAGTTTCATGGGCATTAGTAAAACGCCTACCTCTAAAATTTGGCATTGGATTTCTTTTATTCCAAATGACATCATTTAAAATCCAAAATCCTAAATTCTGAATAATCGTACCTACACGAAAAATGTTATGATAGCTTCCTATAACCCATATAGCTCCATCTTTTTTTAAAATTCTTTTACATTCGCTTAACCACGAATAAGTAAATTCATCATATTTTTGAAAACTTTTAAATTGATCCCATTTATCATTTACTGGATTTACTTTTGATCTATCAGGTCTAGTTAATTCTCTTTTTAACTGTAAATTGTAAGGAGGGTCTGCAAAAACTAAATTAAATGTTTCGCTTGGTATCTTTTTTAATTCTTCCAAACTGTCACCATTAATAATCTTATTTTTTAAATCAGTAGTCATTTTTAAAAAATAATTAGACTCTAAAAGGATTTTTCGGTCAACCCGTGATTGAAATATTTTAATTTTTTTGTGTAAGCCTATTTTTAGGCAACTAGATATTGTGTTTTTTAGGAATATTAATTAGAGAAATCGGAGAAAAAGTTTTTCTGTGGTGACTTGTAATTCCAAGTTTTTTAATTGCTCGTAAATGTTTTTTTGTTCCATACCCAAAATTTCGGTTCCAAAAATATCCTTTATTGGTATTTGCCAATGTGGTTATAAATTTATCTCTGGAGACTTTTGCAATTATGGATGCTGCTGCAATAGAAGGTATTTTTTGATCACCTCTTATAACTTTTTTTAGATTATAATTTTTTAAATTTGGTAATTGATTTCCATCAATAAAAACTATTGAAGGTTTTTTTTTTAGTTTAACAATTGCTCTTTTCATTGCAAGTAAACTGGCCTGTAATATATTAATTTTTTCTATCTCTTTAACTGAAGCTCGCCCAGTCGCCCAAATAGAATTTTTTTTGATATATTTAGATAAGTATTCTCTTCTATTTTTGGTTATTAATTTTGAGTCTTTTAATAATTTTTTTTTTATAGACTTATTTAAAATAACCGCTGCAGCATAAACAGGTCCTATTAAACTACCTCGACCTGCTTCATCCACACCAGCAATAATTTTCATTAGGCTATTAAATTTAAATCTTGAATTTTTTGTTTTATTTTTTTTAAATCATCCCAGGAATATTTTTTGTTTTCAGCGAATCTAATTAAATAAGATGGATTAAATGTTATTATGATGTGGTAAGTTTTATTATTTATAATAATTTCTTTCCATTTTCCTCTTTCAGACGATATTTTTCCCTTAGAACCTATAATTGACTCCATTGCAGTACTGCCCATCAAAATAAGAATTTTAGGGTTGATTATTGAAATATGCTTTTTTAAAAAAATTGAATATCTTTTAATCTCTTGAGAGGTTGGATTTCTGTCTTGAGGTGGTTGAAAATTTATTGCATAGCTTAAATAAATATTTTTTTTTTTAATATTTATTGCGGATAACATTTTATTAAGTAATTCTCCGACCTCTCCTTGAAATGGCAATCCAGTTTTGCTCTCTTCTTCCCCAGGGGCATCACCAATTATCATAATTGGGCTATTTAAATTTCCATCACCTAATATAATTTTCTCAGAGTAGGATTTTAAATTACAATCCTCAATTGAATTTATTTCTTTTTTAAGATCAATCAAAAGTTTATTTTTATAAATTAAATTTAGTTCACTTTGATCTTGGACAATTTTAAATCTATTTATTGGCTTGTTTGCAAATATAAAATTTGGTTCAATTGAATTAATAAATTCTTCATAATATATCGTATTTTGATTTATTTTTTTTTTAGGCATAGAATGATAAAATGTATTTTAAATTTTTTAAATTAATAGTAATAACTTCATTATTTTATCAAGCTCCTTTATACTCTAAAAGTGCAAGTTTTAACGATTTTAATTCAAAAAATTTATCAGATTATTTTTCTGGAATCGTTGCTTTTGAAAACAAAAAAAATTCTGATGCACTTAAGTTTTTTAATTCATCAAAAAATCTTTTAAAAAACCATGATTTATACATAAAACGATATGTCTATTCTTTGGTTTTAGATAATAAAATACCCCAAGCAATTGATGTTATAAAAAACAATAACCAAAAAGATAATCCTAATTTTTTTGATGCATATTTGCTGCTTATTGCGGACAGTTTAAAAAAAAATGATTTTAGAATGGCCGGAAAATATTTAACTCAATCATCAAATTTTATAAATGGTGATGGGTTTGAAATAGTTGTATTGAACTATTTAAAACAATTTATTTATCTTTTTGAACAAAAAAAAATTTCACCTCTTAAAGAAGATTCTGGAAATCTAGCATTAATAAATGAAACATTTTTACACTGCTATTTAAATGATGAGAAAACCAATTTATTTTTTTTAAATTTAATTAATAAAAATGAAAGAGATTATTCAAGGTATATTTTTTTTTACATTAGTTATTTAATAGATAATAAAAAAATTGATGAGGCAAATTTGCTTCTTAAGGAATTAGATTTGATTAATTCCAATTTATTATTACTACAAGCTAAAAATTGGATGGATAATAAAAAATACGACGAGTTTAATAAAGTTTTTTCATGTAATAATCATAATGATATTGTTAGTGAGTTTTTATTTTTAATTTCTAATCTTCATTCCTCAAATGATAATTTTGAAAAATCTAATTTTTACATAAATCTATCAATTTATTTAAATCCAAAATTTAAATTTAATTATTCGCTGCTAGCAGAGAATTTTTATACTAATGAACAGTATGATGAGGCTAAAAAAATATTAATTAATTTTAATGAAAATGATGAGTTTTATTATTGGTATAGAATAAAAAAGGAAGCCGACATTATTGCAAAGCAAATAAATAAGGATGAAGGATTGAATTATATAAGTTCAAAATTTGAAAAAATAATAAATCCTAATTTTAAAATGTTATTTGATATGGGAAATTTCTACAAGAATTCCAAAAAATACAGTAAAGCAATTGAATATTATTCAAAAATTATTTCAACATTAGATGATACTTCATATACTAAAGCGGATCTATTACTTAGAAGAGGGGGCAGTTATGAGCGAATGAAGAATTATAAAAAAGCGGATCAAGATTTATTGCATTCCTTAAAAATAAATCCCGATGATGCTTATGTCTTAAACTATTTAGCCTATTCATGGCTGGAAAGAGATTATAAAATTGATGAGGCAATAAAAATGCTAGAAAAAGCGTATTTGTTAGAAAAAGATGATCCATTTATTATAGACTCAGTTGGTTGGGGGTATTATCTAACATCCAATTATATAGAAGCTGAAAAATATCTCAAAAGAGCAGTTGAATTAATGCCTGATGATCCAGTAGTTAGCGATCATTATGGAGATGTTCTTTGGAGATTGAATAGAAAAATTCAAGCAAGATATTTTTGGTTTAATGCCCAAACTTTCGAGGATGCAGAGGAGGAAATAAAGAAAAAAATTAATACTAAATTAATTAAAGGCCTCTAAAACATCTAGAAATGAGTTATAGTGTTATTAAATCTTTTGCAAAAATTAATTTGGCACTTAATATTATCGGTAAAACTTCTTCATTACATAAAATTGAAACTTTAGTTACATTCATCGAATTACATGATTTAATTTATATTAAAAAAACTTCTAAAAAGAATCATCAGGTTTCTTTTTATGGAAAATTTTCAAAAAATATAAGCCATAATAACAATACTGTAATTAAATTATTAAATATTCTGGATCAGAAAAATCTTTTAAACAACTATAAATTTCAAATTAGAATCCAAAAAAATATTCCACAAAAAGCTGGACTTGGAGGTGGATCGATGAATGCTGCAAATATTTTAAATTTTTTTCTAAAAAAAAAAATTCTCAAAATTAATAACAAAGACATCATAAATATTACAAGTTTAGTTGGGTCTGATGTATTTTTAGGCATAAATCCAAAAAGTATTTTTTTTACATCTCAAAATAATATTAAAAGATCTTTTAAATGTCCTCAATATCATGTTTTATTGGTTAAACCAAATTTTGGATGTTCAACAAAAACTATCTATTCTTCAGTTAAAAATTTTACAAAGTCAGAATTTAATAACCGAAAAAAACTATTATTTAGTTCTAAATTTTTGATTGACCAAAGTAATGCCCTAGAAGAAATTGTTTTGTTAAAATATCCTATTTTAAAAAAGATTAAGTCATTTCTTGAAAGTTCTATAAACCAAATTTTTGTGAGAATGACTGGATCCGGATCTGTTATTGTTGGATATTATAAATTAAAAAAAGATTGTGAAGTAGCAAAAGTACATTTTAAAAGAAAGTTTAAAAATTTTTGGTGCATTTCGTCAAAAATTATATAATTTTTTTTTTTTTATGTTATATGATTTAAATATTGGGGCTTAGCCAAGCGGTAAGGCACGGGTTTTTGGTACCTGCATCCTAGGTTCGATTCCTAGAGCCCCAACCAAATATGAATTTTTTTTTAGATAAACTCTTTTTAAGAGCAAATAATCTTAATTATATTAGTCAGAATTTACAAAATATTACGAACAATACGCCAATAAAGAAAATTTTTGATGTAATCAACTCTTATTCATCAACAAGTGAATTAAGATATGTAGGTGGTTGTGTAAGAAAAATTATAAAAAAAGAAAAGTTTGACGATATTGATCTGGCAACAAATTTGAAGCCCAAAGAGGTCTCTGAGCTTTTACAAAAAAATAAAATTAATTATTATGAAAGTGGAATAGAGCATGGAACAATAACAGTCGTTTTAAACAACCATAAGTATGAAATTACTTCGTTGAGAAAAGATATTTCTACAGATGGGAGACATGCAAAAGTTGAATTTTCAAATGACTGGAAAGAAGACGCTTTAAGAAGAGATTTTTCAATAAATTCAATTTATGCAGATAGAGAAGGAAATTTGTTTGATCCACTTAATGGAAAAAAAGATTTGGAAAATGGTGATGTAAATTTTATTGGTGATCCTGAAACAAGAATTAAAGAAGATTATTTAAGGATATTAAGATACGTCAGATTTTTTTTGAATTACTCTAACAAGAGTCATAAACCAGAAATAATTAAAATTATAAAAAGAAATATTGAAGGTGTTTCTAAATTATCTACTGAAAGACTTTTAGGCGAATTTCAAAAATTATCTCAGTCAAATGGATTTTTAAAATTATTTAAAGATAAATATTGCTTTGAACTTATTCGAATAATTTTTCCTCAATTTAAAAATTTTGATTTTTTCTTTAAATTAAATTCTTATACAATAAAAAAAATATATGAAATTGATTTTGTTTTTCTTTTATCTTTAATGATAATAGATGGTTCGGATAACTTTGATTATTTTTTATATAAATTTAATATATCAAAAAAAAATCAAAAAAGATTAAAGATTATTGATAATTTTTATAAAAAAAAAGTAAATATTAATTCATTTTCAGAAAAAAATTTAAATCAGTTTTTTTATTTTAATGGAAAACAAGCTGTTATAGATATTATTAATTTTAAAATATTCAAATCAAGAAAATTTGAAAAAAATTTATTAAGATTACTAAATATTTTTCAAGATAAAACTATTCCAACAATGCCGATAGGAACAAATATTTTAATGTCTAAATATAATATACCAGAGGGTAAATTGTTAGGAAGCAAATTAAAATTAATTGAAAAAGCTTGGGTAAAAAATAACTTTCAAATTTCTGATCGACAAATTAAATCAATAATAGGTAATTAAATATATTTTACATCTATAATTTTAAAATTTTTGACCCCTGCAGGAGTTGAGATTTCGACTAGTTCATCCTTATTTTTCCCTATTAAACCTTTGCCAATAGGTGACTGAAAATAAATCAGTTTCTCTTTTAAATTCGACTCATCTCTACCTACGATTTTGAAAGTGATTTTTTCACTTGTATCTAAGTTTTCTAAAAAAACCGTAGAACCAAAAATTACTTTTCCATCGTTATTTATTTTAGTTACATCTATAACATTGGCTCGTGCAATAATGTCGTTAATTTCCTCAATTCTTCCCTCATTGTGAGACTGCTCTTCTTTTGCAGCATGATATTCTGCATTTTCTTTTAAATCACCGTGAGATCTAGCTTCTGAAATAGCAGCAACTATTTGAGGTCTTTTTTTTTCTTTTAAATAAATTAATTCTTCCTCTAATTTTTTTAATCCATTTAAAGTAATAGGTTCTTTATCCACATTATTTCCATTTTGCTAGTGGGGGCAGCGACATTAAAATTCCTTCCACATTACCTCCCGTTTGTAATCCAAATTTAGTACCACGATCATGTAATAAATTAAATTCCACGTAGCGACCTCTTTTTATATATTGCATTTCTTTATCTTTTAAAGTCCATTTTCTTTTAATTTTTTTTTTAATAATTTGATTAAAAATTTCTTGAAAAGTAATACCTAAATCTCTTACAAATTTGAAATCTTTTTCAAAATTATTTTTTTTATAATCAAAAAAGATGCCACCAATTCCTCTAGCCTCTTTTCTATGTGGTAAATAAAAATATTTATCACACCATTTTTTATATTTATAATAATAATTTTTATCATGACGATCACACATTTTTTTTAAAATATAATGAAAATTTTTTTTTTCCTTTTCATCTTTATATGATGGAGTAACATCCATGCCCCCACTAAACCAATCATGAGTGGTACAGATATATCTGGTATTAAAATGCATCGCAGGTATTAAAGGATTTTTCATATGCATTACTATCGAAACGCCCGAGGCCCAAAATTTTAAGCTTTTCTTAGCGCCAGGTATATTTTGTTGAAATTGCTTTGGGAGTATTCCATAAACTTTTGAAAAATTAACTCCAACTTTATCGAAAACTATTCCGTTTTGAAAAATTCTATATTCACCTCCACCTTCATCTTTTTTTTCATTTCTTTTCCATACAGTAGATATAAATTTTATTTTATTATTTTCTAAATTACAAATATCATTACAAATTATATTTTGCATTAATTTGAACCAATTGCTTGTTAAATCTTTTTTGATTTCTAAATTCATTTTAAATAATACTATTTTGTCTGAAACTTTCTGCCAAAACTATTGCAACTGAAGAGGCAACATTTAAAGATCTCATATTATTTTCCATGGGTATTTTTAATCGATTTTTAATTAATTGATGAATATTTTCGGGCACACCTGCGCTTTCCCTCCCAAATAAAATTGTATCGTTCAATTTAAATTTAAATTTTGTGTAAGATATTGACGCTTTAGTAGTCATCAATATAATTCTTTGTTTTTTTTTTCTTTCAAAAAACTGATCTGCACTTTGATAAAATTTAATCTTATTTAGATCCATATAGTCCATTACTACTCTTTTAAATCTTTTGTCATTCAACAAAAATCCACAGGGCTCAATTATTTCTAATTTTGTCCCTAAACAAGCGCAAGTTCGAATTATAGCAGCAGTATTTTGAGGTATATCAGGTTCATACAAAGCAATTATAGGTCTTAAATTCATATAATTATGTGTCATTCTTTCAGTTGAAAAAAAAAGTTAATTTCTTATATCAGAGTATATATTAAATAAATTTTAACTTAAAATTAACATATGACTGATAAAAAGCCTGAAAGAAGAGAATTTTTATTTACAGCTTCTTATGTGGCAGGCGCAGTTGGAGTAGCAGCAGCAGTTTGGCCATTAGTAGATCAAATGAACCCAGATGCTTCAGTAAAAGCATTAGCAAGTACTGAAGTTGACATCAGTTCTGTTAAACCAGGTAACACCATAACAGTTCTATGGAGAGGAAAACCAGTTTTTATAAGAAGAAGAACTCAAGAAGAAATTTCAGAGGCAAAGTCTGTTAAAATGGAAGATTTAAAGCATCCAGAAAAAGACGAAGATCGAGCTAAAGATCCAGAGTGGCTGGTAATGTTGGGAGTGTGCACGCACTTAGGTTGTGTGCCTTTGAATGATAAGGGAGATTACAAAGGCTGGTTTTGCCCATGCCATGGATCGCATTATGATACATCTGGCAGGATAAGAAAAGGTCCTGCACCTTTAAATATGGAAATTCCTAAATATGAATTTGTCGATGCTAGCACAATTAAAATTGGATAAAATTATATATGAGTGACCACGCATATACGCCAAAATCAAAAGTTGGAAAATGGTTCAACGATAGATTGCCAATTCTTACTCTTGCAAACCATTTAACTGACTATCCAACACCAAAAAACTTAAATTACTGGTGGACATTTGGTGGAATACTAACTTTTTGCTTAATTACACAGATTATAACAGGACTAACACTCGCAATGCATTACGTTGCTCACGCAGACATGGCATTTGAAAGTGTAGAGAAAATTATGAGAGATGTGAATTACGGATGGTTAATTAGATATATACATGCAAATGGTGCTTCAATGTTTTTTTTAGCAGTATACATACATATATTTAGATCATTATTTTATGGATCGTACAAATCACCAAGAGAAATTATTTGGATAATTGGAATTATTATTTATTTATTAATGATGGCGTCAGCATTTATGGGATACGTACTACCATGGGGACAGATGAGTTTTTGGGGTGCAACAGTAATTACAAATTTGTTTAGCGCAATACCTTTAGTGGGTGAGGGAATTGTTACGTGGCTATGGGGAGGTTATTCGGTTGATAATCCAACTTTAACGAGATTTTTTACGTTACATTATTTAATTCCTTTTTTAATCCTAGGACTTGTAGTTTTGCATATTTGGGCGCTCCATGTTCCAGGAAATAATAATCCTGTTGGGATAGATATTAAAAAACCCTCAAAAGATACAGTACCATTTCATCCATACATAGTAATTAAAGATGCATTTGCATTATTAATGTTCATGATTGTATTTGCATTTTTTGTTTTTTATGCCCCAAATATTTTAGGACATGCTGACAATTATATTGAAGCTAATCCAATGGTTACTCCCGCTCATATCGTACCTGAATGGTATTTGTTACCTTTTTACGCAATTTTAAGATCAATTCCAGATAAACTCCTAGGAGTTCTTGCAATGTTATTTGCAATCATAATTTTAGCTTTACTGCCGTGGCTCGACACTTCAAAAATTAGATCTGCAGTCTTTAGACCTTTGTACAAACAGTTCTACTGGATTTTGTTAGCAGATGTTTTGATACTAGGATATGTGGGTGCAATGCCAGCTGAAGGGCTATATTTATTGATTGCAAGAATAGCAACTTTTTATTACTTTCTTCACTTTTTAGTTATATTACCAGTGCTTGGCTTTAAAGAAAAAACTTTGCCTATACCTTTGAGCATTACCGATCCAGTGCTTGGAGGTTCACCTAATTTAGCAATAGCTAAAAATAGAGACAGTTTTGATAATTAGCTTGAAACACATAATTAAATTAATTGTAATTTTAACTTTAGTAAATTTTATTAATCACATTGTTAATGCAGATGAAAAGGTTGAACTTTTAAAAACCGATTGGACTTTTAAGGGGCTTTTTGGAAAATTTGATAGAGGATCTCTTCAACGAGGTTATCAAGTTTATTCACAAGTATGTTCTTCATGTCATTCGATGAAATATCTTAGTTACAGAAATTTAATTGAAAAAGGTGGTCCAGAATTTACTGAGGAACAGGCTAAAGCCATAGCCGCTTCATACGAAGTCAAAGATGGACCTAACGCAGATGGGGAAATGTTCGTCAGACCAGGAAAACTATCTGATAAATTTGTACAGCCTTACGATAATGTTAAAGCTGCTCAGGCTGCTAATGGTGGTGCATATCCTCCTGATATGTCAGTTTTAATAAAGGCAAGAAGTGGAGGAGCTAATTATATTTATTCTTTGCTTCAAGGGTACGAAGATCCACCAGCTGAGGTTACTCTTGATGAAGGAGTTTATTATAACAAATATATGTATGGTAATAAAATTAAGATGGCAAGCCCGTTATCTGAGGGTATCGTGACATATTCGGATGGAACCGAAGCAACAGTGGAACAAATGTCAAAAGACATTACAACTTTTTTAATGTGGACTGCCGAACCTCATTTAGAATCTAGGCATAAAATGGGCTTTAAAGCAATTATCTATTTAATTATTTTAACTATCTTAGTCTATTTTAGTATGAAGAAGATTTGGTCACGTATTGAATCTGAAGTTTAAAACATCACCATCTTTAACTATATAATCCTTTCCCTCTAATCTCATTTTGCCATTATTTTTACAATTAACCCATCCCTCATTTATTATAAAATCCTCATAAGAGATTGTTTCAGCTCTTATAAATCCTTTTTCAAAATCTGAATGAATTTCACCCGCCGCCTTAGGTGCAGTACAGTTTTTTTTAATAGTCCATGCCCTTGTTTCTTCAGGTCCAGAAGTAAAGTAGGTATCAAGTTCAAGAATTTTATATCCTTTTTGAATTAATAAGTTTAACCCAGTTTCTTTTAAACCAATTATTTGCATATAATTTTTTTTTTCTTCTACTTCAAGAAAATTAATTTGATTTTCTATTTCTGCTGAAATTATTAGGGTGTTTTCCTCACCAAATTTTTCAATAAAATTTTTTGTATAATTATTTCCCATTTTAACACTTTGCTCATCAACATTACAAACAAAAATTTTCTGTTTAATAGATAGCAAACCGCTTTGGTTGAGTTTTTTTGTTTCAAATTGAGATTTTAAAATTGATAAATCTTTACCGTTGTTGATACAATCAGAAGCAATTTGAAGTATTTTTAACTGTTCTTCATCAATATTTTTTTTATTGTTTTTTTCTAATCTTTTTTGAATAGACTCTAAGTCAGCTAGCATCATTTCAGTTTCTATTATCTCAATATCTCTGACAGGATCTACAGTAGGATTAACATTTTGAATATCATTTGAGTCAAAGCATCTTATCATATGAATGATAGCATCTACTTCTCTTATATGTGATAAAAATTTATTACCTAACCCCTCTCCCTTTGAGGCTCCTTTAACCAAGCCAGCAATATCAACAAATGAAATAGTAGTATTTACAATTTTTTTGGATTTTGAAACCCTAGCTAAGTTTTCTAATCTAATATCAGGAACGGGCACCACACCAATATTTGGATCGATTGTGCAGAAAGGAAAGTTTGCAGCTTGAGCTTTGCTTGAGTTGGTTAATGCATTGAATAATGTAGATTTACCAACATTTGGCAATCCTACTATACCACACTTAAAGCTCATTATTTATTATTAACGGTGCTAGAAAACAAATCTAATTTTTTGTCAATCAGCATAGAAATAGAACCGGTAATATTTGAAAGTATTTTTTCAAGTCCCACTAATTCGTCTCCATCAAAATCTTGTAATACATAATCAGCAACTTCCATTCCATTTTTAGGCTTTCCAATTCCAATTCTTATTCTAGAATAATTATTTCCAATAAATTTATCTATAGAGTCGATACCATTATGACCAGCGCTTGATCCTCCAAATTTGGCTTTAACTTTGCCAAATTCAATGTCCAAATCATCATGAAAGACCATAACATCCTGCACGTCAATTTTAAAATATTCAATTAATTCCCTTATACAGATACCTGAGTTATTCATAAAAGTCAGAGGTTTGATAGCATAGATTTTTTGTTTTGCTACATTTCCTGTTGATAGCAATCCTTTAAATTTCGGTTTTTGTTTTGATAAGCAAAATTTTTTATTTATTGCGTCAATAATTTTAAAACCAACGTTATGTCTATTGTTATCGCTATTTGGGGTTGGATTACCTAAACCTACAAGTAAAAGCATATTTTTAGTTTCGAGAAGTAATAAATTTCAAACTTGATTATTTTTTTTCTTCAGTAGTTTTTTTAGCTTCAGTGGGCTTTTTAGCATCACCAGGTTTTTTAGTTTCGCTGCTTTTTTTATCATCTTCTGCTCCCTCTGCGGATATTTTTTCACCATCTACTATTGCTTCAGTGCCTTCAGTAGTTGTATCTGCTGGCTTTTCTGGTTCCTTCATTACTGTCGGTGCAGCTAGTGTTGCAATAACGAAATCTCTTCCCTGAATTGTAGGGACAACATCATTTTCTAATTTAACTGAGGAAATTTTAAAGCTTTGCCCGATATCTATTCCATCAAGATCTAAAACAATGTTTTCAGGAATTTTTTCGCTGGGGCATCTTAGTTCAACTTTTCTTCTTACGATATTTAATACACCACCTCTTTTTAAACCTGGTGATTTATCATGATTTATAAATTTAACGGGAATCTCAATTCTAATATTTGCACCTTTAACTACTCTTAAAAAATCAACGTGAATAGGTTCATCCGTTATTACATCATATTTAATTTCTCTTGGTAGAACATTTTCAGAATTACCATCAATATCCAATTCAACGATAGTTGATAAAAAATTTTTTTTTTCAATGAATAATTTTAATAATTTTTTAGATATAGAAATTTTTTTATTTTCAGCTTTACCACCATATAATATAGCTGGAACATATCCGTTTTTTCTGAGAGAACTAAGTTCCCCTTTAGTTTTAGTATTTCTTATATTAGCTTGTAAAGAATGCATAAAAATATGGGTTTTTAACTCAAGTTTTTCAATAACTCAAGTTTTTTATTTAAATAAATCTGAGACGGATGTTGAATTAGAAATTCTATTAATTGCCTCACCCATTAAGGAAGATACAGATAAAATTTCTATATTCTTAGCACCTTTAATTTTCTCACTATTGTCAATAGTATCAGTAATAACTAAATTTTTTATTGAAGAATTTTTTATTTTTTTTACTGCATCACCAGTTAAAACTCCATGAGTAATATATACATATACTTCTTTGGCCCCTCTTTCTTTTAAAGCTTGTGCAGCATTCACAATAGTTCCTCCTGAGTCGATAATGTCATCAACAATAACACAAATTTTTTCTTTAACATTTCCAATTATATTCATTACTTCTGATTGGCCTGGCTTTGCTCTTCTTTTATCTACTATAGCTAATTCGCTATTTAAAATTTTTCCAAGTGCTCTAGCTCTTTCGGTGCCGCCCACATCAGGTGCAACACAAATCAAATTTTTGTACTTAATTTTTTTTTTGATATGTCGTGCAAAAATTGGTGTTGCAAATAAATTATCAACTGGAATATCAAAAAAACCCTGAATTTGTCCCGCATGCAAGTCAACCGTAACTATTCTATCAGCACCAGCCTTTGTAATTAGGTTTGAAACAAGCTTTGCAGATATAGAAGTTCTGGGAACTACTTTTCTATCTTGTCTAGCATACCCAAAATATGGAATAACCGCTGTAATATTTTTTGCAGAGGATCTTTTCAAAGCATCAATGCAAAGCAACAATTCCATTAAATTATCATTAGCTGGAGTCGATACTGATTGAATTATAAAAATACTATTACCCCTTATGTTTTCATTAATTTCAATATAGATCTCTCCATCTGAAAATTTTTTTATACTTGAATTGACAAGTTTTGATTTAAGATATTTTGCAATATTTTTACTTAATGGTTTGTTGCTATTTCCAGACAATAATTTCATTAAAATATTATTTAATCATAATTATCGAAATATTTCTACCATAATCATTTTCATTCAATTTCATAGCTCTTCTTGAACTATAAAAATTATTTTTATTATCATATGTGTCTATATTTAGTGAGTCTATGAACTTAATCTTGTTATTTTTAAGCTTAAAATAAATATATTTTGTCAAATCAAAATATATTTTACTGTTTTTTTTTTTAAAAAATTTCTGATTTTGTTTATTTTTTTTAAGAAATTTTTTCTGAAAATCATTTTTCACTTCATAATTTTTCACTGAAATACATGGACCAATAGCAGCAGTAATATTACAGTGTTTACATCCTTTATTTATCATAAATCTTATTACCCTATCTAGAATATCTTTATAAACACCCTTCCAACCTGCGTGGATTGCTGCAATCATTTTTCTTTTTTTATCACAGAGTAAAATTGGGGCACAGTCGGCTGTTAAAATGCCAATGGGTATTTTTGTTTGATCTGTTATAATCGCATCAGCTTTAGGTCTAGTTCTATTTAAAAGTTTTCCATTGTTTAAATAAATTATTTTGTTGCTGTGAAACTGATGTAGTAAAAAAATTTTTTTTGAATTATTTCCAATTTTTTTTCTTACTATTTCTAGATTTTTTTTTACATTATCTTTTTTATCTTTAGAGCCTATTCCACAGTTTAGACTTTTATAAATACCTGTAGACTTCCCACCTATTTTATTAAAAAAGCCATGTTGAATTATTTTTATTTTAGATAATTTTTTTGATTTAAACAATTTAAAAACCCATTTTGAATTGATTATTTTTATTTTTTATTAACATTACTTTAAATATTTTACCCATTTCATTTTCATCTAATAATCTTTTCAATCTGTAAAATATATTTGCTTTTTTTAAAAATGTTTGATTTTTACTTATTATCTCTGCTCTTTCAAAAATTCCCATTTTTGTTAAGAACTTTTTTTGGTCAGTAATAATTGTCTCTAATTTTTGAAATTTATTCACTATTTTTTTAAATAAATCAAAATTAATACAATGTGTAATATCAGATTTACCAATATCTTTTAAAACATCTGAATACTTATGATGATAAATTGCCTGAAGTGTATTTTGCATTTTTTCGTTTAAGTACCCATAATCGATAATTAATATTCCACCTCGATTTTTTGTTATTTTTGAAGATAATTCTTTTAAGTAATTGATACCTTGCGGCGAATATTCTATTATTTTTTGTTTTTTTGATATTTCAAATTTGATTTGATTTTCAAATTTCTGTATATTAAATTTTTTGTCTAAAAAATTTATTTTTTTATCAAAAAAATTTACATATCTTTCATACCAAATATTTTTTTTTTTAAAAAATTGTTTGATCGGCATAGCGTCAAAAAACTCATTTGCTAAAAAAATACTTGGTAATGATTTAATTTTATTTAAGTTTGAAATCCAAATAATATTTTTATAATTAATGTTTTTTTTCTGTAATTTAATTAATAGTTGACTTTTTTCGTATATAATAAAAGTACATGATTTTAAAAAATCAGGAAATTTTTTAAAACTTTCAATTAATATTTTCATCATTTCTCCATTCCCTGAACCTAATTCTATTAAATTAAACTTTCTAGGAGAGCCCAAGCTTTGCCAAAATGTAATAACCCAGATAGCTATTATTTCAGAAAAAAGCCTTGAAATACCTGGTGCGGTAATAAAATCTCCTTTTTTTCCAAAAGGGTTATTGTTCATATAGTAACCTATTTGTTTATCGTAAAGTGCCCAGTTTATAAACTTATCTAAAGGTAAACTAGTTTTCTTGTGTATTTTCATTTTTTAAAAAAAATAAATAGACTCCTATTAAAAAAAATAACAGACTAATAATTTGTCCCATTGTTAAATTTAAAATTAGATAGCCAAGTTGTTGGTCCGGGGCTCTAAAAAATTCAAGTGAAAATCTAAAAATAGAATAAAATATTAAAAATAAGGCTGATATCATTCCAGGTATGTTGAGAAAGTTTTTCTTTTTAAAATATATTAGTATCACAAACAAAATAATACCTTCAAAAAATGCTTCGTATAATTGAGATGGATGTCTTGTTAAATCGTCAATTTGAACAAATATTACTGACCAAGGTACGTTAGTAATTTTACCGTATAATTCAGAATTAATAAAATTAGCCAACCTACCAAAAAAAATTCCAATTGGAGCAACTAAAGCAACAATATCCATGTAAATAAATGGATTATGATTATATTTTTTTGAATATAGAATGCTCGCAACTATTATGCCAATCACTCCCCCATGAAAAGACATTCCACCTTCCCAGATTTTATATATATCCGTGAGATTATTCAAATAATAATCAAAATTATAAAAAATTACGTAGCCTAATCTTCCGCCGATAATAATACCAAGAATTAAATAGGTTATATAATCATCAAATTTTTCTTTTAAATATGATTTTTGAATGAAAATTTTTTTACTTAATATCCATCCAAGTAAAATTCCAACAATATAAGCTAATGAATACCATCTGACTTCAAAAGAAAGTATTTGAAAAGCGACTGGGTCAAAATTATTGGTGAACATATTAACTAATAGTTATAAAGTATATAAGTGTATAAATAAATAAATGAAAAACTCAAAATTTATAATTGACAAACTAGCAAAGCTTTTTGAGCAAGGCTTAATATCTTCAAAAGATCTAGGTGTAGAACTTTTAACTATATTAAAATCAAAAAGAGATGAATTTATTTTCAAAATGAAACTTGTAAGCAAAGATGAGTTTGACGTCCTCTCAAAAAGGGTTGAAAATCTTGAGACGAAAATGCAAAAAATAGAGTTGAGTCGAAGAAAAAAATTTAAATAGGAAAAATAACCCTAACACTAAGCCCATTCATATTAGATTTTTCTAATTTGATATTACCACCGTGAGATCTAATTATATCCGATGCAATTGATAGACCAAGACCTACACTAGATTTCGATGCTGATCGTCCTTTATCTATTTTATAAAAAGGTTTAAAAACATTTTCATATTCTTCAGAAGGAATGCCTGGACCATTGTCATCAATGTAGACAAATATATTTTTATTATTTTTAATTAATTTAATTTTTATTTTATCGGCATACTTAATAGCATTATCGATTAAGTTGTTTAGACACCTTTTGATTAAACTTTTTCTCCCATTGATGTAAATTCTTGGAATTAAAGAATTTGTAATATTTTTATTATCGTATTTTTCAATTATTTCCTCAATTAATTCAGATAAATTAAACATTTCATCTTTTTCTACATATGATGAACTTGTAAACTGAAGATACTCATTAAGCATTTTTTCCATTTCATTAATATCGTCACTTAGTTTTTTGGATAGCTGGTTATCTTTGATAAATGCTATTTTAAGTTTCATACGTGTCAATGGAGTCCTTAGATCATGACTTATGCCTGATAACATTTCAGTTCTTTGATTGAGATGTCTTAAAATTCTTTTTCTCATTTTATCAAACTCATAACCAGCTTTTCTAATTTCTAATGCACCGGAGGGTTTAAATTTGTCAATTTTTTCACCTTTCCCAAAACTTTCTGCAGCTTTAGCTAAATTAACTATTGGCCTCGTCTGATTTTTTAAGAAAATTATTGAAATAATCACTATTAAAATTCCCGGCACTGAAATCCAAAGACCAAATATTCTGGCTGAAGAACTTGCTATTCTATCTCTTGGAACTAAAAATTTAAAATATCCATTTTCATGTTTTATTCTTATATCAATTAATTCTTTATAGTTTTTTGTATCGAACCAAAATTTGTTTAGACCAAATTTAGATTTTAATTCTCTTCGAAGAGCTCTGTCTATTGGACTAAATTTTTGTTTGCTATAAGTGTAATCGAAATTTTCATTTTCAATTAACTCAATATTTAAATTAAATGACTTTGAAAAAAAATTTTCTAGTTCTTTTTTACTTAATTTTTCATCTTTATAAGACTCGATAAAAGCTGAAATCTCATTAACCAATGCTTTAGTCATTCCTTGGTTAGTTTTAATCCAAATACTATCAAAAAAAACAACAGCGATAAGTAATTGAATTACAATTGCAGGTATAGCCACAATTAGCAATGCTCGATAAAATAATCTTTTTGGAAGAAGTTTTTTAAAAAAACTACTCAATCCATAAAACATATCCTGCTCCCCTGATTGTTTGAAGAAATTTAGGATTTTTGGGATCTATTTCTATTTTTTTCCTTAGTCTAGTAATAATGACATCAATTGATCTTTCTTTGTTTAATTCGATTACATTTCCTATATCTTCCCTTGAGAATATTTTACCTGGATTATTTATCATTTTTTCTAGTATAATTTTTTCTGTATTATTAATTTTAAATTCAATATCTTTTTTTAAAATTAAAAGTTTGTTTAAATCAATTTTAATATTTTCAAACTCAATTATTCTTTTTTGCTGACTTTTACTTGTTTTATTTAAAATGTTATTAATTCTTAAAATAAGTTCTTTAGGTTCAAATGGTTTAGATAGGTAGTCATCTGCACCAATTTCTAGTCCCTCAACTCTCTCATTCGATTGATTTTTTGCTGTTAATAAAATAATTGGAGTATCTATTTTTTTTTTATGATCTTTAATAAATTCTAATCCGCTTTTGCCAGGCATCATGATATCTAAAATAATTAGATCAAATTTAATTATTTTAATTTTTTTTGATGCATCTTCTGCATTTTCAGCTGTTGTAATTAAATAATTATTTTCATTTAAATATTTTTTTAATAGAGATCTAATTTCATGATCATCATCAACGACTAAAATGTGTGCTACAAATTTATCCATTAATAATTTTATTTAAAACATTATCAAAATTAATTACTTCCTCTGCTGAGGAGTTAAGCAGGGCATTATGGATTCTTTTTTTTTGTATTTCAAAAACCTCATTAAATATTTTGCCCCCTTTTTCATTGAGGTAAATATGTTTTATTCTTGTATCTTGATCATCTTTTTTAAAGGTAATTATTTGAATTTTAATAAGATCCCTAAGAACTCTATTTAAACTTTGCTTCGTAATCTTTAAACGTTTTAATAAGTCTGAAATTGAAATACCTTGGTAGATCGATAAAAGAAGAATTACTTTATGATGGGCTAAACCAATTGCATATTTCTTTAAAATTTTTTTTGAGTCATTAAAGGTTTCTCGATAACTTACAAATAGTTTTTCTATAAATTCTTTAAGCTGTTCGTCTTTTAAATAAAGTAATTCTTTCATTATAAAGGTAAGTTATATTGACATAATCAAGATACAAAGATATTTTTCAAATAAAATTTATTTATTTAACAAATGATACCTTATGATAAAAGATCTGGAAAAATATGGTACAACGGAGACTTAGTCAATTGGACCGATGTTAAAATTCATGTATTAACTCATGGATTACATTATGCAAGTTGTGTGTTCGAAGGAGAAAGAGTTTACGATCGTGCTATATTTAAGTTAGAGGAACATACTTCGAGGTTTTTTCATTCAGCCAAGAGAATGGGCTTTGAGATCCCTTATACTGAACAAGCAATAAATGCTGCATCTAAAGAAATTATTTTAACGCAAAATATAGTAAATGGTTATGTGAGACCTGTTGCATGGAGAGGTAGTGAGATGATGGCGATATCAGCTCAACAAACAAAAATTCATGTAGCGATTGCCACATGGGAGTGGGGATCTTACTTCGATCCAAAATTAAAAATTGAGGGAATAAAATTAAATATATCTAACTGGAGAAGACCTGCTCCTAATACTATTCCGTGGGATACAAAAGCTTCAGGTCTTTATATGATTTGTACTCTTTCAAAGCATGAAGCTGAAAAACAAGGTTATACAGATTCTTTAATGTTAGATTTTGAGGGAAATGTTGCAGAGGCAACAGGAGCAAATATTTTTTTTAAAGATAAAAATGGTGAACTTCATACACCCATACCTGATTCTTTTTTAAATGGGATTACGAGGCAAACCGTAATTGAAATTGCTAAGTCAAAAAATATAAAAGTTCATGAAAGAAAAATTAATCCAATTGAACTTTCAAGTTTTGTTGGATGTTTTTTAACAGGAACTGCTGCCGAAATAACCCCTGTCTCTAGCATTGCAGAATATAATTTTAAGGTTTGTAATGTTATTATCGATTTAAATGAAAGCTACCAGTCTTTAGTTAGAAAAAAAAGAGCAGCTTAATTTTTGTTGTCTTCAGAAATAACATAGTTAATGACTTTACGCAGATACTTATAACCTGTAAAAAGAGTTAATACAGCTGAAATCCACAAAAGAATTATTCCAATCATTTGCGCGTTATAATTTTCAAAATTAATAATTTTATTTCCTGTTTCTCCTGAAAGTAATAGACTAATAGAGGCCATTTGCAAAAAAGTTTTTAATTTTGTAAGACTTGAAACTGGTAATTTAACTTTATCTTTTGCTAAAAACTCTCTAAGACCTGAAATTAAAATTTCCCTAGTTAGTATTATGATTGCAGCAATAACTTCATAATGTTTAATAGTTTCGTTCATTACTAATAAAATCAATGCAGTTGCTACAATAATTTTGTCGGCAATAGGATCTAATAATTCACCTAATTTTGACTCTTCTCCAAGCATTCGAGCAAGCAACCCGTCTAAAAAATCAGTAAATGAAGCTACAATAAATATTATTAATGCAGTTAGATCGCCATAAAATCCAGGTAGATAGAAAGCAATTACAAAAAAAGGCACCAAAATTATTCTACCAATTGTTAATATATTTGGAATTTTTTTGAACATATTTAATCGTGAAAAAAATTATATATTTTTTTTGCTACTTTTTCCTCAATTCCTTTTACAGATTTAATTTCATCAAAACTAGCAGACTCTACAGCTTTAGCGGATCCAAAATGGTTTAATAGTGAACGTTTCCTAATAGCTCCAATTCCAATAATTTGATCAAGTAAAGATCTTTTAATTCCTTTAGCTCTTTTTAAACGATGTGAATTAATTGCAAATCTATGCGCTTCGTCTCTTAAACGTTGCAAAAAAAATAGTGTAGGATCATTTCTTTCAAATTTAAAACTTTTTCCATTATGAAAAAAGGTTTCATTTCCACTGTTTCGATCCTTGCCCTTGGCAATTGCTATTATTGGTAAATTATTTAGCTTAAACTCTTGTAAAACTTCTTTAGCAGCAGAATATTGACCTTTACCCCCATCTATTAAAATTAAATTAGGTAATGTTAAAAAATTACCAGTTTCTAAAATTGCTCTTTTAAATCGTCTAGTTAGAACTTCCTTAAGCATTGCAAAATCATCTTGTTCAGCGCCCTTGGTTTTTATATCAAATTTTCTGTATCTTTTTTTAACAAACCCTTCTTCTCCAAATGTCACCATCGCACCAACACTATTAGTTCCCTGAATATGACTATTATCGTAAATTTCAATTAAATTGATATAATTTTTAAGTTCGAATTTTTTAGCAATTATTTTAAATAAATTTTTATTATTGTTTGTTTCATATATTTTTCTATTCAGTGCCTCTTTTGCATTTTTTTCAGCTAAAGCGACAACTTTTGCTTTGGAACCTTTTTTAGCTATTGTAATAATAACATTGATATTTTCTTTTTGCGACAAAGCATCTTCTATCAGTTTTTTATCTTTGATATCTATATTAATAATAATTGATTTAGGAACATTTTTATTTTCATAAAACTGCATTAAAAATGATGACATAACTTCAGAAAGATTTTGATCAGGATCATGTTTAGGAAAATAAGATTGGTTTCCCCAGTTTTGTTTTGCTCTATAAAAAAAAACTTGTATACACGTTTTTCCAGACTCTTTATAAGCTGCAATTACATCGGCATCAATCAAGTTTGCTTCATTTATTCTTTGTGAAGATTGAATTATATTTAATGATTTGATTCTGTCTCTAAAAATAGAGGCTTTTTCATATTCAAGTTTTTCACTAGCTTCCTCCATTTGCACAGAGAGTTTTTTTTGTATTTCTCTGGATTTACCAGAGACAAATTGAATTGCATCATCCACAGATTTTTTATATTCATCTTTTTCGATATACCCTACGCATGGAGCTGAGCATCTCTTAATTTGGTATAAGATACATGGTCTTTTTCTGTTTTTAAAAGTTGCTTCGTCACAAACTCTAATTTGAAAAATTTTTTGAAGCATCTTGATAGTCCAATTAGCTGAACCACCAGATGCAAATGGTCCAAAATAAAAACCCTCTTTTTCTTTTTTACCTCTATGCTTAGTAACTTGGGGCCATTGATCTTGATTACTGATAAATATTGATGGAAAAGATTTATCGTCTTTAAGTAAAATATTAAATTTAGGTCTGTGTTTTTTAATTAAATTTGCTTCAAGTAGCAAGGCTTCAGACTCATTAGTAGTTGTTGTAATTTCTAACTTATAAGTTTGAGAAAGCATTCTTTCGGTTCGGATGATATGATTTTTTTCGTTTATGTAACTTTGTAATCTATTAGGTAAATTTTTTGCTTTTCCAACATAAAGAATATCACCTTTATGATTCAGCATTTTGTAGACACCTGGACTTTTTGGAATTAATGAAAGTTCTTTTTTAATAACTTGCTTTCCAATTTCAGAACTTTTCATAACTTCTTTTTTTGGTAATTTGAATACCAACAGAGGAACATTCTTTTACAATTTCAAGCTTTTCAATTTTTAACTTTATTTTTGCAATTCTTTGATCTTTAAAAAGCTCATTAAATATGGACTCTGCAAGTGTCTCCAAAAAATTATAATGTTTTTTGTTAACAAGCTTTGTTATTAGTTTGACCACTTTTCCGTAGTTAACTATTGATTTAATATCCATGTCGTCTGTAGGTTTTTTATTTTCATAATCAATTTCAAGACTAAATTTGACTCTTTGAGGCTTTTCTTTTTCATGATCATAATATCCAAGTTTAAGTCTTAAAATTAATTCATTGATAAGAATTTTTTTCTCGTAATTAAATAAACTTTTATTTTGACCTATTTTAACAATTTTTAGATTATCTTTTTTCATTCTTTACCATTCATTATGTCTGGTGTTTGCCAATTTAAATGTTGACCACTATCAATAGCTAAAACTTGTCCTGTAATAGACTTATTTTTTATAAAAAAATCAACCGCATTACATATTTCTTCAACATCAACTTGTTTTTTTAATGGTGTTGCTAAATATTGTTTTTTAAAATGTCTATTACTTTGTCTTTTATTTTTTATTGTAGGACCTGGTGCTATTCCATTTACTCTAACATTTGGTGCAAGACTCATAGCGCTGGTTTTGGTTAAAGTATACAGCCCAGTTTTACTAATCGTATATGAAAAGAAAAAAGGAGTTAATTTAAAAACTCTTTGGTCAATAATATTAATGATATTATTATTTTTTCCTCTGATATTTTGAGCAAATTTTTTAGTTAATAAAGCAGGCGCTCTCAGGTTTGTTGTTAAATGTTTCTTCCAACTATTTGTTGTAAAATCTTCAAGATTATCATTTTCAAATAATGATGCATTATTTATTAAACAATTAAAATATTTTAACTTTAATTTAGCAAACTTTACTATTTTGTTTATATCGGTTTCTTTACTTAAAT
>Ga0169931_10001956_pt1 | contig 33849 bp, 28 predicted proteins | sample Kivu_15m_20L_FD_129675 | JGI IMG/M metagenome (GOLD analysis project Ga0169931, IMG submission 129675) | Freshwater microbial communities from Lake Kivu, Western Province, Rwanda to study Microbial Dark Matter (Phase II) - Kivu_15m_20L... | ecosystem: Environmental > Aquatic > Freshwater > Lake...
AGGAGGCGTTGCGGCGTGAGAATGTCGATCCGCCCGCCGGCACGGTGCAGTCGCTCGACCGCCAGTTCACCGTTCGTCTGAATCGCCAGTATCAAAGCACGGAAGATTTTGAGAGACTGGTCATCGCACGCGGTGAGAACGGCTACCAGGTGCGCCTGGCCGAGGTGGCGAGGGTGGAACTCGGCGCGGACGAGGCACGCACCGTTTTCAAAGGTAATCGCGTGCTCATGGTGTCTCTCGGCATGATCCGGCAGTCGCGTGCGAACCCGCTGGAAGTCGCCAGGGCCGTGCGAGCCGAGGCGGAGAAGATCCGTGCCACGCTGCCGAAGGACATGCGGCTGGAAAACAGCTACGACATCAGCCAGTTCATCGAGGAGTCCATCCACGAGGTGTATCGCACGCTGATCATCGCGCTCGCGCTCGTCGTGGCGATCATTTATCTCTTCCTCGGCAGCATGCGTGCCGTGCTGGTGCCCATGCTGGCTGTGCCGGTGAGCATGTTCGCCACCTGCATCGTGCTGATGGCGCTGGATTACTCGATGAACACGCTCACGCTGCTCGCGTTCGTGCTCGCCATCGGTCTCGTCGTCGATGACGCCATCGTGGTGCTGGAAAACATCCACCGCCGCGTGGAGGAGGGCGAAAAACCGCTCGTGGCCGCCTATCTCGGCACGCGGCAGGTCGGCTTCGCCGTGGTGGCCACCACGCTGGTGCTCATGTCGGTGTTTGTGCCCGTCACCTTCATGCCGGGGGACACAGGACGGCTTTTCGCGGAGTTCAGCGTCACTTTGGCGATTGCGGTCGGCTTCAGCGGCTTCGTGGCGCTGACGCTTTCACCGATGCTGGCCTCCAAAATCCTGCGTGGCAGGGAAGGGGACGGCCTCGTGGCCCGCCTGCTGCAAAAGGTGTTCGAGTGGATTCAAAGCGGCTACCGCAAGGTGCTCGGCTTTGCGCTGAATTTCCCCGCCACGGCCTTTCCGGTCGTGGCTGGCATCACGCTGATGTGCTGGTGGCTGCTGAAAACGATGCCGGACGAATTCACGCCGCGCGAAGACCGTGGCTCGTTTTTCGTCACCGCGACGAGCCCACCGGGGGCCACGTTCGCTAGCACGCATGAGACGATGAATGGCCTCAATGAGCGGGTGATGTATCTGGTCGAGCAGACTAAGGAGGCGACGCGTGTGAACGCCCGCGCGCCGCGCAACTTCGGCAGCACTGCGGATTTCAACGAGTCCATCGCGGTGATCACGCTCACGCCCTTCGGCACGCGCCGGAACGGCTTCGACATCATGAACGAGGTGCGGCAGAAGACCGCTGGCATGCCGGACGCCAAAGTTTCCGTTGTTATGCGCCAGGGCATGATGCGCGGCCTCAACAAGTCCCTCGAGATCGTGCTCAGCGGCCCGACCTTCGAGGAACTGGCCGTTTGGCGGGACATCATCATGACCAAGGCGAAGGAAAATCAACGCCTTGTCGGCTTTGACTGCGATTACCGAGACACCAAGCCGCAACTCCGCGTCAGCATCAATCAAACGCGCGCCGCCGATCTCGGGGTCTCCTCCGCGAACATCGGCCGTACGCTCGAAACACTGCTCGGCGGACGCCGTGCCACGACTTTCATTCATCAAGGCGAGGAATATGACGTCATCCTCGAAGGCAGCTACGGCGACAAACGCAGTCCGCTTGATTTGAACAACATCTTCGTGCGCAGCGAGCGCAGCAAGGAGCTCATCCCGCTGGCCAATCTCGTCACGATGGAGGAATTCGCCGACAGCGGCACGCTGAACCGCTACAACCGCATGCGCAGCATCACCTTCGACTCCGAGCTTGCCACCGGCTACAGCCTCGGCGAGGCCGTGGACTACATGGAGAAGCTGATTCAGGAGAATCTGCCCGCCTCCGCCGTGGTGGGCTACAAAGGCAACGCGCTCAAGCTCAAGGAGAGCAGCGGCAGCAGCGCGTTCATCTTCGCGCTGGCGCTGCTGGTCGCCTTTCTCGTGCTGGCGGCGCAGTTTGAGAGCTTTGTGCATCCGCTGACGATCATGCTGACGGTTCCAGTCGCCGTGGCCGGTGCACTGCTCGGTTTGCAGTTCATGGGCATGAATCAGAGCATCTACAGCCAGATCGGCCTCATCATGTTGATCGGTCTCGCGGCCAAGAACGGCATCCTGATCGTCGAATTTATCAATCAACTCCGCGATGAGGGTGTGGAGTTCCGCGAAGCCGTTCTGCGCGCCAGCGAGCAGCGACTGCGGCCCATCGTCATGACGGCGCTCGCCACGGTCATGGGTGCGCTGCCGCTCATGCTCGGCCATGGAGCGGGCTACGAGACGCGCATGGTCGTCGGTGTGGTCATCGTGTTCGGCGTGTCACTGGCCACCTTGGTGACCTTGTTCCTCGTGCCGATGGTCTATGCCCTGATCGCGCAACGCACCGGCTCGCCGCTGGATGTGACGCGCAAGCTGGAATCCGAACTCACCGGCGAAGAACCAAAGGCACCCTCAAAGTATCCGGCGCTCATTCCAGTGCTGCTCTTTGCCTTCCTGCTGCTGCCGTCATGCAATCTCGCACCGAAATACTTCGCGCCAAAGCCGAAGCTGCCGACGGAATTCAAGACCACAGGCCCGTGGCGCACGGCCACGCCGCGTGATGACACGAATCGCGGCGACTGGTGGGCTTTGTTCGGCGACGCGAAGCTCAACGCGCTCATGAAACAGGCGCGGCAGGGCAGTCCCACGCTGGAGCTGGCGATGCATCGCGTCACCGAGGCGCAGGCCCTCGCACGTGCGGATCGTGCCGGTTTGTTTCCGTTTTTGACGCTGAACGGCTCCGCCAATCGCAGTCGTGGCTCTGGAAACATGCAGTTCCAGTTTGCCGGTGGTCGCACGCGCACCGCGCTGGGTGCGACGCTCGATTTCGCGTATGAGCTCGATTTCTGGGGCAGGCTGCGCAACCAAAGCCGTTCTGGTGCTGCCAGAGTCGAGGCTGAGCAGGCGGATTATCAAAACGCGCTGCTGGGACTGCAAAGTGAGCTTGCGCTCAACTATTTCGCGTTGCGGGCGCAGGATGCGCAGATCGCGCTTCTTCGCCGCACGGTCGAATTGCGCCGAAAAACCGTCGAATTGGCCCGCAAGCGGTTCAATCAGGGCGACATCGGCCAAATCGACGTGGCGCAGTCAGAGACCGATCTTGCCGCCACCGAGGCGGAGGCGATTGGTTTGGAAAAACGACGTGCGGAACTCGAACACGCCATCGCGTTGTTGCTTGGCACCACGCCTTCGCAGTTCGATCTACCCGCGCATGAGATCAGCGGTGCGCCGCCCACGGTTCCGGCCAGCGTGCCGAGTGATCTGCTCGAACGTCGCCCTGATATCGCCAGCGCGGAGCGGCAGATGGCCGCCCTGAATGCGGAGGTCGGCGTGGCGAAGGCCGCTTTGTTTCCGACGCTGCGCATTGGCCTCACAGGCGGCACGCAGACGAGTTACTTTTGGAAAATCGCGGATGCTCCGAGTCGCGTGTGGGGTCTTGGCCCTGCCAGTGTCGAATGGCCGTTGCTGCGCGGCGGCGGATTGCGCGCCAACATTGATGCCACGAAAGCGCGCTATGACCAGGCTGCCGCCAGCTACAAACAAACCGTGCTCGCGGCCATGCGGGACGCGGAAGACGCGTTGAGCGGTCTTGCCATTCTGAAACGGCAGTCCGAGGCACTGGCAGCCACGGTGGCCTCGGCACGCCAAGCGCTCGTGCTTTCCCAGAAACGCTACGAATCTGGCCTCGTGGCCTATTTTGAGGTGCTGGATAGCCAGCGTGTGCTTCTGCGGGCCGAACAGGAGGAGACTCGGATCAAAGGTGAGCGCTTTCTTTCCGCCGTCCTGCTCATCAAAGCACTCGGCGGTGGGTGGTGAGGTTTTGACAGCACACCACGAACGCATTCCGCAAGGACGCTGGATGAAAGGCGTATTTTTGAGATGGTTGATCTGTCCGCCTTTTCTCGTCGTGAACTGCTGGCCCGCATGGGCGGCGGGCTGGGGGCGCTTGGGCTTGCTTCGGCGGTGAGCGCCGTGCCGCGGTCGCATTTCGCGCCGAAGGCAAAGCGGGTGATTCATCTGTTCATGAATGGCGGGCCGTTTGGCCCGGATTTCTTCGACCCCAAGACGTCGCTGACCAAGTACGCGGGGCAGAAGCCGCAAGGAGCGGATTTGCGGACCGAGCGGCCCACAGGCGGGCTGCTGGCATCGCCGTATGCCTTTGCGAAGCACGGTCAGAGCGGGTTGGAGATCAGCGAACTGCTGCCGAACCTCGCCCAGCATGCGGATGACCTCTGTGTGCTGCGCTCCTGCCACACGGACAACCCCAATCACGGCCCGGCGCTCTTGCTGATGAACAACGGCACGATGACGGAGCGCGTGCCGAGCATGGGTTCGTGGTTGAGCTACGGGCTGGGCAATGAGAATGCGAACCTGCCCTCATTCGTGGTGCTGTGTCCGGGCAAGCCTGTGCGGTTTTCGATCCTTTGGAGCAGCGCGTTCCTGCCGGCACAGCATCAGGGAGTTTACATCAATCATTCGAATCTCGATCCGAAGCAGATGATTCCCTGGCTGACGAACGGACGTCTGGCGCAGGCGGATCAGCGAAGGCAGCTCGATCTGATGCAGGCTTTGAATGCAGAGCATCTGGTCGCCCGTGGAGGTGTGGATGTGGCACTCAACGGCCGCATCCAGGCGATGGAGACGGCCTTCCGCATGCAAAGCGCGGCCACAGATGCCTTCGATGTGAATTTGGAGCCAGAGAAGGTGCGGGAGATGTATGGGAAGAGCCATTTCTCCAATGGCTGCCTCATGGCGCGCCGACTTGTTGAGCGCGGAGTGCGCTTTGTGCAGGTCTATTACGGCAATGGCCAGCCATGGGACACGCATTCGAAGCACGATGAACAGACACGCAAGCTGGCGGCTGACATCGACCGGCCGATCGCGGCACTGATCGGCGATTTGAAGCAACGCGGAATGCTGGAGGACACTTTGATCGTCTGGGGCGGGGAATTCGGCCGCACTCCGGTGAGTGAGAATGGCAACGGCCGCGATCACAATCCGCATGGCTTCTGCATGTTCTTTGCCGGAGGCGGCGCCCAGGGCGGCACAGCCTACGGCCAGAGCGATGAATTTGGCTTCAAGGCGGCGGTGGACAAAATGCACATCCACGACATCCACGCGACGATCCTGCATTTGCTGGGCATCGACCACGAGCGTCTCACTTACCGCTACGCGGGCCGTGATTACCGCCTCACCGACGTCCACGGGCGGGTGCCGAAGGCGATTGTCGGTTAAGCGCGGGTCTTGTCCTTGCGGAAGCGGCTCCAGAACGAGGGCTTGCTCGGAACCGCACGGCGGACCTCGATCATCGGCTTCTTGGCTGCCGCTGTGGTCGGAGGAGGAGACGATTTCGTTTTTTCAGGTGCTTTGTCAGTTTTGAGCTGCGGAGCAGGGGCTGGCGGATTTTCAGCACTTGGCGGTGTGGCGGGGCCGTAGATTTCGCGGGTCTTCTGATGGAGCATCTCGGCCTCGGCAGCCCGCTGCATGGCATCGCGGATGCTGGAAGGCACGGCGCTTTCCGTGAGCGGCGGCAGCAGTGGGTTCGGGCCCTGTGCCCACGTGCCGAGAGCTGGCAGGACGGAGGCAATCTCGCTCTGGTTGCTGACCTTGTGCAGGCCGATCACTCGCAGCGAGGTGCCGAACATGTAGAAGATGGTGCTTTCATCGAGACCTTCGACCATGCTGCCTCCGCGTTGGAGGATGGGGGTGCCGCGCAGGATGATCTCGTCGTCAGTGATGAAGGCCTCTTGGCAGAGCGCCTTGGCCGGTTCACCGAAATCCATCTCAATGAAGACCTTGCCGCGAGCGCGTGCCTTGCGCGGCTTGCCATCGGCCGTGTATTTGAAGACTTCGATCGAGTCGGCCGCGATCTTCAGATAGGGGGGGAATTCGAGCTGCTGTGTGGAGATGCTCTTGGCCTCGACGTAGCTCATGCTGAGCAGGAAGCTGAGGTCGAGCGGCGATTTCACCAGCACGGCATCCTTGTTCTCCGGTTTGGGAGCAGACGCAGTGGCCGGAGCAGAAGTGTTCAGACTGCTGCAGCCGATGCAAAAGAGGACCGTCGCCGCGGTGGAGGCGGCGAGGCCGGATACAAACCTTGGGTGGAAGCTCATCAGCGGGTCTTAGATACACCAAAGCGGATTCTGCTCACACCAATTTTTTCGGGAATGTCAATCTTCAGGCCGTTTTTGGCCTGGAAAGGCGCTCGTAGGTCGCAAAAACCAGCGCATGCGGGTTCTCGGGATCCGCTGGGAAGGCCTGTTTGGAGGCTAGGTGCCACTCGGAGACCCGAAAAGCCGGGAAGGGGACGCCACCGCCCAAAACGGTGTCCACATGGGTCAAAATGAGTCGGTCTGCCAGCGGCATGGCTGCCTCGTAAGCCCCCCCTCCGCCACACACGAACAATTCTCGTGCTCCCTGCTGTCGAGCGGCTTCGAGTGCCTCTTCGACGCTGGGAACAGTTTTTCCTACCGGCGGGGCCAAATCCGGGCGGGTGGTCAGCATCAGCGGCTGGTGGTTGTGGAACCAGCCGAGCATCTCCTCAAAGGTTCGACGGCCGATCAGCAGCCACTGGCCGTCTGTGGTCTGCCGGAAATGCGCTCTGTCTCGCGGCAGGTTCCACGGCACGCCATAGCCTCGGGAGATGAAACCATCCGCTGAAACGGCGGCAATGAGAGTCAGGAGGGGGCGCGAATTCACTCAGTAGATCGCAGATTCGCCCTCACGAAGCAAGCGCACGCGGTGCTCGATCTGCCGCTCGAGCGCGGCCCTCACCAGGCGTTCGGCCGGTTCGTGGATCGGTTCGCCGCCGAGCGGGAAGGTGTCGTGGTGCATGGGCACCATCGAACCGGCTCCCAGCATCTGGAAGGCGTCGAGCGCCTCTTCGGGGTTCATGTGGACGGGACGTCCGCTGGGCGCGTCGTAGGCACCGATCGGCATCAGGGCGAGGTCGATGCTGGCGCGTTTGCCGATTTCGTGAAAACCGTCAAACATCGCACTGTCTCCACAGTGGAAAAGGCAACGGTCGGGGGCTTTGATCAAAAAGCCGCCGAATCCGCGGTGCGTGTCATGGATCATGCGGGCGCCCCAGTGCCGCGCTGGTGTCAGCGTGATGCGCAGATCCTGGAAGGTGGCGCTTTGCCATGTTTTCAATTCCACGATGTGCCCAAAGCCGCAGTTTTTCACGAGACTGCCGACGCCCTCCGGCACGATGATCGGCTGAGCGGCCGCTAGTTTCCTCAGGCTCGGCAGGTGCAGATGGTCGTAGTGGGCATGCGTCACCAATACAATGTCGATGGGCGGCAGATCGTGTGCCCAGACGCTGGGATGTCGCACGCGTTTCACGGGGCCGTGCCAGAGCGCCCAATTCGGGTCGATCGCGATGTTCACACCACCCACCTGGGCAAAAAAGCCGGCGTGTCCGAGCCATGTGACGCCGATCTCCTCCACAGCCGCGACCGGCAGGCGACCAAAGTCGAGGCCCGGCTTGCGCGGAGCCAGCAGGGTCGGGATCAGCACCTCATTGAGGAACTGCATGTTTCGCTTCCGCCAGCCTTCCGTCGGCAGCAAGCCGATGCGGTTCCCCTCGGTTGCCGTTTTCAGAAACCGCCGACGCTTCCTGACCGGGCTGGTTACAGCTCCGTCGGAGGAGGAATCAGGATCGGCGATCATGGGATGGGGGCGCGAAACCACCCAAAGTTAGGGATCAAAAACTCCAAACTCAAGGTCTAAATCAAGCCGGGAAAAGGCACATTGCCATGTGCTCGTGGGTCATTTCAACCGGGCGACCGCCGTCACCCATTTTCCCCGGGTGATCACCTTGTCGATGCTCAAACCCGCCCGTTTGCCCGCGTCGAGGCAGCTTTTTGCCTGGCTCCGCAGGATGCCGGAGAGCAGCAGCATGCCGCCGGGGGCGATGGAGCGCACGAGCTGCGGAAAGGCGGCCTCCAGCACATCGTGGAAGATGTTTGCGGCCACGATGTCCCAGGTCTGTTTCGGCTGCCAATTCAGCACATCGACCTTGGTGAAGCGCGTCTTCGGCGTGCGATTGCGGCTGGCATTTTCTTTGGAGATGCGCACGGCGGCGGGGTCGAAGTCGCAGCCCCACACCTGGCTGGCGCCGAGCTTTTCGGCGGCGATGGCCAGGATGCCGCTGCCGCAGCCGATGTCCGCCAAGCTCCAAGGGCGTCCGCGTTCGTTGAGTGCCTTGGCTGCATCGACGATCAGGCGCAGAACGGTCGCGGTGGTAGCATGATGGCCGGTGCCAAAGGCCATGTCGGCCGGCACGGCGATGATCTCGCGTTTCGGGAAGGTTTTCCGTGCTTTGGCCATCTCCGCGTCGGTGCGTGCGGCGCAGATGACGAAGGTCTCCCGCACTTTGACCGGTGGCGGCGCTTTGGATGACAACGCAGCCCAGTTTTGGGCCTTCAACGCTCGAACGCTGCCACCAAGCTCCTTCTGAAGTGCTCTGGCACGTGATGCTGCCTGGCAGTAAACCTCCACGCGGATGGAGTCTTTTCCAGGAACGCTGGTGATGACCACGGTGGCCTCGTCGCTGGCGGGGAAACGTTTTTCCCAGGCATCCGCAAATTTCGCTGCGGAGAGTTTGGACCAGACGTGCATGCTTGATTCAGAAAAGAAATCTCTCTGTGAGAGATGGAGCGGGTGACGCGATTCGAACGCGCGACATCTTCCTTGGCAAGGAAGTGCTCTACCACTGAGCTACACCCGCAAAAACGTTGGGCCGCGATAGTGGCGCATCCTCCCGCCCGCGCAAGCGCAAAGTTCAGCCGGTTGAGATTCCTGCATGCCCGGCCATCATGCTGCATGAAGCTTCCCGCCCACATCTGGCTCAATGGCCGCGTCATGCGCACTGACGAGGCCTGCCTTTCGCCCTTCGATCATGGGTTTCTGGTCGGCGATGGTGTTTTTGAGACCCTGGTGGCGCGTGGTGGCCGCCCCTTCACGCTCACACGTCACTGGAAACGACTCGTCGCCTCCTGCGCGGCCATGGACATCACACCGCCGTCTTTGGAAACGTGTCGTGACGCCATTCTCGCCACGATGCAGGCCAACAGCCTTAGCGATGCCCGTGTGCGCGTCACGCTCACCAGCGGAAACGGCCCTCTCGGGTCGGATCGCGGCGATTCGCCGCCCACAATGACGGTGGCTGCGACGGCTCTCAAACCCTGGTCGCCGACGGAGTCCGTTATTACCGTGCCGTGGACTCGCAATGAGCGGAGCGCTCTCGCGGGTGTGAAATCCACCTCGTATGGTGACAACGTGCGTGCTCTGGCTCTCGCGCATGCGAAGGGCGCTGGAGAAGCCCTCTTTGCGAATACCCGTGACGAACTTTGTGAGGGCACCGGCACAAACATCTTCGTTGTCGTGGATGGCTGCGTGCAAACACCCCCGCTCAGCTCTGGCTGCCTCGCCGGAGTCACTCGTGCACTGACCATAGAGGCCTGCGCTGCGGCTGGCATGGCAGTCGAGGAAAAGAATCTCCCGCTGTCGATCCTAGGCACTTGCGAAGAGGCCTTCCTCACCTCCAGCACCCGTGATGTGCATCCCATTGCGCGAATTGATCAGCGCGAGATGCCCGGCGTTTCAGGCCTAATCACGCAGAAGGTGGCGCAGGCCTTCCGGGCTTATGTCGAGGGTCGCGACGATCCATAAACCTCGCCGAGCTCCCGCAGCAGCTTTTCGAGCTTCGCGTAGTATTCATCGTCGGCCAGCTTTGCGCGTTGATCCTTGAGCTCCTTCAACTCGGTCTCAATCGAGTCGCGTTTCGCCCGCTGCTCGTCGGTGAGCTTCTTCTCTTCATCGCTGAGCACGAGAACGAGCTGTCCAGCGCGCTCGCCGTCGAGCTTGGCATCCGCGGGCGGTGCTTCGAGCATTTCGCGGCGTGTCGGCACGCCGTCGCCGTTGTCCTCGATGAGCGCGTGCTCGGTGGCAAGGCGGCCTTCATTCTCGTAAAAGGTCGCGGCCGTCTTGCTGGCGTGCCGAAAGGCCTCCAGCAGGGAAACTTGCTTGTCCTGGTCGAGATCGGCCTCTGGCAGGCCGCCGACAGCCTCGGCGAAGTGCTCACCAAAGCGTGCGTAGAACACTTCATCAGGGCTTTTGGTCGCCGTGATGATGATGCGGCCTTTTCCGGCCAGCGGACGAACGAATCCGCCGCTCGAAGAAGCGCAGTGCATCACCACAACCTCCTGTTTTAGCGGTGCCAGCCATGCTGCGAGCTGTTTGGCGTCAAAGTCCGGCCCATCGACGTTGAACTTGGCTTCGCGGCCGTCAAACGTGCCATGACCGATGAGCACGAGCCAAAGCGAGCGGTCCGGCTTTGCGCGTGCAAGGCGTTCTTGCAGTTCCGCGGCGGTCTTGTCTCCCTTGAACACTTCGGGGGCGAAACCGGCCTTCGAGCAGGCGGCCGCCCATGCCTCCACCTGGGCGGTGAACTTCTTCCCATACTCCTCCGCGCCATCCGCGCCGCGCACGATGATGACGTCGAGGTTCCGTGCTTGAAGAAGTGGTGCGACGAGAGCGAAAAGTAGGCCCCTCACCCAACCTCTCCCCGAAGTGAATTTATGCCTCAGCGAACGCGCTTGGCGGGGAGAGGAGTTCTGCGTGCGAGCGTCCGAAAATGCAATCCCCTCTCCCCGTCGTGGATTCACGCAAACATCCTCGTGAACGTCGGGGAGAGGCCGGGTGAGGGGCCATGAAAAGGTCGGCTTCATCACGTCATGCCTCCTTTCCTGCGCAGTGCCCACTCGCCGATGAGCAGCAGCAAAATCGCGGCAAAGATCCAGGGCGTGTGCCAGAGCGGCGTTGCCAGCGTCACTTCTACGGGCACGCGGATGTTTTTCAGCATCTCAGGCAGCTTGTCGATGTCTTCGAGGGCGATCATCTGGCCGCCGGTTTCGTCAGCGAGGCGTTTCATCAGGTCGCGGTTCGGGGCCAGTGAGGCGAATTCCATCGCCATCGGGTCATGCGTCCATCCCACGGCCTTCGTGCCCAGAAGCGTGCGTTTTTCGGCGTCCTCGACCGTGGTGGTGGCCCGGTAATAACCGGGTTTGCCGGCAAAAAACTCCATTTCAAACAATCCGGCCTCCTTGAGGCTCGGTTCGGCGAAAAGCTGCGACTTCGTGCCATCTGGCTGCGAAACCTCGATCTTCACGATAGCATCGCTATTCGCTTTGAAGGCCCGGTCTCGCACGCGCACGGCCAGTTTCACGCGCTCACGGTCTGCGGCGTCGATTTCAGCGGCAAAGGTCACCACGTCGGCCACATCGACGACGAGCCAGCGCATGAGCTGGCGCCACAGGCGGTCCATGTCCTTGTGCGAATCCTCGTCGTGCAGGCCCCAGCGCCACACATCGCCGATGAGCACGCTGCCCACCCGTCCTTCGCCAAAGCGCTGCACGGCGATCGCGGGATACGAATTATGCGCATCAGAAACCGTGGCCAGGATGCTCGCCCCCGGCTTGATCGAGAATGCTGGGTTCACGGAGTGAAACGCCGCCATGGAGGTGAGGCGACTCTCATCCTCGGCACGGTCGGTGCGCAGACGCATCCAGGACTCCAGCCAGCCTTCCCGCGTGAGATTGAACCGCGCATCACCGATGGCCGGTCCGCTCGTTGCTTGATCGAGGTAAACAGGCAGCATTCGGCCGATGGGTGTGTTGTCATAGCCGCCAGCGCGGTAGCATTCTTGCCCGCCGAGCATCAGCACCGCGCCGCCGCGCTCGCTAACGAAGCGCTCGATGAGATTCATCTGCTCCTGGGTGAAAAATGCCGCCTCGATGTCGTCGAGGATGATGGCGCGAAATTCGGCGAACAGGTCCTCCGCAGCCTTCGGGAAGCCGTCGCTGAGCTCCTTGGCATCTTTCGTGCCCAAACGGATGATCACCGGCTGGTCATAGCGCTGAGCTTCCTCACCATCTTTTGCTCCAAAGCCGCGAAACAGCGGATTCACGCTCTCACCGGCGCGTCCGCGCCATTCAAACTTCGGCTCCCGCTTCGCGATGCGCACGAGCGAGGGCATCTGGATGTCATCATCGCCCGCAATGGCGCGGCGGAGGAATTTGTACTCCCAATTCGGCCTGCCGGTGACGTAGAGCACGCGATACGGCCCCGCTCCGCGATCCGCGGCGAGCAGGCGGGTGTTGTTTGCCAGCGTGGCTTCCTTCGCGCCTTCGCTTTGATGGGTGAGTTGATAAAAAGTCACGCCCGGCTTCGCCACCGGCACGCGGAGACGCACGGTTTGAGCCGTGTTGCCGCTGAGCGTCACTTTTTCGGTCGCCACGACCTTCTTGTCCTCGCCAATCACCTGCACGGTGGCCTTGCCGGTGCCGCTGACGCGTGCGGTGATCGTGACCGGGGCGTCTTCGAAGGGGCTGGTGGCCACACTGGCCTCGGTGATGCTGAAATCGTTCTGCGGGGTCTTATCACCTGCCAGCACGGTGAAAACAGGTGCGCCCTTCGCCTCAGCCTTCCACGCGGCGAAGTCGGTGGCGTTACCATCGCTCACCACAACGACGGCGGCGAGATTCGTGCCTCCGGAACGCAGCGTCATCAGCGTGCGGGCGAAATCCGACCTCGTGCCGTCGAACTTCAGCCCGCGAAAATGCGGCACGCTGACGGTTTGCGCACCGCCGGTCATCAAACGCAGCCGGAAATCCTCTCCCAGCGCCTCGATCCAAGCCGCGTCGTTGTTTCCGTCGGCAAGAGCGGCCTGAACTTGAGCGGCGCGGGTTTCTCCGCCGACGGTCTCGGCGAGATCGAGGGATGCGCTGGTGTCCACGAGCACCACGACCTCGTTTTCACCCTTTTTCGGCTGTGTGCGCGTCCACAACGGATCCAGCAGGCAAAGCGCGAGCAGGGCGAGCGCGGCGATCTTGCACGCCATCGCTGCCACACGGCGCCAGCCGCGGAGCGGTGACCTCACATAGCCCCTGATGAGCAGCAAGAGTACCAGCACCACAATCCCGGCAGCCAGCCAGGTGAGGTTCATGTTTTGCCAGACGATCCGGGGCATGCGTGCGCAGATAACGCGGCAAAAATGAAATTGCTACACGACATCTGCGTTTGGCAAAAAGGCTTCCGAAGCGCTTGTCGGAACCTGCATTCTCGATTTCATCCGCGCACCTTTTTGTCCGCCGTCATGCCTCTTTCCGATCCCTATGCCTTCCAGCTCGCCGGTTTCAGCGAGGGAGATGTCGATGAAATCCTCGCCGATCTCGACTACCTGCACCGCAACTGCCCGTGGACGCATCGTCGCGACCAGATCGAGCGGATGATCGTCGAGTCGCCGGTCATTTTGATGGATTTCCTCCGCAGTGTGAAGCCGGAGGTGGTGCGCAACGCCATGATCCCGCGCCGGGTGAAGGACGTGGTGCTGCGCCCGAAGGTGGTCGTTTGAGTTGTTGCGCCAGCGCCGACTTCCGCCACATTCCGCCTCCCCCAAGCCCGGCCATCCTGTGAGCCGGAGGGCGTTTCGTCTTTTCTCATGTTTAACTGGATCATCAAAAAAATCATCGGCACCAAGAACCAGCGCACGGTGCGCAAGCTCACGCCCGTGGTGGCCGAGATCAACCGCTTCGAGGCGGGGCTGCAAAACGAATCCGAGGACGCCCTGCGGGAGCGCGTGCAGAAGTGGCAGGCGCAGTTCCGTGCGTTTCATACTCCGCCGTTCCTCGGTGGCGTGGGCCTGCGCATCGCCGACGAGGCAGCGGTGGATGCCTGCCTTGAGCAGGTGGAGAAATACTTTGTCGCCCTGAAGACGCATTTCCCCGCGCTGGAGGACGATTACATCGCCCAAGGACGCTGGCGCACGGCCGGTTTTGACGACAAGAAGTCGCGCATCGACCGCGCCCGCGAGGCCTGGAATGCCATTCAGCCCGATTTTGGGGCTATCGAGGCGAAGATGCTCAACACCATCCTGCCGGAGGCTTATGCCGTGGTCAAAAACGCCGCGCGTCGTCTATGCGGCCGCGAGATCATCGTCTGCGACCAGCCGCTCGGCTGGAACATGGTGCATTTCGACGTGCAGCTCGTCGGCGGCATCGCGCTGCATCGCGGCATGATCGCCGAAATGGCCACGGGTGAAGGTAAAACGCTCGTCGGGACGCTGCCGGTGTTCCTGAACGCGCTCACCGGCCGTGGCGTGCATGTCATCACCGTGAACGATTACCTCGCACGACGCGACAGCGAGTGGATGGGCAGCTTGTACAAATTCCTCGGCCTCACCGTCGGCTGCATTCAGAACGACCAGCCCAGCCACGTCCGTGCGGAGCAATACCGCTGCGACATCACCTACGGCACGAACAGCGAGTTCGGCTTCGACTACCTGCGTGACAACGGCATGGCTTCCAGCAAGGAGCAGCAGGTGCAGCGCGGCCATTACTTCGCCATCGTCGATGAAGTGGACTCCGTGCTCATCGACGAGGCGCGCACGCCTTTGATCATCAGCGGCCCGGTCATGGCCGCGGAGAGCAACCACCAATACGAGCGCTACAAGCCGCTCGTCGAGCAGCTCGTGCGCCGCCAGAACACGCTGTGCAACCGCTTCGTCACCGAGGCGAAGGAAGCCGCCGCCGCCGGCGAGCTGGAGCAGGCCGGCCTGAAGCTCTTTCAGGTCCACCTCGGTCAGCCGAAAAACCGCGCCCTCATGCGCTGCATGGAGGAGCCGGAGCTGCGCCGTGCGATGGAAAAGGCCGAGTTAAGCCTCTACGCCGACACGCAGAAGGTGGAGTTCTTCAAGCTGAAAGAAGAGCTGTATTACTTCATCGAGGAAAAGAGCCACGACGCCGACCTCACGGAGATGGGACGCAATTTCCTTAGCCCCGACGAGCCGGACGCCTTCGTGCTGCCGGACATCGCCACCATTTACTCCGAGATCGACGGCGACACGTCGCTGTCCGAGGACGCACGCCAGCGCAAGAAGAGCGAGATGCAGGACCGCCTCTCCCATCAGGGCCAGCGCATCCACCAGATCAGCCAGCTCTTACGCGCCTACTGCCTTTATGAGAAGGACGTCGAGTACGTCGTCGAGGAGAACAAGGTCGTCATCGTCGATGCGCAGACAGGCCGCAAAATGGCCGGACGCCGCTGGAGCGATGGCTTGCACCAGGCTGTCGAAGCGAAGGAAGGCGTGCAGATCGACGCGGAGACGCAGACGCTTGCCACGATCACGATTCAGAACTACTTCCGCCTTTATCAAAAGCTCGGCGGCATGACTGGCACGGCGGAAACGGACGCCGCGGAGTTCCACGACATCTACGGCCTCGATGTGCTCACCATCCCGACGAACCGTCCGGTGAAGCGCAAAGACCAGAACGACAGCATCTACAAGACCCGCGGTGAGAAATTCAATGCGGTCATCGAACTGATCCGCGAACTCAACGCCAAAGGCCAGCCCGTGCTCGTCGGCACCGCCAGCGTGGAGGCCTCTGAGATGGTGTCCCGCATGCTGAAGCTGCAAAAGATCACGCACAACGTGCTGAACGCGAAGTACCACCGCCAGGAGGCCGAAATCGTCGCCCGCGCCGGTCATCGTGCCGCTGTGACGATCTCCACCAACATGGCCGGTCGCGGCACCGACATTAAATTGGGCGAGGGCGTGGCCGAACTCGGCGGTTTGTTCGTCTTGGCGACGGAACGCCACGAATCCCGCCGTGTGGACCGCCAGCTTCGCGGTCGTTCCGCCCGTCAGGGCGATCCGGGCGAGAGCAAGTTCTTCCTCAGCTTCGAGGACGACCTCATGCGCAACTTCGGCGCCGCCGAGCGCATGACGAAGATGATGGAGCGCTTCGGCATGAAGGAAGGCGAGGAACTCGCCCATCCGTGGCTGAATCGCAGCGTCGAAACCGCCCAAAAGCGGGTCGAGCAGCGCAACTACGTCTGGCGCAAGCGCGTCCTTGAATACGACGATGTCATGAACCAGCAGCGTGAGGTCGTCTATGAGTGGCGCAACGACGTGCTCAACAGCAACGACACGCGCATCCTCATCAACGAGGCCGTGGAAAAGGGCATCACCGAGCGTCTCGGCGCTTTCGTGCCGAAGGATCTCAGGGGCGACGACGTGGCTGACTTCGACGGCCTCCTGCACTGGGTGAACAGCACCTTCCCCATCGGTCTGCGTGCCCTCGACGACGAGTTCAAGGCGCTCGATTTCGACGCCCAGTCTGCATGGTTGAAGGACAAGATCCTCAGCGCCTACGACGTGAAGGTCAAAGGCGCGAATCCCACTGCGCTGCAGGAGATCGAGAAGATGATCCTCCTCAACGCCATCGACCGCCTCTGGCAGGAGCACCTTTTCGCGCTCGATGCGCTCAAGGAAGGCGTCAGCCTGCGCACCTACGGCCAGAAGGACCCGCTCATCGAGTTCAAGCAGGAGGCCTTCACGATCTTCGCGGAGCTGATGAACAACATCAATGGCGAGGTGCTCGGCAATCTCTTCCGCAGCACGCAGCAACTCGCCGCCTTCGAGGCCTTCTTGGCCCAATTGGCCGCTCAGCAGAGCGGCGCTCCCGCCCCACAGCAGCGCGAAGAAGAGGAAGAGGCCGAAGCCGAGCCTGATCCTGCGAAATCCGGCCCACGTCTCATTTTGCCCAACGCGTCGAACAAGCCGAAGCCCGACCACTCCAAGGTCGGTCGCAACGATCCGTGCCCCTGTGGCAGCGGGAAGAAGTTCAAGCAGTGCTGTGGGCGCGTGGCGTGAGATTGAAGGGAGCGGAGAGGTGTCTCCGCGCTCCTGTCCTTGACGCCTTCATGCCTCGTCTCATCGTGGCGGGCCATGCTGTCGCGTCTTTTTCTCCCACTCCTTGGTTTCGTCTCCCTGTCCGCCTTCGCGGCCGATGACTACAAGCTCGGCCCGCTCTCGCAGGAAAGTCCGGACGTGCCGAAAGGAAAGCTGATCCCGATGCCGGTGCATGAGTCGAAGATCTTTGCCGGCACGAAGCGGGATTGGTGGATTTATGTGCCAGCTCAATACAAGGCCGAGGAAGCGGCCAATCTGATGGTTTTCCAGGATGGGCACGATTACGTCGGCGTGAAGGGCGCGTGGCGGGTGCCGGTGGTGTTCGACAATCTCATCGCCAGCGGTGACATGCGGCCCACGATCGCGATTTTCATCAATCCCGGTCACATCGGCGACCAGAAGCCGCAGAGCGCGTGGAAGAACAACAACCGCGGCAAGGAATACAACACGCTGGGTGACGCCTACGCCCGCTTTTTGCTCGAGGAAATCATCCCGCAGGTGCGGAAGGACTACACGCTGACGGACGACCCCGAAGGCTGGGCCATCGCGGGGGCCAGCAGCGGGGCGATCTGTGCCTTCACTGTGGCTTGGGAGCGCCCGGACAAGTTCCGCAAGGTTTTCTCCACGATCGGGAGCTACGTCGATCTGGCAGGCGGCCATGTGTATCCTTCGATCATCCGGCTGACGGAGCGCAAGCCGCTGCGGATTTACCTTCAAGATGGTAGCGGTGACCTCGACAACCCGTTCGGCAACTGGCCGCTCGCCAACCAGCAGATGGCCAGGGCACTGGCCTACCAGAAGTACGATCACATCTTTGTCTTCGGAGATGGCGCACATAACAGCAAACACGGCGCGAGCCTGTTTCCCGAGGCGATGAAATGGCTGTGGCGGAAGTGACAGGGGCAGGGGATCGTGAGCTTCGTTTTTTCGTTGTGAATAACTTGGTTTCGACCTTGACACCCCGGACACTCCCCCTACTATCGCGGCCCCTCCTTCCCAAACGGGAAGTATTCTCGTACTCGCAGCATTCAATGAAGACGTTTTCAGCCAAAGCCCAGGACCACAACCCCACATGGTGGGTCATCGACGCCAAGAACCAGATTCTGGGCGATGTGGCCGTTGCAGCCGCCAATCTCCTCCGTGGCAAAACCAAGCCTACCTTCACCCCGCATGTCGACACTGGTGATTTCGTGGTCGTGCTCAATGCCGCCGAAGTCCGCCTCAGTGGCAAGAAGGAGCAGCAGAAGATCTACACCTCGAAGGCTGGCTACGTCGGCAATCAGAAGGTGGAAAGCGTCGAGCGCGTGCGTGCCCGCCGTCCTGAACTCCTCGTCGAACGTGCGGTGAAGGGCATGGTGCCTCACACCCGCCTTGGCCGTGCCATTCTGGGCAAGCTCAAGATCTACAAAGGTGCCGAGCATCCGCATGAGGCGCAGAATCCGAAGCCCTTCGCCGTCGCCTAACACCTTCTTTCTTCCCATAGCATGAGCAAGCCCCTCCAAAACGCCACCGGACGCCGCAAGACCGCGATCGCCCGCGTCTACATCACCGAAGGTGCCGGCAGCATCACCGTCAACGGCCGCGACTTCGAAGAATACTTCCCGACTGTCGCCCTGCAGAACCAGATTCTCTTCCCGCTGGCTCTCACGAACTCCCGTCAGTCCTATGATTTCAAGGTCAACGCCTCCGGCGGTGGTTGCACTGGCCAGGTGGGTGCTGTCCGCCTTGGCATCGCCCGCGCTCTGATCCGTGTGAACCCAGAGCTTCGCCCGCTGCTCAAGCAGAACGGCCTGCTCACCCGCGATTCTCGCGCGAAGGAGCGTAAGAAGCCCGGCCGTCCAGGCGCCCGCAAGCGCTTCCAGTTCTCGAAGCGTTAATCCGTGTCCTTTCAGCTCGATTGTGTGCAAAGCCCCGCTGGAAAGCGGGGTTTTGTTTTTCTTGTCGCCCGAGCCGTCAATTCACGCCACACTCTCGCTCATGACCTCCGGCCATCTTCTCGTTCTGGGCGCCAGCATCCTCTGGATCATGCTTTGCATGCGCTTCTGGTGGGCGATCGACCGTGAACACACCTGGCAGCGGCGTTTCATCGCCATCGGGGCCGGTTTGGGCGGCGGACTCATTTATCTCATCGGCACGATGATGCTTGAGATGCTGAAGGAAGCCCCTCCTCCGGTGCAGGATGGCACCGAGGTGCGTGTCATGTCACGTCCGGCATCCGGGGTCAAATAACTCGCCGCGTGGCCGACTTCAGGATCACTCCACGTCGCCAAAGCCCGAGGTGACGAGTTCTTCCAGATCGGCGACAGCCGCCTCGGCGTCGTTGCCGTCGGCGATGATCTTGATGGTCTCTCCGCGACCAGCAGCCAGCATCATGAGGCCCATGATGCTCTTGCCGTTCACCGGCTCGTCATCCTTCTCCACCCACACGTCGCATTGGTATTTGCTGGCGCGTTTGACGAACTGCGCTGCCGGACGGGCGTGCATGCCCATCTTGTTTCGGATGGTGAGTTCTTTTTCGATGCTCATTGCGGGGTGGTCGGAAACGCAGGTTAACCTAATTGATCATCAGATATCTTTTTCAACAACCTTTGGTCAAACTCCACGGCGCTGTTGTATCCGAAGGTGCGGAGTTTGAAGTTGATGGCGGCCAGTTCGATGAGCCCCGCCACGTCTCGGCCCGGCTCCACCGGCAGTTCCACGCGCTCCACCTTTAGGCCCATCAGGTCCCGGGAGTCGGTGCTCACGCCCACACGTTCCAGGTCGGACGATTTGGCGCCGCGCACCAGTTCCACGATGAAATCCAGCCGCTTGCTCAGGCGCACGGCGCCCACGCCGAAGAGAGCCGCTACGTTGAGGATGCCGAGACCGCGGATTTCGATCATCCCGCGGGTCAGATCTGGGGCCGAGCCGACAATTTCACGATCTTCGATCAGGCGCAGCCGCACCACATCGTCGGCCACCAGGCTGGCACCGCGTTGCAGGAGGCCGATGACGCTCTCGCTTTTTCCGGCTCCGCTGTCCCCCTGGATCAGCACGCCGATGCCCTGCACATCTACCATGCAGCCGTGCAGCAGCAGGCTCGGCGCTGACGCCCACTCCAGCTTGATGGTGGCCGCGTTGAGGAACTTCATCGTCATCATGCTCGTCTGGAAGATGGAGATGCCAGCTGTGTTGGCGATTTCGATCAGATCATCCCCCATCCGTAGCCCGCGGGCCACCACGATGCATGGGACTTCCCACGAGCAGAGCTGGCTGAAGCGCGCCGCCCGCAACTTCGGTTCCAGACCTTCCAGAAACGAGTGCTCCGAGTTCCCGATCACCTGGATGCGTTTGTAGGCGAAGTAGGTGAAAAATCCGGACAGCGCCAAACCCGGCCGGTTCACGGACGGTTCGCTGATCTTGCGCGCATAGCCCGAGTCGGAGCCGATCAACTTCAGTTTGAGGGCCTTCTCATTCTCTTTGAAAAACTCCCCCACCGTGATGGCGGACGGGCGTTTGACTTTCGGCGGTGGTGGCATGGGCGGACATTACGCGAATCCGCTCCGTCGCGGCAACGAAAAACCAAGCTCGTGCTGGAAAACATCCCCCAACCGGCTACATCATCGGCCCCCGAATGCCGCCCGCCGCGGCTCTGGTTCTTTTCCACACCTCTCATGCCCCGCCCGAAGCCCGTTGTCTTTGATTCCGTCGAAGCTGTCATCGCAGACATTCGCGTCGGGCGCATGGTGATCGTCACCGACGACGAGGATCGCGAAAACGAGGGCGACCTCATCTGCGCGGCCGAAAAAGTGACCCCCGAAATGGTGAATTTCATGGTCCGCGAAGGTGGCGGCATGCTTTGCGTTCCCGTCTCGCTTGAGATCGCTCACCGGCTGAATCTCGCCAGCATGGTGCCGGAAAACCGCGAGGCCTTCCGCACCGACTTCACCGTTACCGTTGATGCGGCCAAAGGCATCACCACCGGCATCAGCGCCGCCGACCGCACGGGCACCATTCGCCTCCTGGCCGACCCCAAAAGCAAGCCTGACGACCTCGTCCAGCCCGGCCACATCAATCCACTCGTCGCTAAGCCCGGCGGCGTGTTGCGTCGTGCCGGTCACACTGAGGCCGCGGTCGATTTGGCCCGGCTCGCAGGCTTGCGTGAGGCCGGTGTGCTCATTGAGGTGATGAATGCTGATGGCACGATGGCCCGGCTGCCCGATTTGAAGAAATTCGCGAAGAAGCACGGCCTCAAAATGTGCAGCATTGCCGATCTGATCGCTCATCGCCGTCTAAGCGAGAAACTGGTCGAAAAAATCGAGGTCGTGGACATGCCCACCGACTTCGGCACCTTCAAACTCCACCTCTACAAAAGCAGCCTCGATGGCGTGCATCACGTCGCCCTCGTTATGGGCGACATCACGCCCAGTTCACCCACGCTGGTGCGTGTGCACAGCGAATGCCTCACGGGTGATATTTTTGCCTCCCGCCGCTGCGATTGCGGCAGCCAGCTTCATGCCGCCATGCGCCACATCGCGCAGGAGGGCAAAGGCGTCATCATCTACATGCGTGGCCACGAAGGCCGCGGCATCGGCCTGCACGGCAAGATTCTCGCCTACAAGCTCCAGGAGCAGGGGCTCGACACCGTCGAGGCCAATCTCAAACTCGGCTTCCCAATGGATCTTCGCGACTACGGCATTGGCGCGCAGATCATCTCCGACCTCGGCGTGCGGAAGATCAAGCTGATGACCAACAACCCGCGCAAGGTTGTCGGCCTCGAAGGGCACAGGCTCGAAATCACCGAGCAAGTCCCCATCAAATCACCTCCCAAGCCCGAGAACGCTCGCTACCTCGAAACCAAGAAGAAGAAGATGGGGCACAAGTTGTGAATCACGAAACAATGTCCAAGTCCAAAGCCCCAATGAAACCACCTCTTTCCAAGCACTTCTTCCTTGGGGCTTGGTCATTCATTCGTCATTCGTCATTGATACGCTTCGCTACCCTTCGGGCTCCTTCCAGTCGTCTGTCTCGCTTCGCTCGGCTCTGATTTAGTCATTTTTTCCTCCCATGTCGAACTACGCCTCCAGCCGCCCGCGTCCTACCCAGGAGCCGATCAGCATCGCGATTGTCGCCTCGCTGTATAACAACCAGTTTGTCCAAGGCCTGCTCAATGCCGCGAAGGAGGAGATCGAGGTCATCGCACCGAACGCGTCAGTCGATGTGTATCGCGTGCCTGGAGCGTTCGAGATTCCCGTCTGCGCCGAGCTCGTGCTGCGTGGAAGCATGCCAGATGCGGTGATCGCCCTCGGGGTCATCATCCGTGGCTCCACGGACCATGCGGATCTCGTGGGCGCGTCCGTTACGGATGCTTTGCAGCAGATGGCGGTGAAGAATTGCATCCCCGTCATTCACGAGGTGCTGCTGGTCGAGAGCGAAGAGCAGGCTGAGGAGCGCTGCCTGGGCGCGACCATTAACCGAGGCACCGAAGCGGCGCAGACCTGTGTGAAGATGATTAACCTGTTCGGTAAGATGAAGGCCAGCTTTGCCGGCGAACCCATTGACCACGCCTAACATCATGGGAAAACGCCGCGAGGGCCGCGAAGCCGCCATTCAATTCCTCTTTGCCCGCGACATGCAGGGCACGGAAAAGCCTGCGGAACCGGAGGTGTTCTGGACGCTCCATAGCGCGAAGGCCTCCACCCGCGCCTTTGCCGAAAGTCTGATCAACGGCGTGCTGAAGAACCAGACGGACATCGATGCACGGATCGCCGAACTGCTGCAAAACTTCCGCATGGAGCGTCTCGCCGCCGTGGACCGCAATGTGCTGCGCGTGGCCACCTACGAGCTGTTGCACTGTCCGGACGTGCCCGCGCCGGTCATCCTCAACGAGGCCATCGACATCGCCAAGGCCCTCAGCGCGGGCGAATCCGGCTCCTTCGTCAACGGCGTCCTCGACAGGCTGGCCAAAGCCTTGCGCAAGTCCGAGGCAAAAAAAACTGAGGAACCACTCATCGACACTCATCATCACTAATATCTGAGTGCTGATTCATTATTGAAGATGAGTGTCCATTAGTGGTTCAAAAAATCTGTTCTCCAGCACATTCGTCATTTCTTCCATGGCCGGTTTCTTCAAATCCCTCCTCCAGCGCTTCACGAAACCCGACATCGACTGGGACGATCTCGAAGCCTCGTTGATCGCGGGCGATCTCGGCCTGCGTCTCGCGCTGCAAATCATCGACGACCTCAAATCCCGCCAGCGCACGCTGCACGGGGCTGACATCGTGCAGGTGGCACGCGAGCATGTGCGGAATATATTGCCGGAGACCGTCCCGGCGCTCGATCCACTCCCTGGAAAACCCAAAGTGCTTCTCATGGTCGGCGTGAACGGCACCGGCAAGACCACCAGCACCGCGAAGCTGGCTCATGTGCTGCATCAGCGCGGCCACAAGATCGTCCTGGCCGCCGCGGACACCTTCCGTGCCGCCGCAGTCGAGCAGTTGACCGTCTGGTCCGAGCGTCTGCAGATTTCTCTTGTGAAAGGGCCGCCCAATTGCGATCCTGCGTCGGTTTGTTTCGATGGTTATGAGATGGCGCTGAAAACGCAGGCCGATTTCCTCATCTGCGACACCGCCGGCCGCCTCCACACGAAGCACAATCTCATGGAGGAGCTGAAAAAGATTCACCGCATCCTCGGCCGCAAAGATCCGGGATCACCGCATGAGGTGCTGCTCGTGGTCGATGCCACCACCGGCTCCAACGCCCTCCAGCAGGCGCGCGAATTCCACAAGGCCATCCCGCTCACCGGGGTCATCGTGACCAAACTCGACGGCAGCGGCAAAGGCGGCGTGCTGGTGAACATCCAGCAGGAACTCGGTGTTCCCACGCGCTTCATCGGCCTCGGCGAACGCGTGGAGGACTTCCAGCCGTTCGACTCGAAGCGTTTTGTTGAGGAATTGCTCTGAACGGGGGGGCTACGGCCTCGGTCAGGCGCATCCCAAAAATTTTGTTGTCGTAGGAGTCATATCTCCGCTACGTAGTAGTGCGTCTGTTTTCAAAACATCATCCAGGAGGAATCATCCGTGAAGTTCAAGTGCCCCACATGTGACATGCAGCTCAAGGCCGAGCCGGAAATGGCCGGAAAAATCGTCCGCTGCCCCGGCTGCAACACCAAGCTGAGCATTCCGGCCAGCGCTGCCACGCCGCCGCCCTCAGGCCTGCCAGCTCCCTCTGGTCTTCCCGCGCCGAGCAGTGTCCCGCCGCCCTCCGATGCGAATGACGCTTTTGGGGCCGAATACGAGCACGGAGCGTCCGCGCCGGAACAACCCCCGATCTCCTCCGGCTACCAGCCGAAAGAGCGCGGAGGCTGGGAGGAGACCGATCCGGCGAACCCGAACGCCTGGCTCGCCCTAGCCATCGGTGCCGTCGCCTCGCTGGCGTGGTTCGGCATCATGTACCCGTTTGGAAAAGGTGCCTACAACACGGCACCGGTGGACACGATGGACTACCTCCATGACCTCTTCCTAGAGCGCACCTGGGTGAACTACACCGAGACCTTCTTCTTTTTCTGGGCCGTGGCATTGCTGTATCTGAAGGGCCAGAAGCTGCGTCATCAAAAGGACGCGATGTATCTCGATGTCCTGCCTGCCGAGCTGGGCGGCGAGATCAACCGCGAGAACGTCGGCTACTTCATCGACCATCTCTATGGCCTGCCCGGACGTCTGCGCGACAGCATGATGGTCAACCGCATTCGCAAAGGGCTGGAACTCTTCGAAATCCGCCAAAACAATGGCGAAGTGAGCAGCATGATGGGTGCGCAGAGCAGCATCGACGGTTCCCGCATCGGTGGCAGCTACTCGCTCGTCAAAGTCTTCCTCTGGGCCATTCCGATCCTCGGCTTCATCGGCACCGTTCTCGGTCTTTCCATCGCCATTGGCAGCATCGACCTCTCCGACATGACGAACATGGACAAAGTCATGAAATCCTTCGGTCAGGTCACCAGCGGCCTCGGCACCGCCTTCGACACGACGCTGCTCGGCCTCGTGCTCGCCATGTTCCTGAACTTTCCTATGAATGCCCTCGCAAAAGCCGAGGATGACAATCTCAACAACATCGACGCCTTCTGCAATGAGGTCCTCATGCCTCGTCTCAATGACGGCGGTGGTGTGGCTGGAGGAGACACGGGCGGTCTGATGGAAACGCTGGTCAAGGCGGTGGCCAGTTCGCAGAAGGAGTTCCTCGTGGACCTCAATGCGCTCTCCAAGCAGGTCAAGGAGCAGGCGGACAACCTCGACAAGCGTGCCGCCGCGCACCAGCAACGCGTGGATGCAGAGTTTGCCACCGCACTCAACCGCATGCGTGACGATTTGACCAACGCCGTGAAGGACAGCGTCAAGACGACGACCGATTACACGCGTGCCATGGCCAGCGGCATCCAGTCGTTGAACAACCTCCTTGCCGAACTAGGCGGGAAGCAGATCATCATTCACCAGGTGAAGAAAAAAGGCTGGTTCAGTCGCGACTGACCCCTTCGCAATCCCTTAACCCGCACCCGTCATGGCCAAGCGTCGAGAATCTGGCGAAGGAGAGGTTTCCCTCTTCCCGTTCCTCAGCATTCTCGCCTGTCTCATTGGCGCTCTCGTGCTGATGATCGTGGTGCTCGTCATCGCCCAAGTCGGCAAGGCCGAAGGCCGCAGCCCGGAAGAAATCCGCCGTGCCCAGGACTATCTGCAGATCAAAAAGGACATCGTGGACCGCAAGGAGTTGGAGGTCGTGCTCAAGGAGAAAATCGCCACGCTGGAGGCATTGCAAAAGCAGGTCGATGAGAAGGAGCAGCAGTTCATCAAGCTGCGCAAGCTCCTCACCACCTCGAAGGACATCCAGGAGGCAAACCTCAAGATCAGCCAGCAGATGCAAAAGGAGCTCGATGATCTGCTCACGGAGATTTTTGGTCTCAAGGAGCAACAGAAGGAGAGTCAGGTCGAGATCACAAAGCTCATGGCTGAGCTGAAGAAGCGGGAGGTGCCTGCGGACAAGAAAATCCCGCCGGTGATCGTGCAGCCCTCCGGCAGCGGCATGCCGGAGGACACGAAGGCTTACTTCGTCGAGGCAGGAGCCGGTGCTTTGAAGATTCTTGGTGCTTGGGGTGAGGATTACCGCCTCAGCGCCGCTTCCGAGGTGGTGGTTGCCGATGCGACCTACAATCACTTCCTGACCGAGTTGGCCAAGGATCCCAAGTCCTTCATCCTCTTCCTCGTGCGTGATGACGGCGCAGGTGCGTTCAACAACGGTGCTGGCCGTGCTGAGGCGGACTACAAGATCCGGGTCGGCAAATTGCCGGTTCCCGGCCGTGGCGTGCTCGATCTCGCACTTTTTGACAAGTATCGCGGCAAGATTCCGCCTCCCCCAGCGGCGACACTACCTGCTCCCTCAGCGCCAAAAGAGCCCGAAAAGCCGAAAGGCCCGGCCAAGTAACCTCCAACCCTTTTCACGACCATGGCGAAGAAAAAAGCAGGCGGTGGCAGTTCCGAACTCAATCTCGACTCTCTCATGGACGCCGTGACGAACGTCGTCGGCGTCTTGATGATCGTCTTCGTCGTCATGGCGCTCAACACTGCCCGCGTGGTGCAAAAGATCCTCACCGACCTCCCACCTGTCACCGAAGAGGAGCACAAGAAGATCAAGGAAGAGCTCGAAAAGCTACCACCACCGCCCGCTGACCCCCAGAAGCTCGAAGAGCAGCAAAAAGACGCCGAGGCGAAGATGAAAATGGCCGTTGAGCAGCTCAAGACCATCGACACCAATGACATGCAGTCCAAGATGAAGTTCATGGACCTGGATGCCTTCAAGAAGCAGGTCGAGGAGCGCAAAAAAGAGCGGGACACGCAAAAAACCGCCACGGACAAGCTGCTCACTGAAGTGGAACGGCTCAAGGCCCTGCTGGATGAAACGCCCGAGTTCAAGCCGCCTCCCCCCACCTACATCCGCCTGCCCAATCCGCGTCCCTATCCTGAAAAGCCGGACGAGACACGCATCCTGGTGGCCAAACAAGGCGTGCTGATCCTCAATCAGGCCAAGTTTCTCAAGCCCATCCTCGAAGGCATGGAGAAGGTGAAGTCGCAGCTCGAATACCAGCGCGTCGAATATGCCCCGTTTGCCAAGTTGCTTGAGGCGCTGCTCGGCTCGCCGGCCAATGCTCAAAAAGCCTGGTTGGAGATCGCCGGGCTGGTTGACCGCGTGCAGATCGAGCAGGTAGCGCTGGCTTACAAGGCCCTCACCACCGCCAGCCTGCCCGCCACGAAGCAAATACTCGCCGCGCTGGCCGACATCGCCCGGGTCACTGGGCAGCCTATTCAAAACGTGGCTGCTGCTGTCGTGGCGGCCACCAAGGGAGACGTCGCCGCGTGGGTGAAGCTTGATCCCTCCCGCGATCCGCTGAAGCCCGTCATCAAGGCAGTCTCCGCCGGCGGCAAGATCACGTTTTCCTGGGGCGCGAACACTCAGGAGGTGAAGGCCACTCCGAAAGATGTCGTCGGCTACTTCCAGGACCTCGCGAAGCTCAAGGGCATCGAGGATGCCAGCAAGGCGCGCACCATTTACGATGCCACACGCGTCGTGGCGCTGCTGGAACGTGCCGCCTCGAATCCGCTCATCGCCGGTGCCTACGGCTTCGAGCCGAAGATCAACCCTGGTAGCACGCTCGTGCGACTGGAACTCAAGCCCAAGGGCGGCGGAGGCGAAACGATCGAGTCGATGAAACAGCCGAACTCCGCATACATCCGCCTCATGCGGGACATCAAGGCCGACCCCAGCGGCGTGGCGTTGTTCCAGGTCATGGCGGATGCGTTTGAGACCTACCACGAGGCGCGTCGCCTCGCCGACGAGATCGGGGTTCCAGCCACCTGGGAGTTTCTGCCACCCACGCTCGAGCTGGTGCTCAATGTCCCTGGCTTCGAAGTGCAGCGTCTCACGCCTACGCCGCCAGCAGCGCCTGCGCTGAAGAACCGCGTGCGCATCGCCGCACCGAAGAAGGCGCTCGATTAAACATTCGACGTCGCGTCACGCCAGATTCAGCGCGCCGCCTTCACACAGGTCCTTCTTGCCGAAGGTCTGCAAGTTGTGGCCCATCGCATGCGCGACAGACATCCACAGGCGGTTGTGCGCCGCTTTGTCGAATTTGAGGCTGCGGCCCATCTTGAAGCCGAATCCGCCGCCCACCATGACGTAGGGAATGTTGTCGAGTGTGTGGCTGTTGCCTTTGCCGAGTTCATTCGTCCACACGAGCAGCGTGTTGTCGAGCATCGAACCATCGCCAGAAGGCTCCGGTGTCTCGCTGAGGCGTTTCGCCATGTAGGCAAACTCGCCGGCGAACCACGTATTGATCTTCATCAGCTTCTCATAGCTGTCCTTTTTGTCGTCCGGATCGTGCGAGAGGCTGTGGTGGCCTTCCTCGACGCCAAGCCAGCGCATCTGCGCCATGCCGACGCTGCGCATGTATTGCAGCGTGGCGATGCGGGCCATGTCGTTGGCGAGCGAGTTGACCAGAAGGTCAATCTGGATGCGGCTGATCTGCGGCGTATTGTCGTTCACCAATTCGATGCTCGGATCGACGGCGGGCACGGGGTGGGAGAGCTTGCCGATCTTGTCCGCATCGGCCAGATCCTGTTCCAAACTGCGCACAAGGGTCATGTGCTGGTCCAGCAGCGCCTTGTCACGTGCGCTGAGCTTCGAGGAGACGCGCTTCAGCTCTCCACGTACGTCATCAAGGATGCTGACGAGGCTCTCCTTGTCCTTCATCTTGCCGTACACCTTTTTCAAAATCTGGTGCGGGTCGTCGATGGGTGCCACAGGCTGGTTCGCCCCAGCGTAGCTCATGCGAGTCCACGGATCGGCACGATCCGGCACCGCCACGCCGAATTCGAGCGAGCCAAAACGTGTTTTGGTCTCCTTCCGGCTCTGGAGGAAGTTTTTCAGCTCCTGGTCGATGGAGATGCTGCTGGCCCAGCCGGCGGGATTGCCGCCGCCGCCCATGATGTTGCCCTTCAGGAGCTCATCGCAGGTGAGCAGGCAGCTCATGCCTCGCATGTGGCTATCGCCATCCCCACGCACCTTGTTGGCGATGCCGTGCAGGACGAGCATCTGCTTCTTGAAAGGCTCCAGCGGCTTCAAGATCGATTTGAAGCTGAATTCGCTGCCCTCTTGGTCCGGCCAGAACTCGTTTGGCAGCGTGCCGTTCGGCGAGAACATGATGATCAGCCGCTGGCGCTTCTGCGGCGCGGGTGCGCCGGTCACGCTGGGCAGACCGGAGAGAAAGGGGAACGCCGCGGCAGAGACGCCGAGGTCGCGCAGGAATTGACGGCGGTGGAGGTGTTTCATGTGGGGGTGAAACTGCTACGGACCACAGCCGTGCATCTTGCGGTCAAGGCAGTTCCTTGACCTGGATGTGGCGGTATTCCATCACGCCGCGATCGCCTTCGAGGCCGATGGGGCCGGTGGCGGGCAGTTGCAGCGCAGCCTCGAGGACTTCACCGTTGCAGGTGCAGTGAGCGACGCCGTCCTTCACCTCGACGATCATTTGGTTCCATTCCTGAGGCTTGTACTGCTTCAAGTCCTTGTAAGGCCCGGCCACGAGGTAATCACGGCATTGCAACTGCGGCTTGCGGATGAAGACGCCGCTATCGGCATTCACGCTGGCTCGGAATTCGAGCTTGAGCACGAAATTCTTCGGAAACTCGACCGCGGTGTAAAGCTGGCCCGTGAGCTTGTCGGCCTCATTCGGGAAAGTGACCGCGATGGCACCGTCCTTCACGATGTAGCGGCCCGCATCCGCAGCCTCGGTCTTGCCATCGTGCTTCTCCAAGATTTTGCCGGGATTAGGATCATCCTTCTTCGTCTTCTCCCGGAAGCACCAGCCGGTGAGATCCTTGCCGTTGAACAGGGAGGTGAATCCAGCCTCGGGCTGCCAGTCTTCGGCATGGAGGAATGTGGTCGTGAGAGCGAGGAGCAGGGCGATGTGTTTCATGGTGGTTGGATCAATACTACTTCAAAACAACGGTGAATCCTTCTTTGCTGTCTTTGATGAGCCAGCCAGCGGCTTCGAGCTGTTTGCGCAAGGTGTCAGCGGTGGCCCAATCCTTGGCCTGCTTTGCATCCCAACGTTGCTGGGCGATGGCTTGGATGTCAGCCGGCACTTCGGCCGCGATTTCTTCCACAACAGGCGGCAGCGCGATGCCGAGGGCGTTCAGCATGAAGTGCAGGCCAGCACGGGCAGCGGTGGCTTCCTCCGCCGGGAGTGAGGCGGGCTTGAGTTTGTTGAGCACGCCAAAGATGCCGCCGAGTGCGCCGGGGACGTTGAGGTCATCGAGCAGTGTGTCCCATGCCTCGGCAAAGGGTCCCGGCGCATTGGTGGGAGGTGTGTTGCCTCTTTCCAAGGCCTTGTCAGCCTTCGCGAGCTTTTGCAGCGCCTGACGTGCGGAGTCGAGGCTGTGCATGGTGAAGTTGAGCGGTGCACGATAGTGGCCCGAGATGAGCACGTAGCGCACTTCGGCGGCGGTGTGGCCGCGTTTGGCGAGGTCTTCGAGTGTGTAGAGATTGCCGAGGCTCTTGCTCATCTTGCCGCCATCGACCATGAGGTGCGCGACATGCATCCAGTGATGCGCGAACTTGCCATGCGTGCTGCAGCAACTCTGCGCGATCTCATTCTCATGATGCGGAAAGATCAAATCGACGCCGCCGCTGTGCAGATCGAAATCCTCGCCGAGGTATTCGAGAATCATGGCGCTGCATTCGAGATGCCAGCCTGGGCGGCCTTCGCCCCAGGGGCTGGGCCAGTAATTCGCGCCGTCCTCGGGCTTGCGCGCCTTCCAGAGGGCGAAGTCGGTGAGCGAGTCCTTCGTGTACTCGTCGCTGTCGGTCGCGCTCGCGGCCTCGGAGGCACCGAGACGCAGTTCGCGGTCCTCCAAGTGGCTGAGTCGGCCGTAGTCCTTGAAGGACGAGACGCGGAAATACACGCTGCCGTCCGCCGCGGCGTAGGCGTGGCCGTTGGCGATGAGTTTTTCGATCATCGCGATTTGATGCGGGATGTGCGCCACCGCGCTTGGCTCCACTTGAGGGCGCAGGAGGTTCAGTGCGTCGCAATCCGCGTGAAATCTCTCCGTCCAGCCGCGGGTGAAGTCGGTGAGCGTCTGGCCGGCCTTCAGCGAGTCACGGATGGTCTTGTCATCGACGTCGGTAATGTTTCGCACGTGCAGCGTGGCCGTGCCTGCGGCCTCCACGACGCGGCGCATGACGTCCTGGGCCACAAAGGTGCGAAAATTGCCGATGTGCGCCGGACCATAGACCGTGGGACCGCAGCAGTAGAAGCGCAGCGTTTTGCCGTCGAGCGGCGTCACTTCGCGGTCGGTGCGGGTCAGGGTGTCGTGGAGCTTGAGGGGCATGAGGGCGGGGAAAGTGAATGGCGAATGGGGAATGTCGAATGCCGATTGAGGCGGAGCTTGCTCTTTCCACCACGGGGCGTATCTTCATGTCCCAACTTCAAACGGGGGCGTACTGGTTTCGACGGGTAGCCTTAGTTCGGAGCTGCATGCCGAGGATGATTCGTTGGCCTCGTTAATCACCGGATCAAACCCATAAATGTGAACTCTAACGAGCTCGCTCTCGCGGCTTAAGCCCCGCGACATCTTTCAGGCAATGTCTGGTAGCCTGAACGATGACACCACCAGACTGGACTGATGGCCGGGCGACCGGGTCACAGTCGAGATCAAACAGGACGCTGGGTGAAGAGCAGGCTGTCCCTCGCCGGCTCCCATCGAGACCAAATGAGTGACTGAGCATGGAGATGCTACGGGCACGGGTTATTCGGACAGGGGTTCAACTCCCCTCGCCTCCACCATTTTTTTATCGGACTTTATTCTTTGATAATCAAAGACATAAGTGGCTAAAATTGGGCAAAATGCATTTTTGCCAAAAACCCCCAAAAATGGCCATTTACAGGCCTTTTTTGGTAGCAAATGGTAGCAAATGCATGATTCACTCACCCCTAGCCGCGGCGGTGCACAGACGGTGCGCATCTACCCCAAGACAGACAAAGTCTGGACTCTGAAATGGCGTGTCGCCGGGAAGGCGGTCGCCACCAGCGTGACTGGCACTCGCAAGGACGCGGAGGCCCGCGCCCGGCAGATTTCCAAGGACCTCTCGCGCAGGCATGGCGGCAAGATCGTCTCGAATGATGATGCGGAAGTCGCGGCCATGGTGCGCAAGCTGGCGGGGGAGCGTTCTCCGTTCGTCATGCTTGGCGAATTGGAGCGCGCGCAGCAGATTCTGGGCGGGCACAGCCTGATTGAGGCCGTGGGCTTCTATGCGAAGCGCGGCCCGATGACGTGTGAACGCACGACTTTCAAGGATGCCGTGAACCGGTTCCTCAAGGCGTATCAAGGCTCTCCCATCCAGACCCTTGCCGGGTTGCGCAAGGAACTGCAGGCTTTCACGGCGAAGCATGCCGAGCTTGAGATACCAAGCCTCGGTGAGACGATGCTCGAGGACTGGATCACACGGGGCGATCCCGGACCGAGGTATTTCAACAACCGGCTTGCCACATGGAAGACCTTTCTCAATCGCTGCCGCGACTGGAAGTATCTTCCGGGCGGGGAAAAGCATCCGGGCGAACTGATCAAGCCGAGACGCCTGGCGGACAAGACGCCTGAGATCCTCAGTGTGCGCCAGTGCAGGCAGTTGCTCGCTGCTGTGCCGGACAGCCTGCTGCCCTATTTTGCCGTTGGCTGTTTTGCCGGCGTGCGGCCGTTTGAGCTGATGCGTCTGAAATGGGAGGATTTCATCTGGGACAGAAAATATCTCCATGTGCGCGCGGAGGTTGCCGGCAAGACAAGCCAGGAGCGTTTTGTGCCGCTGCAGGAGAATCTTCTCCGGATTCTGGCCCCTTGGCGCAAGGCGACCGGGAGGTTCTGTGAAACGCATGCCCGCGAGAAACTCAGCCTGCTGGCCCGCGAGAAGAAGATTCTTGCCGCGTGGCCCATGGATGTGATGCGTCATAGCTTTTGCAGCTATCGACTCGCTCAGACCCAGAACATTGGCCAGGTCGCCGAGGAGGCGGGCAATTCGCCGACGATCATCCGCAGGCATTATCGGAGGCCACTCACCAAGGAGGATGGTGACCAATGGTTCCATCTTGGGTGCGAGTGACCGGACCTTTTGGTGCTTTTGACATCCTTTCATGGCTAAAACGCCATGCTTTATCCGGTCAGCACCATCGCACGCTATCTTCACGTAAAACGGGAGGCGGTCATCCGCATGATTGAGGAGGACGGCCTTCCTGCAGTCCGAATCCCAACACGCACCAAGCATGTGCGCAAAGTCCCGTTGCGGCCCTTTCATGCATGGTTGTTTCAAGGCAGTGAGAACACATCAACACCTCTTGAAGACCTGCGTGCTGATCTTGCTGCGCTGGACTGCAATCCTGACCGGTCGCTCTGAACGATGTGATCTTCGTTGCGCAACGAACTTCACCCTCAGTTCACGCTAATGAGGTTGTGGGAACGGAGGCTGTCGATCACCTGCTGCAGCTTGGACTGGAGGTCGGCGATCTGCGCTTCGAGCATGGTCACGTCCACGCTGTCGATGCCGCTCAAGCTCACGGCGCTGCTCACGTCGTCGATCGGTGCCAGAGGTTGAAGGCTGCTGCCGATGTCCGTCGCGTCACCGGGCGACCAGGTCAGGCCGTAGGGGCCGAGGTAGCTTCCTTCATTGCCGGGAGAACTGCCGCTGCCACCGGTCCATCCTTGCAGTTGGATGATGCGACGCGCGCCGTCCGGCACGACGGAGAGCAGGGGACTCCAGCCACTGGCACCATCAGCGCCGTTGGTGCCGCCGGAACTGCCGTCCGCGCCGGGAGAACCGTCACTGCCTCGCACGTAGAACGGGCCAAAGCTTTGTCCGGAGGAGGTGTGGATGGTGAGGTTGTAGCCGTCGAAGTCGATGCTGGTGATGGGAGTGGCATCGGCCCCGTTGGAGCCC
>Ga0169931_10001957_pt1 | contig 33843 bp, 31 predicted proteins | sample Kivu_15m_20L_FD_129675 | JGI IMG/M metagenome (GOLD analysis project Ga0169931, IMG submission 129675) | Freshwater microbial communities from Lake Kivu, Western Province, Rwanda to study Microbial Dark Matter (Phase II) - Kivu_15m_20L... | ecosystem: Environmental > Aquatic > Freshwater > Lake...
AGGCCCTCGCCACCGCTGAAGTCGGGCTTGTCGACCGGGTCGAAGGCGGGGAACTCCCCGAGCCACGGGTGGTAGGGGCGGGCACTCACCGTGATCGCGTGGTGACCCGCCACCGTCGGATTGCCCACGGCAGACTGGAATCCATACGTCGTCCCCGTGCCGATGCCGGTGGTCGCACTCGACGGCGCGGCGTCCTCGGCCATGGGCTCGCCGTAGGGACCGAGCACTCCGGTCAGTCCACCGCCCACGAAGGCGTCGTCGCGCGTCGTCGCCAGGGCAGAGCCGTAGAGATCGGTGTGCTCTATCGCGATCGGCTGCTCCGGGGTGAGGTGCGCCAGAGCGCCACCGGGCAGCGCGACACGGACGTCGAGCACGGCATCGCTGCCGTCAAGGATGAGAGTCGGCTGATCACTGTCTCCGTAGCCGTAGCGCGTCGTCGTGGTGCCCGCGGCGTCGGCGAAGGCGCGCTCCAGCAGCACGCCGCCGGCGGTGAGCATGGTGGTCGTCAGCCGGTCGGCATCGGTGGACCCCTCGGTGATCGTCGACAGCTGCGTGCCGTACCACCAGGTCTGCTCGAGCGGCACGGTGCCCGACAGGGCCGTCAGGCGACCCAGCTCGTCATACGTCGCCTTGGCGCGCTCGCCCTTGCCGGCCAGATGAGGATCGGTGGTCCAGTCCAGGCGACCGCGCTCGTCACGGCAGGTCTGGTAGTCCTTGCCGTCACGCGCCCCACCCGTGCGCTCGAGGTCGGCGCCGGCCCGCTGGGAGCACCCCTGCGGAGCCTTGCCGTAGGAGTACGACAGCGATCGATCCCCGCCTCCTGCGAGTGCGGTGACCCCGCTGGCCGCGAGCTCCGCTCCCGTCAGTCGCCCGGCAGAGTCATAGGTGTAGGACCACTTGTAACCGGAGTCCTTGTCGCCGCGCACCTTGGTCGCCACCACGACGGTGATCAACTCGGCATCGCAGGTCGTCGAGGTGATCTTGGCGGACACGGATAGAGCCTCGTGGGCAGTCACACGCCAAGACTAGGCAACGAGACCTGGGCTGGGAGACAGGTCGTGAGATACCCGAAGATTCACAGGCACGTCACCTGGGGCTCGCCGATGCGATACTCGCGCAATGTCAGGCCGGGAGCGACAGCCGCGGGGCGTGGTCACGCTGGCTCTTGTGGAGATGTGGGAGCGCTTCTCCTACTACGGCATGGTCGCACTGCTCGTCCTGTTCCTCATCCAGCCCGAGGATGGGCCCTTCCCACCCGGACCCGGCCAGGGCTTCAACGAGGCCGACGCGGCAGCGCTCTTCGGCGTCTACTCCGCCCTCGTGCTCGGCGCTCCCCTGGTGGGTGGCTGGATCGGCGATCGCCTTATCGGTCCACGTCGAGCGCTGCTCATCGGCGGGATCCTCATCGCGACGGGACACTTCGTGCTGCTCCTGCCGGGCATCGCGGTCTTCTGGGCGGGCCTGCTCGTCATCGCGGCGGGCACCGGCCTGCTCAAGCCCAACATCTCGACCGTGCTCGGCCTGCTCTACGCCGACGGCGATCCGAGACGAGACAGCGGCTTCTCCCTCTTCTACTTCGGCATCAATGTGGGTGCCTTCACCGCGCCACTCATCTGCGGGTGGCTCGCGACCGCCTACTCGTGGCGTCTGGCCTTCGCGGTGGCGGGAATCGGGATGGTGGCCGGCCTTGTCCAGTACGCGATCGGGCACCGGCGACTCGCAGACGCGGGCATCGCCGTGCCTCGCCCGGCTAGTCGCACCGAGCGCGGCCGCGCGCTGATCGCGGCTGTCGTCGCGCTCGCAGCCATCGCCACGGTCTTTTTCGTGGCCATCGCGGCAGCCGGCTTCAACGCCGGCACGATCTCCGCTGCCGTGACATTCGTCATCGTCGTGGTCGCCTGTGTCGCGTTCACACTGCTGCTGCGTCGGACGCCCGGTGTCACTCCCGAGCGGCGGCACCTCCTGGGCTTCCTCATGCTCTTCATCGCGAGCGTTGTCTACTTCGCCCTGTCATCCCAGGCCGGCTCGACCATCACCGAGTTCACCCAGGATTGGATCGATCGCGGGATCGGCACCTTCACCGTGCCTACGAGCTGGCTCCTGTCGCTCAACCCCATCCTCGTCGTCGTCTTCGCGCCCGTCTTCGCCGCCCTCTGGACGCGCCTGGCCGCTCGCGCACCGACGACTCCGACGAAAGTGGCCCTGGCCATCGTGGGTGTAGGACTGAGTTTCCTCATCATCGCGATCCCAGGCTTTGCCGCGGAGGATGGGCGCACGTCAAGCGCCGGTTGGATCCTCATGACCTTCCTCGTGCTCACGTGGGCAGAGTTGCTCATCGTGCCCATCGCGCTGTCCACGACTACCGAGCTCGCCCCCTCCGGGCTGACCGGACAGCTCCTCGGGCTGTGGTACCTCGCCACGGCCGCGGGCGGAGCGATCGGTGGTCAATGTGCACGCCTGGTGGAGCCACTCGGCTTCGGTGGCTACTTCCTCGGCGCGGGCCTGACGGTGATGGCGATCGGCGTCGTCTTCGTCTTCTTGCGACCCCGGTGGTCGGCGCTGCTCGCGCCCGTGCGTTGAGCCGCAAGACATTCGGATATGTCAACGCCTCCTCCCGAACCAGATGAGAACGAAGGCCACCACCCAGACAGTCGGCAAGGGCTCCTGACCGGTCCGGGCATCCCTTCGCCACAATGCGGCTATGCCGATCCGAGATGCCACACCCGCGGACGTTCCCGAGATCCTCGCGATGATCCGCGAGCTGGCCGACTACGAGCGCGCACCCGATGCGGTGGTCGCGACCACTGACCTGCTTCACGAGGCGCTCTTCTGCGAGTCACCGGCGGCCTTCGCGCTCATCGCCGAAACGGGGGGAGGTGAGGTCGTCGGCTTCGCCCTGTGGTTTCGGAATTTCTCCACCTGGATCGGCAGGCACGGGGTCTATCTCGAGGACCTCTACGTCCGGCCCGCCCACCGCGGACACGGATATGGCAAGGCCCTGCTGAGCGCTCTTGCGCGGATCGCCGTCGATCGGGGATACGGCCGCTTCGAGTGGTGGGTCCTGGACTGGAACACCCCGGCGATCGACTTCTATCGCTCCCTCGGTGCCAAGCCCATGGACGAGTGGACCGTGCAGCGTGTCACGGGCGACGCCCTGCGCCGTCTTGCAGCCGGGCCCGGCTAGGCGTCGGGGCTCGACAGATGCCGCTGTGCCGACTCACCCGACTCGATGGCCGTCGTCGTCGAAGGCCAGAAGGCCGCGACGAGGCCGGCCACCGCTAGACACACCAGGACGATGCCCGCCCCCCGCTGCGGGCCCTCCTCGGCGGTCACGAGCGGCACGCCGACGACCAGCGCGATGAACTGCCCGACGACGAGCATGCTGCGCGCCCACCGGCGCGACCGCCAGAGGCCGCGTGCAGCGAGGATGAGTGCCACGCCGAGGAGGCCGAAGATGGCAATCTCCAGCGTCACCGCGACGGGGTTCGAGACCTCTGCCGGTCCGGTGATGCCCAGGCGAGCGACCTGTACGGCGATGTAGACGGCGTAGACGGTGAGTGCCAGTCCTTCGATCGCCGCGACCCCCGCGCCGACGAGCAGAGACACCGCGGGGCGCTCCCTGCCAACGGCCATCTCCCCAGCCTAGGGCGGCTAGGGTGCGTCCGTGCGCGGAGTCCTCGTGGTCAACCCACACGCGACTACCACGTCTCCGCGGGTCACAGACGTCCTCGTCCACGCGCTCGCCGACGAGGTGGACCTCACGGTGGTGCGCACGGAGCATCGCGGGCACGCAGCCCAGATCGCGGAGCGGGCGGCGGCAGAGGGTGCGCAGATCGTGTGCGTCCTCGGCGGCGACGGGACCGTGAACGAGGTTGTCAACGGGATGCTGGGCGACCAGCCCGCGCCCGCGGGGCCGTTGCTGGCCATCATCCCCGGCGGCAGTGCCAACGTCGCCGCGCGTGCACTCGGCCTGCCCGCCGACCCCGTGGAGGCTACCGGCGAGATCCTCCAGGCCCTGCGCGAGCAGCGCACCCGCACGATCGGGCTCGGGCGCGTGACGATCACGCCCTGGGAAGAGGAAGCATGGGCACCGCGCTGGTTCCTCGCCAATGCGGGCCTGGGCATCGACGCGGAGATCATCGCCGCCATGGAGGGTGATCGCGCACGCGGTCACGAGGCGACGCCGACGCGCTACCTCACGACGACGATCCGGCAATTCCTGTGGCGCACCGAGCGTCGCGAGCCCGCACTGACGGTCGCGCTGCCCGACGGTGACGTCGACGGCGTCTTCCTCGCCATCGTGCAAAACACGTCCCCCTGGACCTTCTTCGGCTCCCTGCCCATCGCCCCCTGCCCCGACGCCTCCTTCGACACCGGTCTGGACCTCTTCGCGGTGCGTCGCATGGGCATCGGGACAGCGATGCGCCTGGCCCGTCGCATGGTGGCCGGCAGCAGGGCTGGATCGACCGCCCGCAGCCTCACGGTGGCCCATGACGTGCCACGCATCTCGGTCCGGACCTCGCGACCGATTGCCGTGCAGGTCGATGGCGAGGGCCTCGGAGACGCGGGCCGGGCCGACTTCTCCGCCGTGCCCGCGGCCTTGACGGTGGTCGCCTAGCACCCCCGTGCCTGCACGGTGCCGGGCGTCGTACGCCGTCCTATAACCGGACAGGCAGGGGAATCTTGACCGGTCATGTGACCAAGGGAACAGGCGACGCGTCGATCCGTTATGCCGTTTCGCCTTGTGGGACGCCCCCCCGTCTGCGACCCTTAACTACCGGGCGCATTCCGGTCGCGTTGCCTCGCTCGCCCCCTAGCCTCACGGCTACGCCTCTTGGGAGCGTGCGTGAACGTCGTCACAAGCACGGGGACTCGGTGAGGAGGAAGCATGGATTGGCGCCACGATGCTGCCTGCCGCGATGTGGATCCCGAGCTCTTCTTCCCCATCGGCAACACCGGTCCAGCCCTCCTGCAGATCGAGGAGGCCAAGGCCGTGTGCCGTCGCTGCGACGTCGTTGACGAATGCTTGCAGTGGGCTCTCGAGACCGGCCAGGACGCCGGGGTCTGGGGAGGCCTGAGCGAGGACGAGCGCCGCGCACTCAAGCGACGCAACGCCCGCCTGCGTGCGCGCAGCACCGCCTGACGCCTTCCTAGGAGCCGGGCGCAACGGGCACATCGGGCACGGCCATCCGCGCGGAGCACCCCCCGTCAACCGACGCCGACAGCGCGAACGTGCCGCGCAGGTCCTGCTCGATCAGAGACCGCACGATCTGGAGTCCAAGTCCTTCGGTCATGGGCTCGGGCAGTCCGCGACCGTCGTCGCGCAACTCTACCTCGATGGCATCCCCCGATCGCGAGGGCGTGACGATGATCGTCGTGGCGTGCGCATGCTCAACGGCGTTGTGGAGGAGTTCGGACACCGCCATGGCGAGCGGGCTGGCGACGTCGGTGGCGATCACGCCGACAGATCCCTCCCGATTGATGCGGACGTCCGGTGCATAGGCGGCGGCAAGGTCGCGCTCCACGACGATGATCCGGTCCATCACCGCATCGAAGTCCACGCGATCCCCCGGCTCCTGGGCGAGCACCTCGTGAATCGCGGCGATGGCGGCCACGCGCCGACCCGCCTCGGCCAGCGCCTCCCGCGCCTCGTCAGCCGTGACCCGGCGCGATTGCAGCCGCAGCAGGGCGCCCACTGTCTGGAGGTTGTTCTTCACGCGATGATGCACTTCCCGCAGGGAGGCGTCCTTGCTCAACAGCGCCCGCTCGCGCCGACGCAGGTCCGTGATGTCGCGGATGAGCACGATGGCTCCCTCGGATCGGCCGCCCGGATCCAAGGGCAGGGAGCGCAGCGTCACGCACGCCGATGGGTTCTCGACCTCAGCATCCGCGGCGATCCGACCCGCGGCAGCCAGCGCGAGCCCCTCATCGACCGGGCCGGGGCGGTGCCACAGGCGCGTGACGACCATCGACAGGTCGGCGTCCTCCAGCGTCCTCGCCAGTCCCAGACGACGGAAGGCCGACACGGCATTGGGACTCGCGAACACCACCCTGCCCTGCGCATCCACGCGCATAAGCCCATCGCCCACGCGCGGCGGAGATGCACCCGACGACCAGTCAGCATCACGGGGTGGGAATCCTCCCTCACTTGCCATGACGAGCAGCATCTCGGCGAGCTCCCGATAGACCTCCTCGAGTCGCCCTGATCGCCGGGTCGCGGCGTGGCGGTCGATGACACCCACGACCCGGTCGCCCACATGCACGGGCACAGCCTCGCCGCCGTCCGGATCCGACACGATGCGTCCCGACGCCGCCGCTCGATCGAGCCCCCGATGGCGTCCGCGAGGCACGAAGGTGCCGACGATGTCCTCCACGACGGCCGTAGGCGCGGTCGACGGGCGCACGAGCGCGGCAGCAACCCAACCCCCGGCGTTCCAGGTCGGCAACCACAGCACCAGGTCGCTCATCGCGAGGTCCGCCACCAGCGCCCAGACCCCTATGAGGGCCTGCAGGTGCTCGACCTCGGCCGGCGCGAGGTCGGTGCGCTCGTCCGCGAGACGGTCAAGACTCCCCATGCTCGCGCAGGCTAGGCCGTCGCCCGGGGCCTGCGACGACCGGGATGCCGACCGGTAGCCTGCCGGGATCGAAGGGAGTCCCGTGCAGAACAAGACGCTCATCACCGTCACTGCCATCGTCGCGCTCGTCGCCCTCGGCGTCAGCATCCTCGCGCTCGCGATCCTGTGACCGGCTCCCCCGAGCCCCAGCACGGCGGACGCCAGGCCATCGAGGCTGCTCGTCGGCACGGCGCCGAGCACCTCTTCACCCTGTCCGGCGCCCACATCTTCCCGCTCTACGACGCGGCCGTCGGCGGCGCAGGCACCGTCGAGTCGGGCGCGCCCGGACCACTGCGCATCATCGACGTGCGCCACGAGCAGACAGCGGTGTTTGCCGCCGAGGCAATGGGCAAGCTCACCCGCACTCCCGGCTTCGCCGCCGTCACGGCCGGACCCGGCGTCACCAACGCCATCAGTGCCGTGACCGGCGCCTGGGTCAACGGGTCACCCCTGGTCCTCATCGGTGGACGCGCCCCGGACGGTCGCTGGGGTGCCGGGGCTCTCCAGGAGATCGATCATCCGCCACTGCTCGCACCGGTGACGAAGTCCGCTGTCACGGTGCACGACCCCTCGGCCGTCGGCGTGGCCGTCGATGCGGCGTTCCGCCTCGCCGCCGCACCCCATCGCGGCCCGGCCTTCGTCGATGTCCCCATGGACGTGCTCTTCACCCCGGCGGTGCCCGAGGCTCATGCATCGTCAGGTGTGCAGGGCCAGTTGGAGGGCGATCTCGAGCACATCGCGGCGCTGTTGCGCGCCGCACAGCGGCCTGTGCTCGTGCTGGGCAGCGATGTCTGGGCTGACGGCGCCGACACCGCCGCACGGGCTTTCGCCGACGCCACGGGCATCCCGGTCATCGCCAACGGCATGGCGCGCGGCATCCTGCCGCCCGATCATCCGCTCCTGGTCACCCGCGCCCGGGGGGCGGCCTTTGCTGGCAGTGATCTGGTCATGGTGGTCGGGACTCCCCTGGACTTCCGGCTGGGCTACGGCGCCTTCGGCGACCCGCCCGCCCCTGTCATCCACGTCGCGGACTCCCCCGGCCAGATCGCTCGCCATCGCGATCTCGCCGCGAGCGCCGCCGGAGACCTCACCGGCTTCTTCCTCCGCCTCGCGGAGGACATCGACACTCCACTGCCCATCGACGAGTGGGCCGGCAGCCTGCGCGATCGCGCGGAAGCCGCCATCGCCGCAGACGCCCCTGACCTGGCGAGTGCCTCCGATCCGATCCACCCGGCGCGCGTCTACGGCGAGCTCCTTCCACGGCTCGCGGAGGATGCCGTCGTCATCGGTGACGGGGGCGACTTCGTCTCTTTCGCGGGTCGGTACGTCGAACCGCGGCGCCCCGGGCACTGGCTGGATCCGGGGCCCTACGGCTGCCTCGGCACGGGTCCGGGCTACGCGATGGCGGCGCGACTCGCACACCCGTCATCGCAGGTTGTGCTCCTGCTCGGCGACGGCGCGGCCGGCTTCTCGCTGATGGACGTCGACTCGCTCGTGCGCCACGATCTGCCTGCGGTGATCGTCATCGGCAACAACGCCGGGTGGAATCTCGAGCGCCACCCCATGCGCTTCCTCTACGGATACGACGTTGCCGCCGATCTGCGACCGACGGCGTACGACGATGTCGTGAACGCGCTCGGCGGTGCCGGGGAGACGGTGACGCAACCGGGCGACATCGGACCTGCGCTGGATCGCGCCTTCGCTGCCGGTGTGCCCTACGTGGTCAACGTCATGACCGATCCCGACGTGGCCTATCCGCGGTCGACCACCGGCGTGTGACGGCTAGGCGCAGAGTCGGCGGATGATGGGCTCGGCGTCCTGCGCCGACCCTGACCACCCGCGCGGGCGGAGCTCGATGTGCAGGTGCACGGCACCCGGTGAACCGGTGTCGCCCATCGTGCCGATGAGCTGGCCCGCCTTCACGCGGTCGCCCTCGGAGAAGTAGATCTTGTCGAAGTGGCCGTAGAACCACATCGAGCCCTTGCCGTCGGTGATGTCGAGAATGAGGGCGCCGTTGCCCTGGTAGCCGCTGCGCGTGACGCGGCCGGAGTCGACGGCGTAGATCGGCGTGCCGCGCGTGCCGAGGAGGTCGAATCCCATGTGGTTGCGACCGGCGCCCATGCCGTCGCCGTAGGTGAAGTCCACCGCCGGGCAGTAGCGCCCGTCGACCTGCTTGTCGCCGAAGCTCTCGTCCGCCCGGGCCGCTTCGCGCGCGACGCCCCTGCCGAGAACCGCCCAGGTCTCTGCACCGACCACGCCCGTGGGCTCAAGACCGCTCGCGACCTGGAGCCGCTCAACCGCAATCCGTGTCACCGGACCGAAGTAGCCGGTCACGGGCCTGACCTCCAGCGCCCGCTGCAGGACCTTGACCGCCTCGCCGGTGCTCCCCGTGCCCAGTTCGGGGGCCTCCGCCGCGAATGCCGGCGTACGGGGCGACGCAGGCGCAGCCTGGCTGGCCACCGGGACGAGAGCGAGGGTGGTGACAGCGACCACGAGCGTGGCCGCGAGGGCGAGCGATTGACGCAGGCCTGCGGTCATCAGTCCTCCGTCGCCTGCGGGGTCAGCTGTCGGGTTCGGCAGGACTCATGCGCCCGCCGGCGGGAGGTGCCTCCCGCTTCACCCCAAGATCCGCCGGTGTCGCTGGCGGATCGTGCCGGTGACTGATGACACCGGCGGTGGGTCCCCCGCTCCTGCCCGCGGTGGTGCGCCCAGGGCGGGCAGGACTCGGCGTGCCCGGGGCGGTCAGCCTGGTGGCCGACCCCAGAAAGGTAACAGAAGGGTCACGAAGGCGCCTCCCCGACGGCCCGGCGAATCACCTGGAAGCGTTCTGCGGTCGAGAAGTGCCGCCCGGTGACACATCTAGACCACAGAAGGCCCAGGCTCCCCTGCTCACCCGATGACCACGCGGTGCCCGCCGAGCCCCCGGTCAATGCCCGAGCCTGGGGGACGGGTCCCTGCCGGGACACCGATCACGGGAGGGACCCCATGGCGGTGGTCACCGGACTGACCTCGGCCCGGGCCGCCGACACCTTGCGCGAGGTCGACATCGGGATCGCGATGGGCCAGTCAGGCATCGACGTCGCCCGCGAGGCCGCTGATCTCGTCCTGCTCGACGATCACTTCGACTCCATCGTGGCCGGCATCGCCCAGGGGCGGGCCGCGTATGTGAACATTCGCCGCTTCCTCACCTATCACCTGACGGATAACGTCGCCGAGCTCGCGCCCTTCGTCGTCTGGGCCCTCTCCGGCGGCCAGATTCCCTGGCGCTCGGAGTGCTCCAGGTGCTGGCGATCGATATCGGCACGGACACGTTCGCCGCCGCAGCCCTGGGCGAGGAGCCGCCCGCGCGCGACGTGCTGTCACGCCCGCCCGTCTCCGGGGCACTGCTCAATCGGACGGTGCTGCTGCGTGCCTTCGGGATCATCGGACCGGCGATCGCCCTGGCCAGCATGGGCGCGTTCTTCGCGACCTACCTGGTCGCGGGCTGGCGAGTCGGTGATGCCTTCCCCGTCGGCCAGGTGGCGCTCATGGCGTCGGGGGCGGCGTTCGCGACGGTCGTGCTCGGCCAGACGGCCAACGCCTTCGCCTGCCGCAGCAGCACGCGCTGGCCCGGTGCTCTCGGCTGGACCACCAATCGCCTGCTCATCCCCGCGGTCATCGCCGACCTCGTCATCGCGGGCCTGATGCTGGGCGTGCCGTTCCTGGCCCAGGCCCTGACCCAGGCACCTCCCGGATGGGCGGGCTGGCCGATCGCCTTGGGCACCATGGTGATCGTGCTCGCGCTCGACGCGGCGTACAAGGCCGTGCGGCACAGCTTGAGATGAATCAGGACAAGGAAGGAGAGCGGACGAAGACCCTGAGTCGCACCCCGGGGACTGGCTCGTGGTCCCGACTCGTGATGGGCATGAAGCCGTGAGCGAGATAGAGAGCAGCCGCGGGCTCGTTGCCCTCGATGACACTGCATACGAGCGACTGACCTTCCGCACGCGAGATGACCGCCTCGAGCAACGCCTGGGCGACACCCTGACGCCACACGCGAGGCGCGACGGCCATGAAGCGGAACTCCACCTCGCCGGGCTGCGCGGCCTCAGCCAGGGGGACCCCGGCGGGGGCGATCGCGACCGTGCCCACGAGCTCGCCGTGGCGCACGGCGACGAGGATCTCCGCATGCGCCGCGTGCCCGGGCGCATCTCTCAGCACGGCGGCATATCCGACCTCCTCGGTCGCCATCCCGTAGCCCGCGACGTAGGCCTCCACGCGGAGCTCGCCCACCGCGGGGAGTTCCTCCGGCAGCGCCTCACGGATGATCAGCGGCGGGATGGTGCGCGCGAGAAAGGGCTCGCGGCGTACGACAACCCGCGTGACCTGGCCCTGAGCGATGAGCACCGGGCCCTGCCCCGTGTCGTGGTGGGCGGTCACGGCGAAGCGCAGGAGACGGCCATCGCGGTGCACGACCTCGGCTTCCGCGTCCACTCGCGCACCAATCGGGGTAGCGATCAGGTGCTCGACGTCGACGCGCGTACCGACGCTGGTCTCATCCGGGCCGAGGGCAGGGCATGCGTCTACGGTGGCTGCCTCGAGCCATGCGATGAGTCGCGGTGTGGCTAACACGGGTACGTCGCCGCTGCCGAGCGCGGTGGCGACGTCGAGCGATGTGACGACGTGGGACAGGGGCATCAGGCGGTCGTGAGGGAGAGCGTGACGAGGAGGTCGCCCTCGTGCACGACATCGCCGGGCGTCACCGGGATCTCGATGACGACGCCCGCCCACTCGACGATCACCGGGATCTCCATCTTCATGGACTCGAGGAGCAGCACGGTGTCGCCGACCGCGACGCTGCTGCCTGGTTCGACCAGGACTGAGTGCACCTGGGCGACCATCTCGGCGCGGATCTCCGCGGCCATGGCCTAGGAGTTGGGGCGCTTGCCGTGGTTGGCGCCGCTCTTCTTGCGAGCCTTCTTCTTGCGGCCACGCTTGCTCATGATGACTCCCGTGCTGTCGAGGGAGCCACATCGTGGCACATCCGGGGGCTACGACTGACGGCGGTACGTGATCCGCACCTCGGAGATGCGCGCCACGATCCGCACGCGCAAGGCCTCGGGGGCTCGCTCCTCGCAGCAGGTCCGATGCACCAGAGACTTGACCACCTGCTCGAGGCGGTACTGCTCCGCGCAGTCCGGGCACTCCTGCAGGTGCCCGGCGATGGCCACGGCGGACGCTGCATCGAGCTCGGAGTCGAGATAGTCATAGACGCGCGCCAGCGCGTCACCGCAGGTGCAGGGAGAGCAGTCGCTCATGACGCACCCCCGTCCGAGACCAGGTAGCCCTCCGAGATCGCGTAGTCCTCCAGCAGCGTGCGCAATTGCTTGCGACCGCGATGCAGACGGGACATCACCGTGCCGATGGGCGTCTCCATGATGTCGGCAATCTCCTGGTAGGAGAACCCCTCGACATCGGCGAGGTAGACAGCCATGCGCCGCTCCTCGGGCAGCGCTGTCAACGCGTCATTGATGATGCCGTTGGGCAGTCGGTCCAGCGCCTCGGCCTCGGCCGAGCGCAGTTGCCCCGTGGCGTATGCCTGAGTGTGCTGCATCTGCCAGTCGTCGAGGTCGTCGGTGTGCGTCTGGAGCGGCTGGCGCTGCTTCTTGCGATAGGTATTGATGAAGGCGTTGGTGAGGATGCGGAAGAGCCATGCCTTGAGGTTGGTGCCCTCGGTGAAGGAGTCGAACGCTGCGAAGGCCTTGACGAAGGTCTCCTGCACCAGGTCCTCGGCGTCCGCGGGATTGCGCGTCATGCGCAGCGCACCGCCGTACAGTTGGTCGAGGTAGGGCAGCGCGTCGCGCTCGAATCGCGCGGTGCGCTCCTCGTCGGTCTCCGTGCTCACGGCGACCGAGGCGGCATCAACCTCGGGCTCATCCATCACCGATGAGGGTACGCCGACCCCCGCGGGACCCAGATCGGGCCGGATCGCGGGCAGCCCCTCCACGGGGGGCATCGACGCCTGACCGGTCAGCACGACTGAGCCAACTCCTCCCCCGCATCCGCTATTCCCTTAGCCAGACTCCGGCAGGGGGCGGACGAGGTCCGGGCCCTGGTTGCGCACGGAGTTGACCGCCGTCGACACGGGATAGATGTCCCAGAAGCCCGGCCGCGAGGGAGCGAGGATCTCGGAGAGGATCTGCGAGCCCGGCGTCTCCGGATCCAGCCACGCATCTCGCTGCTCGGGCAGCACCGCTACGGGCATGCGGTCGTGGATGCGCCCCACCTCATCGCGAGCGCTCGTCGTGATGATTGTCGTGGAGAGCAGCCAGGCGCGCGGATCGTCGGCGTCTTCGATCTCGGGGTCGCGCCACCACTCGTAGAGCCCAGCCATGGCCAGGCCTGTGCCGTCGGCGGGGTGAAGGAAGTAGGGCTGCTTGGCCGGCTTCTTGCCCGCTGCATTCAGCACGCCCTCCGCCGGCGCCTGCCACTCGTAGAACCCGTCGGCGGGGAGCAGGCACCGGCGCGAGGCCAGGGCTCTCCGGTACGCCGGCTTCTCCGCCACGGTCTCCGCTCGGGCATTGATCATCCGGTTGCCGATCGAGGGGTCCTTCGCCCATGACGGCACGAGTCCCCAGCGCGCGACGTCGAGTCGCCGCGGGTGATGGCCTGCGTCATCGGGCTTGCCGTCGCGTACGACGTACACCTCGTTGGTCGGAGCGATGTTGTAGCGCGCGGGCAAGTCGACGGCTGGCGACTCCTCCACGCCGAACTCCTCGACCAGTGCCGCCGGCTCGCGCGACGCGGCGTACCTCCCGCACATGGGACCAGCCTGCCCTACGCGCGCAGGCCGGACTGAGGCCCGGCGCCCGATACCCTCACGGCGTGAGCACACTCGCGGCATGGTCCGCGCCCACCGCGCCGGGACCGGTGTCTGCGACGGTGCGGGTGCCCGGGTCGAAGTCCGCGACCAACCGTGCCCTCGTGCTTGCCGCCCTGGCCTCGGGACCATCGACCATCCGGCAGGCGCTCGCCGCGCGCGACACCCTGCTGATGGCGGACGCGCTCATGGCCCTCGGCATCGGGATCGAGGCGGTCGGCCGCGACAGCATCGGCAACATCGATTGGCAGGTCACCCCCGGGCGGCTGCGCGGACCCGCGACGATCGACGTCGGCCTCGCCGGCACGGTCATGCGCTTCGTGCCGCCCGTCGCCGCACTGGCGGAGGGCGCAGTCGACTTCGACGGCGATGCGCGTGCACGCGAGCGTCCCCTCGGCCCCATGCTCGACGCGCTGCGCGGGCTCGGCGTATCCCTCAGCGACGCAGGCGGCTGCTTGCCCGTCACCGTTTCGGGCACCGGCTCCGTGCGCGGCGGCGCCGTCGACATCGATGCTTCGGCATCGAGTCAATTCGTGAGCGGGCTCCTGCTCTCGGCGGCGCGCTTCGATGAAGGACTCACCCTGCGTCACACGGGCCGGGCGCTGCCGAGTCTCCCGCACATCGCCATGACCTTGCACATGCTCCGCGAGCATGGCGTGCACGTGGACTTCGATGCCGAGACGTCGACGTGGCGCCTCTCGCCGTCGCCGATCGCGGCGGTGGATCGTGTCATCGAGCCCGACCTCTCCAATGCCGGTCCCTTCCTCGCCGCCGCCATGGCGACCGCGGGGTCGGTCACCGTGCCCGCGTGGCCCCGACACACGACCCAGGCCGGCGACGCACTGCGCGGCCTGCTCGCGCAGATGGGGGGACACCTCGATCTCCAGGACGGCGGCCTGACCATCACGGGACCCGGGGAGATACGGGGCCTCGACGCGGACCTCGCAGATGTGGGCGAGCTGACCCCGGTCGTCGCCGCCCTGGCCGCGCTCGCGGCATCGCCATCGCACCTGCGCGGCATCGGACACCTGAGGGGCCACGAGACGGATCGGATCGCGGCCCTGGCCGAGATGCTCGCCGCCTTCGGCGCGAGCGTGGAGGCGACGGAAGACGCCCTGCGGATCGCGCCGGCTCCCCTGCACGGTGCGACGGTGTCGTCCTACAGCGACCACCGCATGGCCACCGCCGCGGCCGTCGTCGGCCTCGTCGTGCCCGACGTGCGCATTGACGACATCGCCACGACGGGCAAGACCCTTCCTGACTTCCCGGGCATGTGGAGCGAGATGCTGACCGGCGACGCGGACGGCGCATGAGCAGATCGGGTCGCGAACTGGACGAGGACGACGTCCGCGTCCGGCCGGGGCGACGCAAGTCACGCCCCCGCTCGAAGGACAGGCCCACCTTCGACCAGGCCCTCCCGGGCACGGTCATCACCGTCGACCGCGGCAGGTTCACGGTCGCCATGGACGACGGTGACGAGGTCCTCGCGGTCAAGGCGCGCGAGATCGGGCGCAAGGGAGTGGTCGTCGGCGACCATGTCGGTCTCATGACCGACGCGCGACCGGGCACCGAGTCACTCGGGCGCATCGTGCGCGTGGACGAGCGCTCGACTGTGCTGCGGCGTACAGCCGACGACGACGACCCGGTCGAGCGCGTGATCGTGGCCAATGCCGATCAGCTCGCCGTCGTCGTCGCCACCGTCGATCCCGAGCCGCGGCTGGGCTTCATCGACCGGGCATTCGTGGCCGCCTACGACGCGGGCATTGAGCCCCTCCTCATCATCACCAAGGCCGACCTCGCCGATCCCGGTCCGCTCATCCAGGCCTATGCCGCACTCGATGTCATCGCCATCCCGATCGCGCGCGGCGATGGCAAGCGACCCCGCGAGGCGGACCTGGATGCCGTGCTCGCGCACCTCGTGGGCAGGACCACCGTGCTCGTCGGTCACTCCGGAGTGGGGAAGTCGACGCTGGTCAACGCCTTGGTCCCGGGCGCCACGCGCGCCACGGGCCACGTCAACGCGGTCACCGGCAGAGGGCGTCACACCTCGACGTCAGCGCTGGCCCTGCGACTGCCTCGCGGCGGATGGATCGTCGACACGCCGGGGGTGCGGTCGTTCGGTTTGGCGCATGTGACGCCGGACGCCGTCATCTCCGCCTTCGACGATCTTGCCGCGGGGCTCGATGCGTGTCCGCGCGGCTGCACGCACGAGGGCGCGGACTGCGCCCTCGACGCCTATGTCGGCGACGATGAGCACCTGCGAGCCCGGCTGGACTCCCTGCGTCGCCTGCTGCAATCGCGCGGTGGATCCGAGGACTCAGGTGCCGACCCTGCCTAGCAGGCATCCCAGAGTCCGGCCCTGGCGTTGCGGGCACGGGACTCCGCCTGCCGGAAGTCGCTCTGGTGGGCGTAGCCGTCGGTGTAGGTGACCTCTTCGGCAAAGCCTTCGGCGATGAGGATCTCGTTGAGCATCGTGTCGGCGTCGAGCCAGACGAAGGCAAGCGTGCGGTCGTACTTGTCGGTCAGTCCCGAGGCCTCGTCGTACTCCAGCCACACCTCGCCGCCCGTGACGAGGTCGGTCGTGCGCTCCGAGGCTTCGGGGCCGAAGCACTCCACGGGACGATCGGGGGCGACGGTCTCGGGTGTGTCGAGGCCGATGAGGCGGACGACGATTTCCTCACCTCCACGAACGACGCGGATCGTGTCGCCGTCGACGGCGCGCACGACGGGATACGGCCCGTGCAGGACCCCGGGCGATGTGTCAGAGGCACCACCCGGCGACGAGCACCCGGCGACGACCAGGACCGCACTGAGGGCGGCGACGATGATCCGCACGTCAGCCGGGTTGCGTGTTGTCGATGATGGCCTTCCAGGTCGCCTCGGCGCCCGTGTGGCCGGTGCGGATGGTCCAGCCGGTGACGATGAGCGCGGCCACGATGACGATCACCGCCACGATCTGCGTGCCGATGTCCCGCGCACCGCGCCGGTCGAGCAGCCACAGCAGCACGACCGCCACGAGGAAGCCGGCGGCGATGAAGGGCAGCAGGGAGCCGGCCTGCGCGTGGACCTCGGGGTTGCCGACACGCTCGGCGAACTCCTCCCCCGAGATGCGACTCGCGAAGGCAGCGACAGTGCCGGCAGCCGCGACGGCCACGACCACGGGCCCGAATCGGATCGAGAACCGGCGCGAGAAGCCCATGATCAATGCGCCGAGCGCCGCCAGGGGCAGCAGCACGACGGCGGCGTGGACCACCAGGGTGTGCGTGGGCAGGCCGAAGATCGTGTCCGACATGCGCCCAGGCTACGGCCGGTCGCTACCGTGTGCCCGTGACGACACCGGATGGGCTTGCCGCGGATCTGGCACTCGCTCTCGAACTCGCCGACGGGGCCGATGCCATCACGATGGCTCACGCGCAGCGCACGGACCTGCGGGTCGAGACCAAGCCCGATATGTCCCCGGTGACCGAAGCGGATCAGGCCACGGAGCTGGCGCTGCGGGAGGGTATCGCCGTGGCACGCCCGGACGACGCGATCGTCGGCGAGGAGTACGGCGGGGACGCGGCAACCGGCCGACGATGGATCCTGGATCCCATCGATGGCACCAAGAACTACGTGCGCCGGGTGCCGGTGTGGTCGACGCTCATCGCACTGGCCGACGACGCGGGGATCCAGGTGGGCGTCGTCAGCGCACCGGCACTCGGACGACGTTGGTGGGCGGCACGCGGACACGGAGCCTGGGCAACCGGACCCGAGTCTGCTGAGCCACGACGGATCCATGCGAGTTCCGTCGCGGACCTCGCCGACGCGTCCTTCTCCTTCAGCGACCCGGAGAACTGGGATCGACGGGTGCTCGATGAGCTGATCGAACGCACCTGGCGCACCCGGGCCTACGGGGATTTCTGGTCGCACATGCTCGTAGCGGAGGGCGCGGTGGACATCGCGGCGGAGGTCGGTCTCGGCGTATGGGACTTCGCGGCTCTCGTGCCTGTCATCGAAGAAGCAGGCGGTCGATTCGCGAATGTCGAGCGGCCCTCAGGGCCCGTATCGCTGACGACCAATGCCCCGCTCCACGACACCGTCCTGAGGATCGTCGCCGAGTGACCGCACCCGCCGCGTGACTCGTCGCGCGCACAAGCGCCGCCGTCAGGCGGTGCGCACCCACCACGAGACATCAGCGAGTTCCTCGGTGAGCGCGAAGCCGGCACGCTCGAGCACTTGCCTGCTCGGCGTATTGCCGGCGTCGCACTCGGCGCGCACGACTACGGCACCGCGGTCGAAAGCGCGCTCGACGAGGGCTGCGACTGCCTCGGTGGCCAGTCCCCGGCCCTGAGCGGCAGCCGCCAGGCCGCAGCCGATCTCGACGGTGCCCTCATCGTCAGGTGCTCCCTTGAAGCCTGCGCCACCGACGAGCAGGCTCGTCTCGCGCTCGATGAGCTGCCACGGGCCCCACTCCCCGGCGGCGAGGTGTCCCTCGGCGACGAGGCTTGCCCTCACGAGGTCGCCCTCCGTGGGATAGCCGTCGATGGCGGGACCGACCTGCCCCTCGAGCAGCGCTCGCCAGGTCCCCAGCCCGGGGGCCACCAGGTCGAGGCGCTCGGTCGTGATCCGCACGGAGGGATTGGACCACACGCGGGGATGGGCCCATGTCGCGATTGAGTCGCGGGCCTTGCCACGGGCGCCCGAGTAGATCAGCATGGGAGCGGAGGTGGTCGCCATGAAGATCTCAGCCATCCTCGCCGCCAAGGGTGCCGACACCGTCACCATCGCACCCGACGCCAGCGTCTCGGAGCTGATCACCCTGCTTGCCGATCACGGCATCGGGGCCGTCGTGGTCTCCGCAGACGGCCACCAGATCGACGGCATCGTCTCGGAGCGCGATGTCGTCCGCGCGATGGCGGCCGATCCCGATGCCGGTCGCACGGGAGGCGTGCGCCCCAGGCCGGTGAGCGCCATCATGACGGCCCATGTCGCCACGATCGCGCCCGACGACGACGTGGACCATGCCATGCAGCTGATGACCGCGGGCCGCTTCCGACACCTGCCCGTCGCCATCGAGGGATCCCTCGCTGGCATCGTGAGCATCGGCGATGTGGTCAAGGTGCGACTGCAGGCGCTCGAGGACGAGCGCGCCGCCCTGGTCGATTACGTCACCCGCGGCGGCTAGCGCGGGCGCACGATCAGTGGCAGCGCACCTGCCGGTCGCAAGGTGACGAGCGGCACGGCGCGGGGATCCGGCTCGCCAGGCACGCGCTCCACGCGCACGTGCTGCAGCAGCGAAGCCAGCACCGAGATCGACTCGAGATAGGCGAAGTCCTTGCCCACGCACATGCGCGGGCCCAGGCCGAAGGGCCAGTAGGCCGCGTCATCGGCCGCTCCCCCGCGCTGCTCTCCGAGGAAGCGCTCCGGATCGAATCTCTCCGGCTCGGGCCACATCCTCGGATCGCGCTGCGCCAGGTACGGCGTCATGATCACGAGCGAGTCCGCGGGGATTTCGCGGCCTCCGAGCACGTCGGGCTCCATCGCGCGACGCGTGACCAGCCAGACGGGCGGATACAGCCGCATGGCCTCGTCGATGACCGCGCGCAGGTAGGCAAGATTCGGCAGGTCATCGCCGCGGATGCTCCGCCCTCCCAGCACCTCATCGACCTCCACTATCGCGTGCTGCTGCGACACCGGGTCGCCGGCGAGCAGCCACAGGGCCCAGGTCAGCGCACTCGCGGCCGTCTCGTGGCCGGCCACCATGAAGGAGACGAGCTCGTCGCGGACCTCGCGCAGGGGGATCGGATCCTCGCCGTCGAGTGCCGCGACGAGCAGGCCGAGCAGATCAGCACGCGGCGCTGTCTCGGCGAGGCGTCGCTGCACCATGCGATGCACCGCCTCGTCGAGCTCGCGCGTGGCGCGACGCAGTGAGCGCTGCGACGGCGTCCAGGCGGGCAGCCGGACCGGGATCTGGGCGGAGGACACGACGACGTCAAGGGCCTCGAGGGTGGCACGCGCCAGCCGATCGGCATCGCTGGACAGGTCGGTGCCAAAGAGCGAGGCCGCCACGGTCTCGAGGGCCACGCGCATCATGGCCTCATCGATGTCGATCACCGCCCCCCGCGAGGTGTCGCCCCATCGCACAAGAAGCTCCTCGGTGGCAGCTGCGGCATGCCCGACGACCGCCTCCAGGCTGGCCCGGTGGAAGGCCGGCTGGACCATACGTCGCTGCCGCCGCCAGATGTCTCCGGACGTCGTGAGCAGGCCTTCGCCCGTGACGAGGGAGAGGGACCTGTACTGCACGGTGGCCTTGTCGTAGGCCCGCGAGCGATCCACGAGGACCCGGCGCACGGCAGCCGGATCCGCGACGAGATAGCTGGCCGGGGAGGGAATGGGGAACTGCACCACCGGGCCGTAGACCTGCGTCATCCGCTGCAGAAAGCCCAGCGGATCGCTGCGGATCTCGCGCAACCGGGCCAGCATCTGCGGACCCGACGGGCCCGGCGCCGTCGCCGGCGTACGGAAGTAGCGGCGATCGGGGACCCCGTCGCGCGAGACCGCTTCCGCCTGGTCGATCGCCACACCGGGAGCCTACGGCCCTGCATCGAGCCCACGGCCTGCGCTCGGCGCGCAGGAAGCGGCAGGATGGGGCCGTGATCAGGAGGGGACCATGACGATCCACCCGCGCGCCGGACAGCCCGCCGAGGAAGGTGACCTCATCGACGTCGCCGCACTGGTGACCGCCTATTACACCGGCCATCCGGATGTCGATGACCCAGCGCAGCGGGTGGCGTTCGGGACATCCGGGCATCGCGGCTCGTCGTTCGCCGATGCCTTCAACGACGATCACATCGCGGCGACCACCCAGGCCATCGTCGAGTACCGCAAGAAGCAGGGCATCAACGGCCCGCTCTTCCTCGGCAGGGACAGCCACGCACTCAGCCAGCCGGCTTGGGCGACCGCGCTCGAGGTGCTCGCCGCTCACGGTGTCACCGTGATGATCGACGCACGTGACGCTCTCACGCCCACTCCGGCGATCTCCCACGCCATCCTGCGCCACAACGCGGGTCGATCGACGACCGATCCCGGCCGCGCCGATGGCATCGTCGTCACCCCCAGTCACAATCCGCCCCGCGACGGCGGCTTCAAGTACAACCCGCCCGATGGCGGCCCAGCGGGATCAGATATCACGTCGGTGATCCAGGACCGCGCCAACGAGTTGCTCGCGGCGGGCCTGGAGGGCGTGCGCCGCGTGACACTCCCCCGCGCACGCGCCGCCGCCACGACGCATTCCTATGACTATCTGCGCCACTACGTCGATGATCTGCCCGCGGTGGTCAACATCGACGCCGTCCGGGGCGCGGGCGTGCGCATCGGCGCCGACCCGCTCGGCGGAGCGAGCGTGGACTACTGGGGCGCGATCGCGGAGGCCTACGACCTCGATCTGACGATCGTGAATCCGCGCGTGGATCCCACGTGGCGCTTCATGACGCTGGACTGGGATGGCAATATCCGCATGGACTGCTCCTCGCCCTATGCGATGGCCACGCTCATCGAGCGTAGATCCGACTACGACATCGCAACGGGCAACGACGCCGACTCCGACCGACATGGCATCGTCACGCCCGATGGCGGCCTGATGAATCCCAATCACTTCCTCGCCGTGGCCGTCGACTATCTCTTCGCTCGGCGCGACGGATGGCGATCAGACGCCGCCGTCGGCAAGACTGTCGTGAGCTCCTCCATGATCGATCGCGTCACAGCGGCGCTCGGACGTCGCCTCTGGGAGGTGCCGGCGGGCTTCAAGTGGTTTGTCCCCGGCCTCGTCGATGGCAGCGTGGGCTTCGGCGGCGAGGAGTCCGCCGGCGCGTCGTTTCTCCGCCGCGACGGATCGGTCTGGACCACAGACAAGGACGGCATCATCCTCGCCCTGCTCGCTTCCGAGATCCTGGCGGAGACCGGCGCATCACCCTCGCACCGCTATCGAGAGCTCACCGAGCTCCACGGCGACCCGGCGTACGCCCGCATCGATGCGCCCGCCACACGCGAGCAGAAGGCCGCGCTGGGCGCGCTGACTCCCGAGCAGGTCACGTCCACCGAACTCGCCGGAGAGGCAATCACGCGCGTCCTGACTCGAGCACCGGGCAACGATGCGCCCATCGGCGGCCTCAAGGTGGAGTCCGCGAGCGCGTGGTTCGCCGCGCGTCCCTCGGGGACGGAGGATGTCTACAAGATCTACGCCGAGTCCTTCCGGGGAGTCGAGCACCTTGCACGGGTGCAGGAGGCCGCACGGGAGGTCGTCGACGCGGCACTCTCGGGCACATCAGGACGGGGCGGGACATGACCGTGACCACGCACACGGAGGCGACATCGGCCGGTGAGGTCACGGTCGTCGAAGTCGCGCTGCCGCGCATGCGCGTGCAACTGCTCTCGCTGGGCGCCGCCATCCGTGAGGTACAGGTGCCCGACCGCGAGGGCACCCTCGGGGGGGTGCACCTGGCGCTGCCCACGGTTGCCGATCACGCCGACGCCGCGCTCAACCCCCACCTGGGCGGCACCCTGGGGAGATACGCCAATCGGATCGCCGGAGGCAGCTTCGCCCTCGACGGGTCGACGTACCACCTCGACGTCAACAACGGGCCCAACACCCTGCACGGCGGTGCCCTCGGGTGGGACCGGCTCGTGTGGGCGCTGGCCGAGGTCGACGACGGCCCCGAGGCGCGCGTCGTCTTCACGCTCACGAGCCCCGATGGCGACATGGGATTCCCGGGCACGGTGCAGGCGAGCAGCACCTATGTCGTGTCGGACGGCCGCATCGCCATGACCTACGAGGCGACCACGGATGCGCCGACCGTGGTGAGCGTGGCCAACCACGGCTACTGGAATCTCGCGGGCGGAGCATCCATCGCCGATCACGAACTGTGCGTGCCCGCCGAGCAGCGCCTGATCTGCGATCCCTCGCAGATCCCCATCGGAGTGGCGGAGGTCGCGGGCACCGCGCATGACCTGCGCGAGATGACGTCGCTCGGGCCGGTGCTGCAGGCCACCGACGGACTCGACGACTGCTATCTCCTCGGCCCCGAAGGCGGGCCCGTCGACTTCGCCGCGGAGTTGCGCCATCCGGGCAGCGGCCGGACGCTCACGGTGTCGACCGATGCGCCGGGGCTGCAGGTCTACACCGGCAACAACCTGCACGCCCCTTTCGCACGGCACCAGTCGGTGTCGCTCGAGGCCCAGCGCCTCCCCGACGCTCCCAACCAGCCCGCGCTGGGGCCGTGCATCCTGCGCCCCGGCGAGAGGTACGCCGCGACGACGCTCCTGGAGTTCAGCGCCTCACCGCACTAGGACCTAGGACGGGTTGTCGCGGTTGTAGAGCTCCCACTCGTCGATCTGCGTGCCGTCGGGAAGCGTGCAGACGCCGGTGTCGAGATTGACCGTCCCACCCAACTCCTCGCAGTACGCCGTCGAGGCTACGCCCGACGTGCCGTCGCGGGCACGCACTAGGCTGGCGTTTCGCACATTCCATCGAGCCGGAGGATCCCCATGCAGGCACGGGCCTATGCGGCAGCGCAGGCCGGGGCGCGCCTGGCGCCCACCGTCATCGAGCGCCGCGAGGTCGGCCCCCGCGACGTCAGCATCGAGATCGATGCCTGCGGGGTCTGCCACTCCGACATCCACCAGGCGGAAGCCGACTGGGGCATGGACATCTTCCCCATGGTCCCCGGCCACGAGATCGTCGGGCGCGTGACCGAGATCGGCTCGGACGTCACCCAGCACCGCGTCGGCGACCGCGTCGGGGTCGGCTGCTACGTCGCCTCGTGTCGCGTCTGTCCCGCGTGCGAGGCGGGTGACGAGAACTACTGCCCCGACTGGTCGACGACCTACAACGGCTACGAGCGCGACGGCGTCACTCCCACCTACGGCGGCTACTCCGATCGCATCGTCGTCGACGAGCACTACGTGCTGCGCATCCCCGAGGGCCCCGACACCCAGGCCGTGGCACCGCTCCTGTGCGCCGGCATCACGGTCTATCCGCCGCTCAAGGACTACGCCGGGCCAGGCAAGGAGATCGGCGTCATCGGCCTGGGGGGTCTGGGCCACGTGGCGGTCAAGATCGCCCGCGCCATGGGATCGCGCGTGACCGTCTTCAGCCACTCCCCGGCGAAGGAGGCCGACGCGCGGCGGCTGGGCGCCGACGCCTTCGTGGCCACGCATGACCTCGCCGCCCTGAAGCCGCTGCGCATGTCCTTCGACATGATCCTCAGCACCGTGTCCGCACCCATCGACGTGGACGCCTACCTCGGACTGCTCAAGACGCGCGGCACCCTGGCGATCGTCGGACTGCCCGTCGAGTTGCTGAGCTTCGCGGCCGGCAACCTCGTCGGAGAGGCGCGCACCATCGTCGGTGCCAAGTTGGCGGGAGTCGAAGCCACGCAGGAGATGCTCGACTTCTGCGCCGATCACGACGTCGTCGCCGACGTCGAGGTCATCGACATCGGCGACATCAATGAGGCATGGCAGCGCGTGAAGGACTCCGACGTTCGCTACCGATTCGTCATCGATATCGCGGGCTCGCTCCGCGACTGATCGTCACAGACCCTGATCGAGCAGCGCCTCCGCCACGGCGAGCGGCGCTCCGTGGACGAGGTCGTGCGACTCAAGCATCCACAGCTCGGCGATCACGCACCCCACGAAGCCCCAGGCGCGCAGCCGCGCGAGTTCATAGCCGGTGATGTCGGCGTAGATCTCCGCCCGCCGGCGTGACCGGGTCGCCAGGTCGCGACCGTCCATCCCCCGGGCATCCCCAGCCTCGACCAGGGCACGCGGATTGGCGAGGAGCGCGGCCACCTCGAAAGCCGGGTCCCCGAGCCAGCCGTGCGGATCGATGGCGCACCACCCCTCCCCCGTGTTGAGCACGTTGAAGTGCTGGAGGTCACCGTGCAGCACCACCGAGGGCGTCTGCCCGGCCAGGAGTTCCTCCACGACCCGGCGCGCACTATCGACCAGGTGCCTCGGCAGCCGATCATCACTCGGGGCGTCGAAGGCCGCAGAGATGTCGCGAAGCGGGGGAAGGTCCTCCCCGGAGCCCTGCTGTCGGTGCAGTGCAGCGGCGAGCAAGGCGATTTCGAGCGTGGCCGCATCGTCGTCGCGGCGCGCGAGCGGGCGAATGTCATCGCCGGGCAGTACCCGGCGCGTGACGAGGAGCGCGAGGTCTCGATCGTGCGCGATGACATCAGTCGCACCCGAGCCGAAGGCGCGCAGGGCTCGAGCCTCGCGATCGCGCTCATCGGCAAGACCCGCTTTCACGACCACGTGCTGTCCATCGATGAACGCCCACCAGGCGAAGGGGTGATCGTCCACCTGCGACAGGGACTGCACTCCCCACTCATCGAGGCGCGCACGCTGATCGGGAGTGAGGGTCATGTCGCGCGCTCGCGGAGAGCGGCACCCGCGAGAGGGATGATCGCGATCGCGGCGACCGCCACGACGGACATGCCCCACGCGATCCCCGCGCCCTGGGCGATCAGCCCGACGGCGAGCGGGGAGACCACAAATCCGATACGCGAAAACCACGTCACCAGCGCAATGCCGGTCGCCGGCGTGACGCCCGGGAGTCGTGAGGCGGCCCGCATCGCCGCGGGGAAGAGAGTTGCCACGCCGAAGCCTGATACGGCGCTCGCGAGGACGAAGGCCCACGGCGTGCCCGCGATCAGGGCAGCGCCCATGGCCAGCGCCACGGCCGCCATCGACCAGCGGATCCAGCGGACCTCGCCGAAGCGCTCCACGATCCGGTCCCCCGTGAAGCGGCCGAGGGTCATCGCACTGGTCAGCACGACGTAGGTGACGGCGATCCACGCTCCGGGATCGGCCAGGCGATCGGTGAGGTAGACCGAGCCCCACCGCGCGGGCACGTCCTCGACGAGGATGGCCGCCATGATGAAGGCGGCGAGTAAGGCTCCCCCGGAGCCGAACATCACCGCGAGCGCCTGACGGCGACTGAGATGGTGCGTCTGGCCGGAAGCATCGTCATTGCGGCTCTGCTCACCCTCCGGCACCGCGCCGACCCCGGCCGCCCAGACAGTCAGCAGGGAGACGGCAGCGAGGACGGCCAGGACGGAGAGGAAGATGCCGAGGGAGATCCCCGCAAGCGCACTGAGCGCGCCGAGAGCACTACCGATGATGGATCCCAGCGACCACCATGCGTGGAAACCGTTGATGATCGATCGTCCGTACGACGCCTCCACCTCGAGCGCTCGCGTGTTCATGCACGAGTCCATGAGCGCGTCCGCAGCCCAGAAGAAGAAGAAGGCGATCGCGAAGACCGCCGGCGCGGTCGCCCACCCCATGAGGACGAGCGGGGGCAAGGCGAGCAGGCCCACGGTGGACGCGACAGGGACGGCTCCCCAGCGATGCACGAGCGGGGCTGCCAATGGGCCCACGACCAGTCCCCCGGCGGTGCCGATCGCGAGGACAAGACCCAGACCAGCATCGTCCAGCCCGAGTCGCGCCTGGATCTCCGCCAGCCGGGGCACGAAGGCGAAGCCGAGGATGCCGTTGATGGCAAAGAAGGCCGTGGCCCCGGCACGGGACCGCTGCAGCGGCGTCACGCCGTCGTCGCCACGCTCATCCGACGGACAGCCTCGGTGATGATGTCGGGCGTCGTCGCGAGATTCAGTCGGACGTAGCCCGCCCAGGCTGCACCGAAGTCCGCACCCGGGTTGAGGGCCACGCGCCCCCGCTCCAAGAAGGCGGCGGCGGGATCATCGCCCAGACGGAGCCCCCGGCAATCGAGCCAGGCGAGGTAGGTGGACTCCCCCGGGACGTACCCGACGGCGGGCAGGTGCTCGGCGAGCAGGGCCGAGAGGAGGTGTGCATTGGCCTCAATCTGCTCGCGCGTGGCGTCCAACCACGCGCCACCGTCACGGTAGGCGGCGAGTGACGCGATGACGCCCAGATGTCCAGCGGAGTAGGTCACCTCGATGGGCATCCGCTCCGTGAGGCGCTTGATGGTCTCGTCCGATCCGGCGACGACCTGCGCGGCCTTGAGGCCGGCGAGGTTGAAGGCCTTGGACGCAGCAACGAGGGCGACATCGGGCCCGGTGAGTTCCTCTCCCAGGCTGAGGTAGGGCGTCATCGCGCGCCCCGGCATCGTCAGCGGGGCCCAGATCTCGTCGGAGATGACGAGCACGTCATGGCGTCGAGCGAGTGCCGCGATCTCCACCAGTTGCTCGCGCGTCCAGATCTCCCCCGTGGGGTTATGCGGATTGCACAGGAGGAAGGAGGTCACCTCGGGGGGTGCGAAGGCCTCCCCGAGCCCCTCGAGATCGAGCCCCTTTCCCGGGGCAAGCGGCACCTCGACGAGGTCGCGCCCGACGATGGTGGTCGCGACGTGGAAGAAGGGCGGGTATACGGGAGGGGTGATGACCACCGCGCCGGTGGTGAGGCGACGTACAGTCTCGGCGAGCCCGACGAGGACGTCGCCCAGCAGCATGATCCGCGCCGGGTCAGGTGCCCAGCCCAGGCGACGCCCGCTGAAGTCCGACAGCGCCTGCGGGAGGTCACCGGCCCAGCGATAGCCCGTGTCGGACCGGTCGATGGCATCGTGCAGGGCGGCCGCGATGGGCTCGGCGAGCGGGAAGTCCATCTCGGCGACCCACAGCGGCAGGACGTCCTGCGGGTATGCCCGCCACTTCGCACTCGTGCGCGGCGGTCGCTCGAAGGTCACGACCCGAGCCTAGGCGTTGACTCCCGAGGTCTCGGAGTAGGAGCGCACTGCGGCGCGGGACGCGATCCAGGTCCATCCCGGCTCTCGATCGGGGGCCGGTGTCGCCTCGATGGTGAAGCCAGCCTCGCCGGCGTGGGCGAACATGTCGTCCACGAGCACGACGTTGGCGAAGCCCTCGTGCTGCAGCAGTGACGAGACCGCCGCGGCGCGGTAGCCCGATCCGCAGTAGACGTAGACGGGGCGATCCCTCGGGATCTCGCCGAGTCGATCCGCCACCTCGTAGAAGGGGATGAAGTGCGCTCCCGCGACGTGCCCGGCCTCCCACTCCAGGATCTGGCGCGTGTCGACGATGTACGGCGCATCGGAGCCGGCAGCCTCGGCGGCGAGATCGGAGAAGGAGATGCGGCGCAGCGTGGCGGCCTGCACTGAATCCTCCAGCCAGGTCTCGGGTCCGCCGACGGCCGCCCCCGAGAGCTGGTCGATGCCCACGCGGACAAGCTCGCGCTGGGCCTGGGCCACCTGCTCAGGAGTGGCACCCAGCAGCGTGACCGGCGCGCCCCACGGCATCATCCAGGCGAGGTAGTTGATGAACGATCCGCTGAGGTCGAAGTTGACCGCCCCGGGCACGTGGCCCGCGGCGAAGACCTCGCGCGACCTCAGGTCCACGATCCACTCCCCCCTGCGCGCGCGGGCAAGCAACTCGGCGGGGTCCACGGGCTGCGGTGGCGCGAGATCCACCTCGCCGGGGCCGGTCACATTGGCCGGGCCCATGTGCGCGTAGTACGCCGGGAACACATCGAGGCCAGCGAGCAGCGTGTCGACGAACTCCTGCTCGGCCTCGGTCAGGACCGGGTTGCTCGCCTTCTCGTGGCCGATGGTCGACGACAGCCCCTGGGCCTGCGTCGCCGCGCAGAACGAGCCGAAGCCATGCGTGGGGAAGATCGGCGTCTCGTCGCCGAGCCGGTCGGCGAGCTTGCGCGCGGAGTGCCACTGGTCGTGGGCCTGCTGGACCGTCAAGTCAGGTGCCACGAGGTCGGGCCGCCCGACGCTGCCGTAGAGCAGGCCGCCTCCGGTGAACACCACGGCGTTGTCACCGATGCGCACGGAGTAGGACATGTGATTGGGCGTGTGTCCCGGCGTGTGGATTGCCTCCACGGCGAGAGCGCCGACGCCGAAGGTGTCGCCGTCGTTCACCTGCGTCGCGGCGTACCCGATGTCGAAACCGGAGGGCACGATGTACTCCGCACCGTGCTTGCGTGCCAACTCGATGCCACCGCTGACGTAGTCATTGTGGAAGTGGGTCTCGGCCACGTGAGTGATGCGCACGCCGTGCTCGGCGGCCAGGTGCTCGATGCGGTCGTAGTCGCGCTGTGGATCGACAACCAGGGCGCTCTGGCCGTCGTGCACGAGATAACTGCGGTCACCCAGACCCGTCGAGTCAAGGGCGATGACGTGCGGGCTGCCGGGTGCGGTCATGGTGCGAGCCTCCTCGTGGTGGTACCACCAGGCTATACCCCCAGGGGTATCCGTCGCAAGGCCTCAGCGGCCGCGCGCGCCATGAGGACCGCTGCCTCGGGCGTCGGGTGCATTCCATCGTTGGTGTAGCCCGAGCGCCAGCCCCCCAGCGGATCCCGCAGGATGTCGCCCGTGTCCAGGAGGATGACGCCCTCGGCCGCTGCCCACGAGCGGATCGCGTCATTGACCGCCATCGCCCGCGCATCGGCTGCGGGATCGTCGCGAGGCGGGATCGTGCAGACGGCCATCGGCACACCGACCGCGTCGGCGGCGTCCTTGATGCGCTGGAGGTTGGCGATGACGTACGCCGGGTCCACCTCCCCCGAGACATCGTTCGTCCCACCATGTACGACGAGCAGGTCCGGGCCGAGGGCAAGGGCGTTGAAGACCTGATCGGCCATCCAACTCGTGGTCATGCCGTTTTCCGCAACCATCCCGCCGTAGGTCACGACCCCGTCCGTGTCATCCAGCAGGCGGTAGAACCACGACCACTCGGTGACACCGCCCCACGTCGTGTCGATCGTTGCCCCGCGCGTGATGGAGTCTCCGAGGAACACCGCCATCGGACGCTCCTCCGGGGGTAGGTAGGTCACCGCTCCCGGTGACGCGGACTCGGTCGGGATGGGCCCCACCCCCGTGGGCGAGGGTGTGGCCTCGACCGACGCCGGCGGGGGGTCGCCGAGCCGGGGGGCGGCGGTCATGGGTCCCGTCGCAGCGGCCACCCCGATGCCGAGCACCACGAGGAGGGCGGCGATGGCCGCGAGCCCCCGCCAAACCCAGATCACCGCCCCATTGAATCCCGGGAGGCAGGGGCGAGTCGCGACGGGGTCGCCCCCGCAGAGGCGGGGTGACGCACGCCACTCGGGCAGATCCCCCCCATGACGGTGCACTCTCAGCTCCGGCACAGTGGAGAGCGGTCGGGGAGATCCCCCGCACCGCGAGGGGCCTCGCACACCCGCGGAGGCCCCGCTAGGGAGTGATATCCATGTCGCCGTTCGGATCAGTGTGGTCCTCGATTCTCACGAGGCAAACCCCTGAGGAGCGGCGTGCCGGCGACCGGGATCGTGCGGAAGCACACTGGCTCGCCCGCCGCCACCGCGGTTAAGCACCACCCGGGGCACCCCTTCTAGGGTGCACTCGTGACGAGGCAGGCGCCGAGATGGCGCATCCTCTACCCCGCGGACCTGCCGGTCTCGGGGCGACGCGATGACATCGTCGCGGCGCTCCGGGACCACCAGGTCGTGGTGGTCGCTGGAGAGACCGGCTCAGGCAAGACGACCCAGGTCCCCAAGATGCTCCTCGAGGTCCTCGCCTCCTCAGCGTCGTCCGGGCCGAGGATCGCCCACACTCAGCCGCGACGCATCGCCGCCCGTGCCGTCGCCGAGCGACTGGCCGACGAGCTGGGCACGACAGTCGGTGCGGGCGTCGGCTATCGCGTGCGATTCACCGACCGCACGCGAGAGGACACTGCCATCACTGTGATGACGGATGGCGTCCTCCTGGCATCGATACGCCGCGACCGTCTCCTACGCGCATATGACGCGATCATCATCGACGAAGCACATGAGCGCTCCCTCAATATCGACTTCCTCCTCGGATATCTCGCCTGGCTCCTCCCCCAACGACCCGACCTGCGCGTCGTCGTCACGTCCGCCACGCTCGACACGACCCGCTTCAGCGAGCACTTCGGCGGCGCGCCCGTCATCGAAGTCTCCGGACGCACGTTCCCCGTCGACGTGCGCTATCGGCCCTACGCGGACATCGATGAGGTGGACGCCGTGTGCGCAGCTGTCGAGGAACTCCTCGGCGATACCGAAGGCGACATTCTCGTCTTCCTCACCGGGGAGCGCGAGATCCGCGACGCCCGCGAGGCACTCGCCGAACGCCTTGCCGAATCGGTGGAGCTCACGCCTCTCTACGGGCGACTCTCCGCTGAGGAGCAGCACCGCGTCTTCGCCCCGCATGTGCGCCGTCGGGTGGTGCTGGCCACCAATGTCGCCGAGACCTCCCTCACCGTTCCGGGCATCAGGTCGGTCGTCGACACCGGCCAGGTGCGCATGTCGCGATTCTCCACTCGGCTCAAGGTCCAGCGCCTGCCCATCGAGCCGATCTCCCAGGCCAGTGCCGCTCAGCGAGCAGGCCGGTGCGGCCGACTGGGTCCGGGGGTGTGCATTCGCTTGTACGACGAGGCCGATCTGCGCGCGCGACCGGAGTTCACGGACCCCGAGATCGTGCGCACCAATCTCGCGAGTGTCCTGCTCCAGATGGCGACGCTCGGCCTCGGCCATGTCACCGACTTCCCGTTCCTCGATCCGCCTGATCGGCGGGCGGTAGCCGCGGGGACGGCGATCTTGGAAGAGGTGGGCGCGATCCGCCCCGGATCTCCCGGCGAGGCGCTGGAGCGCCGCGTGACAGAGATCGGCCGCCGCATCGCTCGGCTCCCCCTCGATCCCCGGCTGGGCAGGATGGTGCTGCAGGCAGAGCGAGAAGGCTGCGTTGACGACGTGGTCGTGATCGCTGCCGCGCTGGCCATCCGCGACCCGCGCGAACGACCCGAGGAGCAGGCCTCAGCGGCCGACACCGCACACGCGCGATTCGTGGATCCCACCTCCGACATCCTGACCGTCCTCAACCTCTGGGACCACCTGGAGCGGGCGCAGTCGTCACTGTCCTCCACGCGATTCCGCAAGCAATGCCGCGAGGAGTTCATCCACTACCTGCGCGTGCGAGAGTGGCAGGACCTGGTGGGCCAGTTGCGTTCCGCGCTGCGCCTCCAGGGTCCCGGCGATGGTGTGTCGCGTGAGGGAGATGCGATTCACAGGTCCGTGCTCGCGGGCCTGCTCTCACACGTCGGCATGCGCGCGCCCGAGGAGGGCACGCGCTCCACACGCCTCCCGCCGTACCGCGGCACACGCGACGCGAGGTTCTCGCTGTGGCCTGGCTCGGCACTGGCTCGGTCCAAGCCTGAGTGGGTCGTCGCCGCCGAGATGGTCGACACCGGACGCCTCTGGGGGCGCATGGTCGCGCGGATCGATCCGGCGTGGATCGAGCCTCTCGCCGGTGCACTCGCCCAGCGATCGCACTCCGAGCCAGCGTGGTCGTCGCGCCAGGCGCGCGCGGTGTGCGTCGAGCGGGTCATCATGCTCGGCCTGCCCATCGTGGCCGGGCGACGCATCCCCTATGACCGCATTGACGCCGAGGCTGCGCATCGACTCTTCGTCCTGCACGCTCTCGTGCGCGGGGAGTGGGCACATCATCACGCCGAACTCGACTCCATCGCCGAGGCGCTGGAGCAGATGCGCGAGCGCATGCGCCGGGCACGCCTTCCCGAGGACCGACTCGACGAGGACGCTCTCGCGCGCTTCTTCGCTTCGCGCGTGCCGGAGACCATCACGTCTGGACGTGCCTTTGACGCCTGGTGGCGTCGCGAGCGACTCACGAACCCCCACCTCCTCGACATGCCGGAGGACCTCGAGGATGCTCTGCCCGTCGAGGAGGACTTCCCCGGCACCTGGGGAGCCTTCTACCTCTCCTACCGCTTCTCTCCCGGAGATCCACGAGACGGCGTCACCGTGCACGTGCCCGTGGCGGCGCTGGCCTCACTGCCCGATGACGCCTTCCTCGCCCATGTCCGCGGCTACCGCGAGGACCTCGTTGCCGGGCTGGTGCGCAGCCTGCCCAAGCAATTGCGCAAGGCGATGGGCCCCGCGCCGGAGGCGGCTCGACGACTCGCACCGCGCATCGACGCCGCGACTCCTCGCACATCCCTCAGCGCGGCGGCGCGCCAGCAATTCGACGTCATCATCGCGCCCGGCGACTGGCCCTTCGCATCACTGCCCGATCACCTGCGCCCCACCGTCCTGGTCGAGGACTCCCACGGCCGCGAGATCGCTGCCGGCAAGGACCTGGCTCACCTGCGCGTGACGTGCGCGACCAACACGGCCGAGGCGATCCGCGAGGCGCTTCCGCATCTCGAGGCAACCGGGGTGACGGAGTGGCCGGAACTCCCGGGCGAGGTCACGACGTCGGGCGGTGCGCCCGCGTGGCCGGGCCTCTTGGCCGCTGACGACGGCACCGTCGCGGTCCGCGTCTTTCCCTCTCCCGCCGAGCGCGACCGGCAGCATCCACGCGGAGTGGCGCGCCTGCTCTTCCTCACCGAGCCTCTGCGGCTGGGCGACCTGCGACTGGATGATCGCGACAAGCTCGCACTCGGCCGCAATCCCGAGGGATCAGTCGCCTCGCTCATCGAGGATGCATCCGAGGCTGTCGCGCGCGATCTCATGGAGGCAGCGGGAGGAGCGCCACTCACGGCGGACGAGTTTGCCGGCCTGCGCGCCGAGTTTCGGCGCACCCGCGTGAGTGCCCTACGCCGGCTCCTGCAGGCCGCGGTGCCCGTGATGGACCTGTGGTGGGACCTCCGGCAGCAACTCGACGCTGACCCACCGTCCATGGCGCGCGCGGCGTACGACGATGCGGGCGCACATCTGGAGGACCTCGTCGGAGGTCACGTGCTCGCGCGTGTGCGCGAGCGAGGGATCCCGGACCTGGAGCGCTACCTGCGCGCGCTCCAGACACGACTAGCCGCGCTGCCGCGCGACGCGGTCCGCGACCTCACCCGCATGGAGCAGGTGCACCGGGTCGAGGATGCCTTCCTCGCTCTGCCCTCGGAGCGCCAATCCTCACCGGAGGGTCGCGCCATCCGCGCCGATATCGCCGAGCTGCGAGTCAGCCTGTGGGCGCAACATCTCGGCACGCCCCATCCGGTGTCGGAGAAGCGGCTGCTCGAGCGCATCGCGGCCTGCGCCGCGCAGTAAGCGCCCGTCCGCCGCGACATCAGGTTGAGCGTCCCTCCGACGCGAACTTTGGGCGAATACGGCCGTCTATGGGCACTATCCGCCCAAAGTTCAGGCCACGGATCTCCGACCCCCTCGATCGACGCTCGTCACCCAAGCCATGCATGACGGCAAGTCGGCAGGTGCGCTACCCCGTGAAGGCCGTGCTCGGCAGGTCCTTCTCTCCGTCACGCAGCGCGGACACGATGCGGTCAGCCACCTGCTGCGGGTCCAGACCCTGAGGCAGGTGGGGCGCGGTGCCCGACAGTGGCCGCTGGGCCAGGCCCGTCTCGGTGTGCGGCGGCCGGATGTCCACGA
>Ga0169931_10001958_pt1 | contig 33839 bp, 24 predicted proteins | sample Kivu_15m_20L_FD_129675 | JGI IMG/M metagenome (GOLD analysis project Ga0169931, IMG submission 129675) | Freshwater microbial communities from Lake Kivu, Western Province, Rwanda to study Microbial Dark Matter (Phase II) - Kivu_15m_20L... | ecosystem: Environmental > Aquatic > Freshwater > Lake...
CCAAGTGTAACGCATGGGGTTACGGCATACAATCCGGCTAACACGGCATGCAGCCGACGGCGGCGTGTGCGATGATGACGCCGCCGCGGCTGATGCCGAGGCGTTAGCCCGCTGAGCGCACAATCGGACAGTCCGATTCATGTACCAGAAATCTCGGCTGCGTCGTCGTGACGCCGGAGGCCGGGCGTATACTCGGGGCGGGGAGGTTCGATGACGACAAAAGAAACCGTCTTGGCCGTTCTTGAGCGTCTTCCGGACGATTGCACGATCGAAGACGTGCAGTATCAGCTGTACGTGACCCAAGCCATCGCGGTGGGCCAGGCCGACGCCGACGCCGGTAGGGTGGTTCCCCACGAACTCGTCGAAGCCGAACTGCGACGCAAGTGGTTGGTCGGGTCCGACAAGTAGCGTGGGCTGCGTCGGCGTCGGCATCGCTCGACGAAGTCGTCGCGTACATCAGCAAGACCTCTCCACAGAACGCCCAGCTGGTACTTTCAGATACCCTCGCAGCCGCCAAGAGCTTGTCCCACCTCGCCGTACGTTGTTCGATGTGTTTGATGCGTTGGCGTCAGGCCGCGTGATTACCGCCGTGGTGCCTGTCACCAACAGTATCGTCGGTGCTGTGCCGGATGCTGCGGAGCTGATCGCACGGCATCACGTACGGGTCATCGGCGAACATCTGCAGCCGATTGATCAAACGGTGATCGGTGCGCCGGGTGCCCACCTTGAGAGCCTTCGCCGTGCCTGGTCGCATCCAGTGGCGCTCAAGCAATGTACACGCTGGTTGGCGCGGCATCCGCACATTGCTGCGACACCAGCGTTTGATACGGCCGGCGCGGTTGCGGACGTCATCCTCCGAGGTGATCCGGCCGAGGCCGCCATCGCCTCCAGACGCGCGGCTGAGGTGTACGGCGGCGTCGTGCTCGCCGAGCGAATCCAGGACACGCCGGACAACGTCACGCGATTTGTGCTGGTGACGGGGGCGGGGGGATAGATGGGCGGATGGGCGGGTGGTACGGGGATTGCTGGACTTGGGAGGGTGGACAGAGAGAGCGTGCGGGAGTTGGAGCGGCGTACTCGGACGTTTGCGATCGACGTGGTGCGCCTGACTCGCGCGCTCGGGCGGGACCCGAGCTTGTGGCCGGTGCTCAGTCAGGTCGCACGCTCCGCAGGGAGCGTGAGTGCCAATCACCTCGCTGTCGCTGGCGCACGGTCGCTCAAGGAACTTCACGCGAAGCTGTCGATCGTCTACGAAGAGGCCGCCGAATCAGCCCACTGGCTGTCGTTGCTTCAGGAGCTTGGAACAGCCGGGGAACACCGACCCGAGGTCGACAGGCTACTTAGCGAAGCCGAACGACTAAGAAACCTGTTCGGCAAAGCCAGAGCAACCACACGAGAGCGCCTCAGAGGGTAGCCAACCACCCATCCGCCCAGCCACTAAGCCCAGTACGCCTCACCCTTGGGTTTGGAGATGACGATCGGCCGCAGGAACTCGACGGCTTTGCGGAGGCCTTCGTCGGGGGCCATCAGGCTGTCTTCGTGTTCGATGCTGATCGCGTGGTCGTATCCAACCATGCGCAGCGTGGAGATGATGTCTTTCCAGACCAGCGCGCCGTTGCCGTAGCCGACGGTGCGGAAGATCCAGGAGCGCTCGAGTTCACGGGTGTAGTTCTTGGAGTCGAGCACGCCGTTGAGGCGTGTGTTGGCGGCGTCGATGCGGCAGTCCTTGGCGTGCACGTGGAAGATTCGGTCGCCGAGCGCCTTGATCGACGCGATGGGATCGGACTGCTGCCAGAAGAGGTGGCTGGGGTCGAAGTTGCAGCCAATCGTCCGCGGCGCAATCGCCGACAACCGCAACATCGTCTCGGTGTTGTAGGCGACGAAGTTGGGGTGCATTTCGATCGCGACACGAACGCCGGAGGCCTTGCAGGTGCGGGCGGTGTCGGTCCAGTAGGGAACCACACGTTCCTTCCATTGCCATTCGAGCGCCTGCGCAAACTCCGGCGGCCAGGGCGACACGATCCAGTTGGGCTGCGTCGCCTTCGCGTCTCCACCGGGGCAGCCGCTGAAGGTGATGACCGTGCGCACGTCGAGCTGTTCCGCGAGCGCGACGGTCTTCAGGAATGCCTCGTGATGCGCACGGGCAATCTTCTTGTCAGGATGCAGCGGATTGCCATGGCAGCTCAGCGCACTGATCATCAGGCCGCGCTGTTCGACCGCGCTGCGAAACTCCCGCAGCTTCTTGGCGCTCGAGAGCAGTTGCGCCGGCTTGCAATGCGCATCACCAGGATAGGCGCCACACCCGATCTCAATCGCCTCAAGCCCCAGTGACGCCACAAAGTTGAGCGTCTCCTCAAAAGGCTTGTCACCAAACAGGACAGCAAATACGCCGAGCTTCATATGTCACCCAACCTCATTGGCCCGCTCAAATGCAGCGGGCCCTACGTACCCATCCGCCCATCCGCCCAGCTACACAGCCGCCCAGCTGCCCGTCTTCGCCGATCGCTCCATCGCGTGCAGCACTCGCTGGTTCGCGACGCCGTCCTCGAAGTTCGGCGTAGGAATCGCGTTCGTGGCGATCGCCTCGCAGAGGTCGTACACCGTGTGCACGAACGTGTGTTCGTAGCCGAGGATGTGTCCGGGCGGCCACCACTTGCCGACAAACGGATGCGCCGGCTCGGTCACCATGATCGTCCTGAACCCGCGCAGGTGCGGCGGGTCGTTGTCGAAGTAGACCTCAAGTTCATTGAGGCGCTCGAGGTCGAAGGCGATGCTGCCGAGCCGGCCGTTGATCTCAAACCGGTTGTAGTTCTTCCGGCCGTTTGCCATGCGCGTCGCTTCGATCGTCCCCACCGCGCCGTTTTTGAAATGCACCAGCGCCATCGCCGCATCGTCTACCGTGACGGTCCGCTTGGAGCGGGGTTTTCCAGCTTCAGCTCGCACAGGGACAAACGTCTTGAGATCCGCAGAGACCTCGGTGATCTCGCCTACGAGGAAACGCGCGAGATCGATCGAGTGGGACGCGATGTCGCCGAGCGCTCCGGAGCCGGCCTTGGTGCGATCGAGACGCCAGTTGAACGGCGCCGCAGGATCGGACATCCAGTCCTGAAGGTACGTGCCCCGGTAGTGACGGATCTCGCCGATCTGGCCCTTGGCGATGATCTGCCTGGCCAGTTGCACCGCAGGGGCGCGGCGGTAGTTGTGACAGATCATGTGGGCCACGCCGGTCTTTTCCACGGCCGCGAGCATACGCTCGGCATCCTTGAGCGAGTTGGCGAGCGGCTTCTCACAGAACACGTGTTTACCGGCCCTGGCCGCGGCGATCGCGATCTCCGCGTGGCTGTCGCCCGGTGTGCACACGTCGACGAGTTCAATGTCGGCCCGCCGGATGACATCCTGCCAGTCGGTCGCCGCCTCATCCCAGCCGAGCGCCTTGCGCGCGGTTTCCACTCCGCGCGGATCGCGGCCACAGATCACCTTCATCCGGGGCGCGCGCTTTGGTGAGAAAAACGGTCCAACCTGCCGGTACGCGTTTGAATGGGCTCTGCCCATGAACGCGTACCCAATCAGCGCGACGTTGATGTCACTCATTGTTTCTCCGGCTTCAATCGCTTGTCGAATGACCGGACAAGTTTCGCCAGCGCCGTAATCTGCTCCGGCTTCAGCTTGTTCTTGAACGGCATCATCGGCGTGCCCTTGACGCCCTCAGCGATGATCTTCGCCATCTGCGCTGACGACGTGCCGTGCGTCCACTTGCGATCGACAAACGCCATCTCCGGCATCGGCGCCTTGCCATTGGCGCCGTGGCACATCTGGCAATGCAAACGGTACAGCGGGGCGGGGTCGACCTGGGGGGCGTTGGGTGAGGGTGGGTGGAGGTTGGGTGAGGGTGGGTGGAAGGAGGCGCGGAGGGTGATGGCGCCCACGACACCAATCGCACACAGACCTGCGGCCACGTTTCTGAAAACCGTTCTCGACATCTGGTCTATTGTGCCATCAGCTGCGCACCGGCCGGCCACGCCACCGGTACCGATCCGGCAACTGGCCAAGCGACTGCGTCAGCGCATCGCGCCCAGCCACCCATCCGCCCACCTGCCCAGCTACTCGAGTCCGAGTTTCGTCAGCACTTCCGGCGGGCACCCGGTCCATTTGGGCACAAAGGTGTTGCCCATGTACTGGATGTCGTTGATGCCCATCTCGCTGGTCCAGAAGCCGCTGGCCGTAAGGTCGCGGAAGCTGTTGAAGAACGTCACACCAGGACCCATGCCCGGCTGCACACGCTGGGGCCATGAGATGTCGTCGAGCACCTGACGCCGCTCGGCATCGGTGCAGACGATGAACCGTTTGTCGAAGCGGCGATGGCATTCGAGATCGACCCAGGCGAGACCGCCACGCATCGCGTTCTGGCGATTGGGCTGGTCGGTCATCATGAAGTCCATGAATTCCGGCACGCCGGCATCGTTCGCGCTGCCGGACTTGTCATCCTTCGGGATGATGTAGTCCACCAGCACGCGCACAGTGGCGAGTTCGTGGTCGGTGAAGAAGACGGGCTTGAACGCCTGGCCCTGTCCGGCTTTCACGAGCGCACTGGCGTGCATCGCTTCCTCGTGGGACCACGTGAACGCCGCGGCCAGTGGCGCAGTGGCCATCAGGCGCAGAACGGTACGTCGATCGAGAGACGCCATCAGAGTGTTCCCTTCTTGCGTTCAGCCACGATGAAGTCGCTGGTGCGCCATGACAACGCGAGAATCGTCCACGTCGGGTTCTTGTCGGGCTGCGAGACAAACGGGCCGCCATCGGTGACGAAGAGGTTCTTCACGTCGTGCGCCTGACAGTTGCTGTTGAGCACCGAGGTCTTCGGGTCGTTGCCCATGCGGGTGACACCGAGTTCGTGAATGATCGACCCGCCGGTGGAGATGCCGTAGCCGCGCTCGCGCGTCGGCATCGTGCTCATCGCCGTACCGCCCATCTCATCGATGATCGCGCGGAACGTCTCCTGCATGTGTTTGACCTGGTTGTGTTCGTGGTCCGTCCAGCGCCAGTGGAACCGCAGCACCGGAATGCCGAACGTGTCGACGGTGTTCGGGTCGATCTCACAGTAGCTGTTTTCGTTCGGGATCATCTCGCCGCGACCGGAGAAGCTCACCGTCGCGCCATAAAAGCGGCGGTAGTCATCCTTCAGCGTCGCGCCGTACCCGCCGATCTCCCGCCCGCTGTCGTAGCCCGTGAAGCGCTGGATGTTGCCGCCGAAGCCCGCATTGGGCATGTTGCGGCCGCCGCCGATCTCGGTGTGATAGCCGCGCGGGAAGTCGAGCTTACGGTTGTCGAGCACCCACGGCATATAGAGATGCGCGCCGCCGACCCCATCTTCGTTATGCGGAATCTGATCCATCAGCTTCGGGATGAAGGCCGTCACGCCGCCGCCCGTCGAGTCGGTGATGTACTTGCCGACGACACCCGACGAGTTGCCGACACCCTGTGGGAACTTCGGATTCTTCGAGTTCAGCATGATGCGCGCGGACTCACACGCGCTCGCCGCGAGCACGACGATTCGCGCCGACACATGATTCTCACGCCCCGTCGTTTTGTCGATGTACGCCACGCCGGTGGCGAGACCTTGCGCGTTGACCGTGACTTCACGCGCCATCGCCTGCGTGATGATCGTCAGATTTCCGGACGCGATTGCCGGACGCAGCAGCACAGACGGTGACGAGAAGTTCGAATGTGTCGCACAGCCACGCGAACACTGGCCACAGTAATGACACGCCGCACGGCCGTTGAGCGGCTGCGTCAGGATGGACAGGCGCGACGGAATGCACTTGATGTTGAGCCGATCCGACGCGTTCTTGATCAGGCGTTCCCAACACCGTGGCGCCGGCGGAGCCTGAAAGATGCCGTCCGGTTCGTTCGGCAAACCTTCCACCGTGCCGAAGCGCCCGACAAACCGATCGACGCGGTCGTAATACGGCTTGATGTCATCAAACGTGATCGGCCAGTCGTCGCCAAGCCCGTCCAGACTCTTGCGCCGGAAGTCGTCAGGGCCGAAGGCAAGCGAGATACGGCCCCAGTGATTCGTACGGCCACCAAGCATGCGTGTGCGGAACCACTGAAAGCTGCTGCCGGGACCCGTCGTGTACGGCTCGCCATCGATGGCAAACCCACCGATCCACGCGCCGAATTCACCCCACGGGCGCTCCGGCGTACCTCCACCGCGCCTCGGGGAGTCGTAGGGCCACGCGAACATCTTGGGATCCGTCTCCGGATCCCAGTTCACGCCGGCTTCCAGCATCACCACCTTCGCACCGGACTCGGTCAGCACCTTGGCGGCCATGCCGCCCCCGGCGCCCGATCCCACAATGCACACGTCATACGTCTCGCGGCTTCGGATGATTTGCACGGCGCGCATTCTACCCCGCCCGTGCTGGCCCCCTGTTAGAATCACGCCACCAAAACGCTCGATTCCACCCGGAGGCCCCGTATGGTGCGCACGTTCCTGATCGCCGGACTTACCGTTGGTCTGCTGGCTTCTGTAGGCCTGCAGGCGCAGAACCGTCCCGTCACCAAGCTCGCCTTGGAACAGTTCTTCGACATGGAGACGGTGTCGAACCCCCGGATCTCGCCTGACGGCCAGCGCATCATCTACACCCGTGGCTGGGTCGATCAGGTCAACGACCGTCGTCAGTCCGACATGTGGATCATGAACGCGGACGGATCGCGGAGTCGACGACTGACGGAGGGCTCCGGCGCGGTGTGGTCGCCTGACGGCACCCGGATCGCCTTTACGAGACAGGGACAGCCGCGCGGCACACAGGTGTTCGTACGGTGGATGGACGACGAGGGGGCCGAGACCCAGGTGACACGTGTGGAGCAGACGCCGTCGGAGATAACGTGGACCCCCGACAGCACGTCGCTGCTCTTCGCCATGAGCATTCCGACCCGCACCAACTGGCCGATCCGCATGCCCGAGCGCCCGGAAGGCGCCCGATGGACCGAAGCCCCGCGCATTATCGAAAGCTTCACTTACCGCGCCGACGGACGAGGGTTCATCGATCAGACCCACTCACACATCTTCATGGTGCCGGCCGAGGGAGGGACCGAGCGACAGATCACGGCTGGGCCGTTTAATTACGGAGGATTTTCGCTGTCACCGGACGGCAAGGAAGTGATCTTCTCTGACAATCGCGATCCGGATCGCGAGAAAGCCGAGCGTGAGTACCGCCAGTCGGATGTGTACGCCCTCAACATCGAGACCGGCACGCTGCGGCAGCTGTCGGATCGCAGCGGCCCGGATACCAATCCGGTGATCTCGCCGGACGGCCGCTGGATTGCGTATCTCGGCTACGACTACACCACCGACACCTACATCGACAACGAACTGCATGTGGTGGGCATCGACGGGCGCAACCGGCGGCACCTGACGGCGTCCTTCGACAGGTCGCCCACGAATCTGACCTGGGCGCCTGATTCAAACGGCATCTATTTTGCCGCGGATGATCGGGGCAGCCGCAACCTCCACTTCGCGCCACTCGACGGTCCGATCCGCGCCGTCACGACCGGCGTGCACCTGGTCACCCTGTCGGACGTCAATCGCAACGGGCAGGCCGTGGCCACGGTGACGTCGTTCCACAAGCCGGCTGATGTCGTCTCGTTTCCGTTGTCGACTCCAGGAGAGCTGCGCCAGTTGACGGACGTGAACTCTGACGTGCTGGGTCGCGTCACGCTTGGCGAGGTGGAGGAGCTGTGGTTCGACTCGGTCGACAACTACAAGATCCAGGGATGGCTGATTAAACCGCCGGATTTCGATCCGAAGAAGAAGTATCCCTTGATGCTGTCGATCCACGGCGGGCCGCATGCAATGTACGGCGTCGGGTTCAACTTCGCGTGGCAGGAGCATGCCGCTAACGGCTATCTCGTGCTCTACACGAATCCGCGTGGCTCCACCGGATACGGCTCCGCGTTCGGCAATGCCATCAAGTACGCCTATCCATCAAAGGATTATGACGACCTCATGCGGGGCGTTGACCACGTCATCGCGCAAGGTTCGGTCGACACGCGCAACATGTTTGTCTATGGCTGCTCCGGCGGCGGTGTGCTCACGGCGTGGGTTGTGGGCCACACCAATCGGTTCGCGGCCGCGTCCTCCCAATGTCCGGTGATCAACTGGCTGTCGTTTGTGGGGAATGTCGACGGCAACCCGCTGCGCTGGTACGACGACTTCGAAAAACTTCCCTGGGTCGATCCCAGCGAACACCTGCGCCGTTCGCCGCTCATGTACGTCGGCAACGTCAAGACGCCGACGATGCTGATGACCGGGGTGCTGGACATGCGCACGCCCATGAGCCAAACCGAGGAGTTCTATCAGGCGCTCAAAGTCGTCGGGGTGCCCACGGCGATGTTGCGCTTCAACGGCGAGTGGCATGGCACCTCGTCAATTCCGTCCAACTTCCTCCGCTCGCAGCTGTACCTGCGCTACTGGTGGGAGAAGTGGACCACCCGCGATAATCAGGCGCCGCCTGGCGGAGCGCGCTGAGGCGGGGTTACCATACGCCCATGCGCATCCTTCTTTCGGCCTGCCTCCTTGCCGCGGTTCTCGTGACGCCGTCCGTCTCTGCCCAGCGCTCTCCGTTTCTCGGGTCCTGGAATCTGACCGGGACGGGCGATGACGCGAGCTTTGTGTATTGGTTGAAGGTCGAGCAGGGGCCGGACGGCCTGACGGGGCGGTTTCTGAATCGCACCGGCAGCCCTGTGACTCTCGGCGTCGTGAAGATCGAGAACGGCGAACTCGTATTTCAGATGGGCCGGCCGGACAATCTCACCGGACCTGAGTTCCGCGCGAAGTTTGAGAATGGCCGCCTGATCGGCCGGCACATGCTGCGACAGGGCGGGGGGCGCCGAGGTGGTGGCGAGCCGCCGACCGAACGCCAGGTGAACTGGATCGGGGTGCCGACACCGACGTGGCCTGCCGCCAACGCCAGTGCCCCGCAGAAGTTCGGCACGCCCGTCGTGTTGTTTGATGCGGCCGCGCCATCGATGGACGCGTGGGGCGTGCAGTTTCCCGATCGTCCCGTGAACTGGTCGGTCGTCGAAGGTCTGCTCCAGAACCAGCCGCCCGCCAACAATCTGGTGTCCAAGGCGAAGGTCAGCGACTTCAAACTGGAAGCGGAATACCGCCTCTCAGCCAAGAGCAACAGCGGCCTGTACCTGCGTGGTCGTTACGAAATGCAGCTGTTCGACGACGCGGGGCAACCTGCGGCGCTGACGGGTCACATGTCGATCTACGGGCGCAAGGCGGCGGACACAAACGCGAGCCTGCCACCCGGTGAATGGCAGCGGACGGAGATCGTGCTCGTCGGGAACCGCGTGACGGTGACGCTCAACGGCACGCGCATTCATGACAACGCGGTGATCGACGGCATCACCGGCGGCGCACTCGACAACGACGAACTCGCGCCCGGGCCGATCATGATTCAGGGTGATCACACGCTCGCGTCGTTCCGGAAGATCGTCATCACGCCCATCGTGAAGTAAGTCCTCGGGGTGTCTTCTTCGTCGCCGCTTTTTACCACGCGCTTCTTCGTGATGTGCGCGTACACCTTCACGGTGTTCGTGTCACTGTTCCAGTTGCTGCCGGCGGCGCCGTACCACGTGCTCGCGCTGGGCGGCACAACGTTCGCGGGTGGACTGTTCCTCGGGTTCCTGACGTATTCGTCCGCTCTCGCCGCGCCCTTCACTGGTCAACTCGCTGATCGACTCGGCCATCGCCGCGTCCTCATCATCGTCAGCCTGGTTCTGGCGGCGTTTTCGACGACCTACGCGCTGCTCGACAACTACAAAGTGCTTCTCGCGCTCGTGTTCCTGCACGGGTTGTTCTGGTCGGGACTGCTGTCGGCGTCCGGTGCGTACATTACGTCGATCATTCCGGAGACCCGCCGCGCCGAGGGCATCGGGTACTGGGGCCTCGCGTCGGTGATTGCCATCGCCGTCGCACCCCCGCTCGGCTTCTGGGTCTTTTCATTCGGCTGGACGGCGCTGTGCCTCGAACTCGCTGGCCTCAATCTGCTGATGGCCTTCATCGCGTGGAGGCTCCCTGACGATCGCGCGAATCCGTCCACGCGCCCAGCCGCCCACTCGCTGAGCGTTGAATGGCCCGTCTTGATTCTTTCGGTGACGATGGCGTTGATTGCGTTTGGGTATGGCGGCTTGACGACGTTTTCCGCGCTGTTTACGGATGAGCTGCAGGTGTGGCCGCGCAGCCTGTTTCTGACGTCCATGGCCGTGGCGATGCTGGTGGGACGCGTCACCGTGGGCCGTGTGCTCGATCGCATCGGACATCGCAAGGTGCTGTTGTTTTGCCTGCCCCTGACGGCGACGGGGATGGCCTTGTTTGCGGTGGCGCAGGGGCCGGTCACGTTGGTGATCGCTGCGCTGGCCTTTGGTGCGGGATTTGGTCTGCAGTACCCGGCCTACACGGCGTACATCATGGGTCGCATCCCCGCGTGGCGCCGCGGCGCCGCGTTTGGCGCCATGCTCGCGGCCTTCGACATGGGAGTGGGCAGCGGCTCCACGGGCCTCGGGTGGCTGATCCACCAGTTTGGCTTCCGGCCCGCCTTCGGAATCGCCGCAGCTCTGGCCTTTCTCGCGGTGCCATATTTCCTGTTCGTCGAAAAGCGGCTCGACTTTAGGCACCGCTGATTTATCCTTGCGCATGGCTTCACGGCTGCGCGCCTCCTCGCTCTTGCTCGCCACCAGCTTGTTTGTCGCTGTGGCGTCCATCTCCCACGTGACCGTCTCCGGCCAGGCGGCGCAAGCGCAGCCGTCACCAGCCACGCTGGTGCTGCGCAACGGGCGCATTGTGACCGTTGATGATGCCAGGCCGGATGCCCAGGCGATGGCCGTCAACGGCGACACCATTGTGGCGCTCGGCACCAACGCCGAGATTGCCCGGTATGTGGGACCACAGACGCAGGTCATCGATCTGAACGGTCAGATGGCGATGCCGGGTTTTGTCGAAAGTCACGGCCACTTTAATGGCATCGGTCAGGCGAAGCTCGGTCTGGAACTGATGAACACGACGAGCTGGGAACAGATCATCGGCATGGTGCGTGATGCCGCGGCTAAAGCCCGTCCGGGGCAGTGGATTGTCGGCCGCGGGTGGCACCAGGAGAAGTGGTCGTCCGTGCCGCAGCCCAATGTGGCTGGATTCCCGGTGCACGCCGCGCTCTCCGCCGTGTCGCCCAACAATCCCGTGGTGCTGACACACGCGTCGGGTCACGCGTCGTTTGCCAATGCGAAGGCGATGGAGTTGTCGAATGTCACGGGGGCGACGACTGCGCCTGCGGGCGGCGAGATCCTTAAGGACAAAGCCGGCAATCCGACGGGACTGATGAACGAAACCGCGATGGGCCTGATCCGTCGCGGCGCCGGCGAACCGCCACCGACGGCCGAGGAGCGTGAGGCCGAGGCGATGCGTGTCATCGAACTCGCCGATCAGGAAATCCTCTCGAAGGGCGTCACAAGTTTTCAGGATGCCGGCTCGAGTTTTCAGGACGTCGAGCGCTTCAAGCGTGCGATTGACATCGGTCGCCTGAAGTCGCGGCTCTGGGTGATGATTCGCGGGGGCGGCACTCCCGAACAGCTCGCGCGTGGCCGCCTGATTGACTACGGCAACAAGCACCTCACGGTGCGGGCCATCAAGATCTCGATCGACGGCGCCCTCGGCTCACGCGGCGCCTGGCTGCTGGCGCCGTACTCCGATCTCGTCAACAGCTCCGGCCTTGGTCGTGACCTCAACCCGTCGCGCACGACCGCGCAACTGGCCATCGACCATGGCTATCAGCTCTGTCTGCACGCCATTGGCGATCGCGCCAATCGCGAGGTGCTCGATCTGTTTGAGGAGGCCTTCCGCAAGAACAACCGGAACGGCAAGGACCTCCGATGGCGCATCGAACACGCGCAGCACATCCACCGCGACGACATTCCGCGCTTCGGTCAACTTGGTGTGATCGCCGCGATGCAGGGTATTCACGCCACCTCGGACGCGCCTTATGTGGTCACCCGCCTCGGAGCTGAACGCGCGGAGGAAGGAGCCTATGTGTGGAAGAAGCTGCTCGACAGCGACGCCGTCGTCTCCAATGGCACCGATGCGCCGGTCGAAGATGTGGATCCGATCGCGAGTTATTACGCGACGGTCACGCGCAAGACGGCCGACGGCTCTGAATTCTTTCCCGCACAGAAGCTGTCACGAATTGATGGTCTGAAGTCCTACACGCTGTGGTCAGCCTACGCGGGCTTTGAGGAGCACCTCAAGGGGTCACTCGTGCCCGGCAAACTCGCGGACATCACCGTGCTCAGCAAGGACATCACCCGCGTGCCGGACGCAGAGATCCGCGACGCCAAGGTCGTTTACACCATCGTTGGCGGCAAGGTCGTGTACCAGGGGAAGTAGAGCGATCAGACCGCCGAGAGCGCCCGGTCTTCGCGCCGCGGACCCTTGGACCCAGGACCCGAACCCTGGACCCTGGACCCCTGACCTCTGGGCCCTGAAGGATTCCCGGGGCGGCCTCCTCCGAAACCGCCGCCGGGCGCCCCCACAGGCGGGCTCACGTGGAGCTTCACCTGATCCATGACGCGCTTGCAGGCCGCCTTGAACTTGGCCTCCAGCGTGGTGGTTTCCTCGCTCGGCACCGGGGCCAGGCGATGCCACGCAGCCTTGGCATCGTCGACCGCCGTTGCGGCGATGCGCCACTTGGAGTCGTCGGCACGTTTGCCCATGGCATTGCTGGCGAGGGCGGAACGCAGCCGTTCTGCGAGAAGTTCCGTGGCCGACTTGCCGGCCGTGGATGCGGGCGTCTCGTCTTCGTCGATGAGCGCTTCGATCTTCGCGACCAGCTTCTGCATGCGCTGAATGATCGCCGCCGGGTCGAGGTCCGTGCCGGCAAATGCCGTTGGGAACTTCTGCGTGAGCGTGGCCAGAGACGTCTTCCAGCGCTCCTGCAGCGCCTTGAGAGCGTCACTTGGTGCCGGCGGATTCTGCTGAATCGTCGCGCGCAGGTTCTGCACCTGTGCGGCGAGATCGGCCGGCGCCTCGTGGAGTGCCGCGAGGCCTTCGAGCGATACGACCAGACCTTCGTATTCCGCGACCTTGCCCTGCAACGCGATGCGGTGCCGGTTGTGGTACCGCTCGAAGAACAGGTCCGCCGCGGCACGGAACCGGTTCCACACCACTTCAGACTTGTTGCGGCGCACGGGACCGATGGTCTTCCACTCGGCCTGCATCCGCTTCAGTTCGGCGGACGCGGCATCCCAATCGGTGGACTCCGCGAGAGCTTCGGCGCGAGTGCAGAGCGCTTCCTTCTTCTCGAGGTTGTCGTTCCATTCCTTCTTCTTCGATGACAGATCGTCACGACGCCGGGTGAAGAAGGTGTTGCAGGCGGTGCGGAATCGCTGTGCGAGATCACGGGCGGCGTCGCGTGGCACGGGGCCCACGGCCTGCCATTCCGTCTGGAGTTCCTGGAAGCGCGCGGCTGCCTTGGCCCAATCGGTGGACTCGGCCAGCTTCTCGGATTCTTCGACGAGCGCCTGCTTACGCTCGAGGTTGCCGCCGCGTTCCTCCTTCAACTTGGCGAAGTACACCTCGCATCGGCTGCGGATGAAATCGGTGGCCGTCTTGAAGCGATCCCAGAGGCGCTGCGCGGAGTGCCGCGGCGCATCAGCCACTTCCTGCCAGCGCAGGTGGAACTCACGCAGGGCCTTCGCGGTGGCCGCCAGCTCGGACGTCTTGCCGGCTTCTTCATCAGCCTTCAGCGAGGCGACGATCGCCTCGGCCATCGCGATCAGTTGTTCCTGCTGCTGGGCGTTGGCGAAGCGGCGCCATTCGTCCATGTCGCGCAGTTCCTTCACCTTCGGCGCGACGGCTTCCTGCTGCACGCGGAGGGCGGCGGCTGCGTCGGCGATTTCCTTGGAGGATTCACCGGTGCCCACTTCGTCGAGCATCGCCGTGACGTTGCGCATCAGGCGTTCGCCTTCGCGCAGCGTGACGGCTTCGGCTTCGGCCACGCGCTTGGCGCGTTCCGTCAGGCGCTGCACGCGGACCGCCAGGTCCTGACGCGCCTTCGCCGCTGTTTCCCGAGCCGCCGCCTCACGCGCCTCGAAGGCGCGTGAGACGACGCTCAGGCGACCCGCCAGGTCGGTGGCGGGACGGGAGGCACCGGCGAGTGCATCCACCAGCACGCTGGCTTCGCGCGCGAGGGATGGCCACCGTGTCCCGGCCGCCGCCGCATCCTCCCAGGCGGGCAGGGCTTCAGCTTCCACGACAAGAGTTTCGAGGGTCGCACGATGTTCGACCAGCGTTGCGCCGAGCGCATGACGTTTCCGGCAGGACGCCACCGCAGCGGTGAAGCGGTCGTTGAGTCGCGTGGCATCCGGGCCGTTGCCCACGAGTGGTGTGAGCGAGGCCCACTCCTCTTCGATGGGAGCGAGCTGGGCGAGGATGTCGTCGCCTTCGATGGTTTCGACGCGCTGGCACAGTGCCTCGCGCGACGCGATGGCTTCGCCGCGCTGACGCGCCATTTCCGCAGCGGCTTCAACTTCGCGACGTTTTTCAGCGATGCGGACGCGAATGGCGTCGGCGCCGGCGGTAAACCGCTTGGCCGCGGCCGGATCCGGCGAGGTAATCGCCTGCCACGCCGTTTCGAGACGGCTGAGGTCGGCTTCCGCACGGTCGGCGTCGGTAATCGCGGCGGCACCTTCAACGGCGTCGCACAGCAACGTTTCCTGGCGGCGCTGTTCGTCTTCGGCCGCGCGGCGGGCGTTTTCGGCGTCTTCGATGGCTTGCAGCATGGTGCGTGCCCGTTTGGAAGCCGCCTTCTGCTGGCTGCGCCCTTCGATCGATTTCAACTGCGTCAGGTCAGGCGCGTTGGCGTCCACGACGCGGTCAAACGCGGCAAGGGCGACGTCCTTGTGGTCGCTGTTCAGCACCGTGTCGAGCAGTTCGTCGGCTGAGGTCACACGACCAAGGGCTGACATCGCAATGGCTTCCACCTTGGCGTGACGGGCGACGGCGGCGAGCTGACGGTCGTCGGAGATTCGGGCCAGTGCCGACTCACGTACGGCGTCTGACGCTTCGGAAGTCGCTGATTTCGCGAGGTTTGCGAGTCGACGGCTGTCGGTCAGCAGGTTGGCTGACGCCACGGCGCGGGCCGGGTCTGAGCCATCAAGCGCGAGTGCCGCCAACTGGTCGGCCGCTTCATCCTTCACACTCTGGTCGGCGTCCGCGATGCACCGGCCCAGTACTGTTGGGTCAACAATTCGAGCAACCGCCGCTCTCCGGACCTTTGGATCGGCATCGGTTTCGGCCACTTCGGCTAGTTCCATGTCGTCTGCAAGCTCCCGGACCGCTTCGAGACGAACGGCGGGGTCAGAGTGCTTCCAGCGGGGCTGTGGCTTGAGCTTGTCGAGAATTCCCATGTGTGTGAGTGGGGGCCTTTCGCGTTCGTCGTAAGAAAACCCTGTGCCGTACACGGGCCGCGTTCTGGAGGGCGCGGGGCATCGTCAGATTGCCGTGTAAACACAAGGACTTACGGCCGATGTGTCCGCGATGTGACGACGCTGCCGGTCGCCGTGAATACGGGCGGGTGAATCAGGAATCCAAGCGGGTGGAATCGGACCTCAGGCCTGCTCGAGTTGGGTGACGAGTCGATCCAGTTGCGAGACCACGGCACGGATGGTGTCGGGCGTCGAAAGATCCACGCCGGCCTTGGCGAGTTGGTTCATCGGATGGTCGTTGCCGCCTGATGACAGGAGACGCAGATATTCGCCCCGGGCGCGTTCGCGCGAGTCCTCGGGGCCCTCCATGATTCGTGTCGCAATCTTCGCCGCGGACGCAAAACAGGTCGCGTACTGGTAGACGTAAAACGGCGAGTTGAAAAAGTGTGGAATGCGGGCCCAGGTCGCGGGCGTCAGCGGTTCCATATCCACGGAATCGCCGTAATACGCGACAAACAAGTCCTTGTAGATCCCGTTGAGTACATCGGCCGTCACTGGTTCGTCACGTTCCACGCGCCGATGCACCTGCAGCTCAAAATCCGCGAACATCACCTGCGTGTAGAACGTGCTGGTGATCGAATCGATCGCGTGCTGCAGCAACACCACGCGTTCGTCCCGGCTCTGCGCGCGACCCAGCATGTGCTCGAGCAGGAGCGCTTCATTGAGCGTGGACGCGACTTCAGCGACAAAGATCGTGTAGTCCGAATAGACGTACGGCTGCGTCTCGTGCGACAGCATCGTGTGAATCGAGTGGCCCATCTCGTGCGCCATCGTGAACACGTCGTCGAGTGTCTCGGTCCAGTTCATGAGCATGTACGGATGCACGCCGTACACACCGGCCGAATAGGCGCCGCTGCGCTTGCCGTCGTTTTCGTAGACGTCGATCCACCGCTCCGCAAACCCCCGCTTCATGCGCGCCTGGTAGTCGGCGCCGAGCGGCGCAACGGCGTCCACGATCGCCGGCAACATCGCCTGGTAGTCGTAGCGCGTATCCCATTGGAGAATCGGAATCGTGAAGTCGTACGGGTGGTACCGCTCGAGCTTCAACAACCGGCGTCGGAGCGCGTGATATCGCTGGAGCGGCGCCGTGCCGTTGCGCGTGGTCTCGATCAGGTTCTCCACCACCGACGTCGGAATGGCGTTGCCATGGAGCGCCGCTTCGAGCGAGCTCGTATAACCGCGTGCGCGCGCCTGGAACCAGTCCCGCTGGCACACCGAGTGATACAGCGACGCATAGGTGTTGAGGTTCGCCGCGTACGTGCCGTAGTGCGCGAGGAAGGCCTGACGCCGGTCGGCCTGGTTGTAGTTGGTGGCCAGCACCGCGCGGTACTGCCCATACGACATCGTCTGTGTCTCCCCGGTCGAGAGCGTGATCTCGGGGAACTTCGCGTCGGAGGTGGAGAGCGCCCAGTACGCCTCGTTCGGCGCGTTGGTCACGCGGGCAGCGAGCGAGAGCAGACGCTCACCCGGTTCGTCGAGCACGTGCTCCTGCTGACGGAAGATTTCCTCGATTGCGAACCGGTACAGCGCCAGCTCCGGGTCCTGGTCGAGCCAGGTGCGCACGGTCTCGATCGGAATCGTCAGCAGTTCCGGGCTGAGCCACGATGTGGCTTGTTGCCATCGTGCGAAGAGGGACTCCACCTGCTGCTTCTTGGCGTTGATGCTGTTGTCGCGCTGGTCCTCGTCGTACCGCAGCGACGGATAGAAGTAGACGCGGTGCGCGAGCTGGCCCATCGCGTCGTTGAGCTGAAACGTCTTGCGCAACTGACCGGCACCCTGCCCAAGTGTGCCTTTGAGTGCCGCGTACTCACCGATCCGTTGTTCAAAGACCTCGCGTTCCGCCTCCCACGCCTCCCAGCCCGGGTAAATATCCGCGAGGTTCCATGTGTATTCCACAGGGATCTCGGCGCGGTTGCGGGATCGGTGTGCGACGGGGCTGGTCATGGCTACCGATCATACCCGTCGAGCTATAATCCGCACGCCCGCGTCACTATTGCGCCCTTCTGGAGGTTGAAGTTGATCAAGTCCCTGCGTCTCCTTGTGTTGTCCGCGCTGGTCTTCGGCGTGGCGTTTGCCGGTTCCGTCGTGTACGGCCGCTCCGCCGCTGCGACCCAGGCGGCTGTTGACCCCCTCGACACCCTGCACTTCCGGTCGATCGGTCCTGCGACGATGTCCGGTCGTATTTCAGACCTCGCCGTCTACGACAAAAATCCGTTCATCTACTACGTGGCGACCGGCCACGGAGGCGTGTGGAAGACGGTCAACAACGGCACCACGTTCGAGGCCCAGTTCCAGGACAAGGGCAACATGTCGATCGGCGACGTGACCATGTCGCAGACGAACCCGAATCTCGTCTGGGTTGGCACCGGTGAGTCGGCCAATCGCCAGAGTGTGTCCTGGGGCAACGGTGTCTGGAAGTCCACCGACGGCGGCGAGACCTGGACGCACATGGGGCTCGACCAGAGTTACCACATCAACCGCATCCTGATTCACCCCGAGAACGACGACGTGGTGTTTGTGTCGGCCGTGGGCGCGACGTTCGGTCCCGGCGGCGATCGCGGTGTCTACAAGTCCACCGATGGCGGCAAGTCCTGGCGCAAGGTGCTGTCGGGTGATGCCGACACCGGCGCAGATGACCTCGCGATGTCGGCCACGAATCCGAACATCATGTGGGCCACGCTCTACCAGCGGCGTCGCTCGCAGTGCTGCTTCAACGGTGGTGGCCCTGGCAGCGGTCTCCACAAGTCGACCGACGGTGGCGAGACGTGGACCAAGGTCGAGAACGGCCTTCCCACCGGTGATCTCGGCCGGATGGCTGTGGATGTGTACCGTCGTTCCGCGAACATTGTCTACGTGCTTGTGGAAGCGCCGTCGGGCGCAGGCGGCGGTGGTCGCGGTGGTGGCGCGGCGCAGCCTGCGGGCCTCAGCGGCGGCACGGGCCTCTGGCGTTCAGACGACGGCGGTGCGTCGTTCAGGCAGGTGAACACCAACAATCCGCGCCCGATGTACTTCAGCCAGCTCAACATCGACCCGGACAATCCGGACCGCGTGTACTACGGCGGCGTTGGTCTGCAGATGACGATCGACGGTGGCCGCACGGTCGCGACCGACGCAGCGCTGGCGACGCACGACGACGTGCATGCGATCTGGATCAATCCGGCGAATCCCAATCACATTCTGATCGGCCACGACGGCGGCGTGTCGGTGTCGTACGACATGAGCAAGACGTGGAACCAGCACAACAACCTGCCGCTCGCGCTCTTTTATCACGTGAGCGTCGACAACTCGCTGCCGTTCCGTGTGTGCGGCGGCCTGCAGGACAACTACAACTGGTGCGGCCCGAGCAAGACACGCTTCACCAAGGGCATCCTGAACAGCGACTGGTATCAGGTGCAGGGGGGTGACGGCTTCGTCGTTCTCATCGACCAGAACGATCCGCGGTACGTGTACTCGGAGTCGCAGAACGGCAACATCCAGCGCAAGAACGCGCTGACGGGTGAGGCGACAAACATCCGTCCCAGCTTCGAGACGGTGCGTCCCGGACCGGAAGAAGGCGCGTTGCCGTATCGCTGGAACTGGGACACGCCGATGGTGTTCTCGCCACACGATCCGACGGCGTTGATTGTCGCGGCGAACAAGGTGTTCCGTTCGAACGACCGCGGCGACTCGTGGGCGGTCATCAGCCCCGATCTCACGACCAATGCCGACCGCACGGAAATCGAGATCATGGGCAAGCGCGGCAACGAAATCCGCATTGCCGCCAATGACGGCATCACGTCATGGCCGACGATCGTCTCGCTCGCCGAATCCCCGAACACGCCCGGCGTGTACTACACCGGTACAGATGACGGTGTGGTGAGCATGTCGCGTGACGCCGGCAAGACGTGGACGAACATCACGAAGAACCTGTCTGGGTTCCCGGCAGGCGCGTGGGTCTCCGAAGTGGTGCCGTCGAAGTTTGATGCGGGCACCGTCTACGTGGCGGCCGACGCCCATCGCCTCAACGACTACAAGACGTACCTCTGGGTGAGCAACGACTTCGGTGCGACGTTCCGTCCGGCGATCACGGGTCTGGATGGTGAAGTGATTCGCACGGTGCTTGAGGACACGAAGAACGGCGACGTGTTGTATGCCGGCACGGAGACGGGCCTGTTCATCACGCTTGACCGCGCGAAGACCTGGCGTCGGCTCAAGGCGAATCTGCCGACGGTGCGTATTGATGAACTCGTGATTCATCCGCGCGACAACTCGCTGGTGGTTGGCACACACGGACGGGCAGTCTGGATTCTCGACAACCTTGCACCGGTGCAGGAGTTTGCAGCGGCGCAGGCGGCGGCATCGGCGGCCACGTTGTTCTCGGTGAGCCCGACGCTGCAGTGGCGCATGATGGACAACCAGAACGACGAGTTCTGGGGCCACAACACCTTCGTCGGCGAAAATCCGCCGGCTGATACCGTGATTCAGTTCCACCTGAAGAAGCCGGTGGGCAGCCTGACGCTGCGGATCACTGATGCGGCAGGTGCGACGATTCGAACCATCGATGTTCCGGCGAACCGCAACGTCGCCGGCATCCATGCTGTGTGCTGGGATATGCGCGTTGATCCGGTGCCGACGGTGACGGCAGGTGGCGCGCCGCCGGCTCCGGCCCGGGGTGGCGGTGGCGGCGGTGGTGCGCGCGGAGGCGGCGGTGGAGGTTCGGCGGTGCCCGGTATTCCGGTGCCTGTCACGCCGCCGATGACGAACTGGAATCCCTGCGGTGGTGGCGGCGGCGGATTTGGTGGCGGTGGCGGGAACCAGGGCCCGTGGGTGCTTCCCGGCACGTACAACGTGACGCTCGTGGTCGACGGACAGAACGCGGGCACCAAGCCGGTGAGCCTGCTGCTGGATCCGGCCAACCCACTCACCGACGCGCAGCGGCGTCGTTACTACGACATCGCGATGGACCTGCATCGGTTGCAGGGGCGTGGTGTGGCGGTGGCGAATGCGCTGAATCCGCTGCACACCCAGATGAACGAGCTGGGCGCGAAGCTGCCGGGCATGACGAACGTGCCGGAGGCGGTGAAGACGCAGTTTGCGGCCGTGCAGAAGGAACTTGACGCCGTGCGCGTGAAGTTTGGAGTGCCGGCGACGGCGGGCGCGGCCGGCGGCGGTCGTGGCGGATTTGGTGGCGGCGGCGCGGCCGGTGCGCCATCCCCGAACCTGCTCGCGCGCGCAGGCACGGTGAAGGGCCGGATCATGTCGTTCTACGACATGCCCAGCGACGCGCTGATGTCGCAGTACGCCGATGTGCGCGTGGCGTTGCCGCGTGCGGTGACCGAAGCGAACACGCTGCTCGGCCGCGCGCAGGCGCTCAGCCAGGCGCTCGCCAAGTCGGGCGTGACGCTGACGGTGGCGCCACAAATTAAGTAAAGAGCTAGTGGTCGGGGGTCCAGGTTCCAGGGTTCTTGAACCTTGGACCCTGGGACCCCCGGACCCGAACCCTGGACCCGAACCCTGGACCCTGGACCCGAGGACCACATGGAGGTCTTTAACCCCATCACGTCCGTCCATGGCCGCGTCCTTGTCGAGCGCACGTCTGATCCGACCGGTGTACTCGTCGGATTCCACGGCTACGCACAACTCGCCGAGGACATGCTCGAACAGCTCAACCTGATTCCGGGCGCCGATCGCTGGACCCGGGTGTCCATCCAGGCGCTCCATCCCTTCTACACGCGCGGCGATTCCAGGGTGGTCGCGAGCTGGATGACGCGTCAGGATCGCGAGCTCGCGATTGCTGACAACATCGGGTACGTGGAGAGTGTGTGCACAGGTGCACCGGTGCACATGGAGCACAAGGGCTTCAGCCCTTGTGTCTTCGTGGGTTTTTCCCAGGGCGCCGCGATGGCCTACCGCGCGGCGCTGCGCACGTCCGTGCGCGCTGCCGGCATCATCGCCCTCGCCGGCGATATCCCTCCCGACGTGAAGGATGTTTTGTCGACCGCGTGGCCACCGGTGCTGATTGGCGTCGGCGATCGCGAGGAGTGGTACGCGGGCGACAAACTGGAATCGGATCTGACCTGGCTGCGCGAGCGGGGCATCCGCCACGATCTGGTGCGGTTTTCAGGCGGCCACGAGTGGACGGATGAGTTTCGTGCGGCGGCGGGACTGTTCCTGCTGCGCGTCAGCGGCGGCGGCTGAGTGCGCTCGCCGGCGTGATATCGAGCCGCTGCTTGATCGACTCGAAGAAGGTCTCGGCAATCTTCTGGTAGCCGGCCTCGGTCGGATGCAGATGGTCGTTGCCGATGTACAGATTCATGTTGTTGACCAATGCCGCGTAGATATCGACCAGCACAACATTGCGCCGGACAGCCAGCGCTCGAATTTCCTGGTTCAGCGCCGGAATAACGACGGCCACGCGTGAGCGATTGGGATTGGTGGCGACTCGTTGAGGCGCGATCGTGGCCAGGAAGACCTGGATGGATCGCAACTGGGCTTCGTCAATCATGCCTTCGAGTGCGTCAATGATGTCCGGGATGCCGTTGTCGGATGCCCGCCCGACCGAGAAGAAGAGGTCATTTGTCCCCTCCATGAGCAGCAGCACCTGGGGGTCGCGGGCGTCCAGCACGTCATGGATTCTGACCTCACCAATTGGCCGGCTGTCCGGCGTCCACACGGTGGACGCCAGTTCCCCCGGCCATCCCTCATTGTTGATGGTCAGCGTCTGGGCCTTGTAATGGTTGGTGAGGAGCGTGTTCAGCTTGTACGGGTAGGAGTGCGGCTCTCCGAGACTGAAGAAGCCCATCTCCGGACGATACAGGGTCGCCGCAATCGGATCGCGTACCGTGCCGAACGTGATGCTGTCCCCGAAGGCCACAAATGAGGTTCTGGAGATTCTCGGGGTCGGGGTCACCGCGACGTTGAAGTTGCAGGACGCCTGACGCTGCAGGCCGTCGCGCACGGTGCACGTCACCACCGTCGAACCCAGGGGGAAGCTGGATCCTGATGTGGCGGTGCACGACACGGTCAGCGGTGCCTGCCCCCCGGACCCGCTTGGGACAGTGAACGGGACCGGCATCGGCGCGTTGTCCGGAGAGGACACGGTCAGGGACTCCGGACACTGGATCGTCGGTGCTGCCGGCGGCGGTGGTGGTGTGCTCGGGCCGGAACATCCGGCGAACATGATGGTGACGCCGACGAGTGCCAGTCGCGAGAGAGAAGCCAACTCGCCAGCGACCTTAACAAATGACGTCACAACCGGGCAATGCTCCCCTGTGCCCACTGCGCTGCGTGGTCGAGACTCGCCTCTGAAACCGGCTTGCCACGACCGGTGATGAGGGAATGGTCGCCCCGGTCGACAAGGTGCAATTCCGCCAAGGGGAGACCTGCGACGAGCCCGGTCATTTCTTCGGGCGTGCCGAACGGGTCCTTCGTGCCATGCAGAAACAGCATCGGGACCTCGATGCTCGGCAGATGGGCGTCGCGTCGCTGAGCAGGCTTGTTCGGCGGGTGGAGGGGGTATCCGAAGAAGATCAGTCCCGCGGGAGCCGGGTCGAATCCGCTCCGGGCCGCGACCATCGAGGCCATCCGGCCACCCATGGATTTTCCGGCCACAAACATGGGCCCGTTGGTCTGCCGCGCCGCTTCGGTCCAGGCCGCGATAAAGGCGGCTTCGAGGACAGGCGCCTTGTCCGGGAGCTTGCGGCCCTCCGCCATGTAGGGAAAGTCGAACGTGACCACCCGGAAGCCGCGGGCCTCAAACCCCGCAGCAACGTGCCGCATCCACGGATGGTGTTGGCCGGCACCGGCGCCATGGGCCAGGACGAGGGTGGGTGACGCGGAGGACACCCTGGTATTGTCTGTGTGAAATTAACACATCCATAAATCTATATTTATGGATATTATGGGCCCATGAAGGACGCCTCCTCGCTGATGCGGCTCCTGGGCGACGAAGCCCGCCTGCGCCTTCTCCGGGTGCTCGCCAAGGAAGCGCTGAACGTCACGGAGTTGACCGCCGTGATGGGGCTGGCCCAGTCCGGCGTATCGCGTCATCTCGGCATGTTGAAGGACGCCCGATTGGTCAGTGAAGAAAAGTCGGGTCACTTCACGTGGTACCGCTTGTCGTCCGACGTGTCGGCGGGCACCGGGACTCTTGAGACCTTGTGGCCCTGGCTCTCGGCGACTTTCGCACAGACCACCGCGGCCACAAGAGCCGACGATGCCCGGCTGGAAGAGGTGCGACGGGTGCGTCGCGAGAACTTCGATCAGCATGGTGCCGGCAACGAGCGTTCCCAGCTGGTGCCCGGTCGCAGCTGGGCGGCCTGGTCGCGCGCGCTCGGGCTGTTGTTGCCCGCCGTTGAGGTCGCAGACCTTGGGTGCGGCGAAGGGTACCTCACGATCGAGGCGGCCCAATGGGCGAAGAAGGTGTATGCGATCGACCGGTCGACGGACGTACTTGAACGCGCGAAGGCCATGGCCACCCGTCGTCGCGCGAAAGACATCGTCTGGAAACGCGGCGAGCTTGAAAAAGTGCCTTTGAAAGATGCGTCGGTCGACATTGCGATTGCGTCCCAGGCGCTCCACCACGCCGACGACCCGGCGCTCGCGTTGTCCGAGGCGTGGCGCATTCTGCGTCCAGGTGGACGCGTCCTCGTGCTCGACCTCCGCAAACACGACGAAACCTGGGTGCAGGACAAACTCGGCGACCAATGGCTCGGGTTCACGCCCGAAGGCCTCGACTCGTTGCTTACACAGGCCGGCTTCACGCACACCACCGTGCGTGTCGGCGCACGCCGGACGGGGGATCCCTTCGCCGTGCTCATCGCCTCCGGAACCAAATGACTCAGGACCCAGCACCCAGCACCCAGGGAACCCCGCACCCGAGAACCAGGAACAGCACCGATGAACCGCGGAACCAATGAACCGATGAACCCTTTAGACGCCCTGATGAGAGACCGCATCCTGGTGCTGGACGGCGCGATGGGCACGATGGTCCAGCGCTACAAACTCGGGGAGGCCGACTTCCGCGGCGATCGGTGGAAGGATCATTCGCGCGACCTCAAGGGCAACAACGATGTGCTGGTGCTGACGCGTCCTGATGTGATCGGCGAAATTCATCGGCAGTATCTGGCTGCGGGCGCCGACATCATCGAAACCAACACGTTCAGTTCAAACATCGTGTCGCAGCGCGACTACGGTCTGGAACACGAGGTCTACGCCCTGAACCTCGCGGGCGCCAGAGTGGCGAAGGAAGCTGCTGACGAATTCACGAAGCAGACACCGGACAAGCCTCGGTTTGTCGCCGGCTCGATTGGGCCGACCAACACGACCCTGTCAATTTCGCCGGACGTGAACAACCCGTCGTTTCGTGCGTTGACATTCGACGAACTGAAGGCAGGCTACCTCGACCAGATTCGCGGACTCATCGACGGTGGCGTCGACCTCCTGCTGGTCGAAACCATCATCGACACGTTGTCGTGCAAGGCTGCGATCGTCGCTATTGAAGAGATCCAGGCCGAGAAGGGCGTGCGCTTGCCGCTGATGATTTCAGTCACGGTGACCGATCGCAGCGGCCGCACCCTCTCCGGTCAGACCATCGACGCGTTCTACATCTCGATCGCGCACGCGCGCCCGTGGTGTGTCGGCATCAACTGCGCGCTCGGCGCCACCGACATGCGCCCCTACCTCGAAGAACTCTCGCGCCAGGCGGAGTGCTGGGTGCACGCGTACCCGAACGCCGGCCTCCCGAATGCCTTCGGCGAATACGACGAACAGCCCGAGGAAACCGGCCGCCTGCTCAAGGACTTTGCCGCCTCCGGCTTCGCCAACATCCTCGGCGGCTGCTGCGGCACCACGCCCGATCACATCGGCGCCATTGCGAGAGCGGTGTCCGGAGTGCCCCCCAGGAAAATGAGCTCGGAGGTGACGTCCGGATCCAACGACGACCGGAAATCACCTCCGAGCTCATTCACGAAGCTGGCGGGGCTTGAGCCGCTCATCATCAGGCCGGACAGCAACTTCCAGATGATCGGCGAGCGGACCAATGTGACTGGGTCCAAGAAGTTCATGCGGCTGGTCAAGGACGGCAACTGGACCGAGGCGGCGAGTGTGGCCGTCGAGCAGGTGCGCGGCGGTGCGAACCTGATCGACGTGAACATGGACGAGGGCATGCTCGACTCGGAAGCCGCGATGACGACGTTCCTGAACTATATCGCGACGGAACCCGAAATCGCGCGTGTGCCGATCATGATCGACAGCTCGAAGTGGTCGGTCATCGAGGCGGGACTCAAGTGTGTGCAGGGCAAGTCGGTCGTGAACTCGATCTCCCTGAAAGAAGGGGAAGCCGACTTCCTCGCCAAGGCCGAATTGGTCCATCGCTACGGCGCGGCCGTGGTCGTGATGGCCTTTGACGAAACGGGTCAGGCCGACACGACTGAGCGTAAGGTCTCCATCTGTCAGCGGGCCTACAAGTTGCTGGTCGAAAAGGCCGGCTTCGACCCGACCGACATCATCTTCGACCCGAACATCCTCGCAATCGCGACGGGGCTTGAAGAACACAACCGGTACGCCATCAACTTCATCGAAGCCACGCGCATCATCAAGGACACCTGTCCCGGCGTGCGTATCAGCGGTGGTGTCAGCAACCTCTCGTTCTCCTTCCGCGGCAACGACATCGTTCGTGAAGCCATCCACTCGGCCTTCCTGTTCCACGCGATTAAGGCCGGCCTGGATATGGGGATCGTCAACGCCGGCCAGCTGGTCGTGTACGAGGACATCCCGAAGGACCTGCTCGACCACGTCGAAGACGTGTTGTTTGATCGGCGTCCCGACGCGACCGAACGTATGGTCACGTTTGCCGAGTCCGTACGCGGCGCCGGCAAGAAGCGTGAGACAGACCTGGCGTGGCGCGAAAAGCCGGTGCGTGAGCGCCTGGCCTACGCGCTGATTCACGGCGTGGTGGACTTCATCGAGGTGGACGCCGAAGAAGCCCGGCAGCAGTTTGCGCGCCCGCTCGAAGTGATCGAAGGGCCGCTGATGGACGGCATGAAGATCGTCGGCGACTTGTTCGGCGCCGGCAAGATGTTCCTGCCACAGGTCGTCAAGAGCGCCCGGGCGATGAAGCGGGCCGTGGCCTACCTCGAGCCGTACATGGCCGCCGAGAAGGAAGCGCAGATCGCTGCCGGCGTGGACATGAAGCCGCAGGGCCGCATCCTCATGGCCACGGTCAAGGGCGACGTCCACGACATCGGCAAGAACATCGTCGGCGTCGTGCTCGGCTGCAACAACTACGAAGTCGTGGACCTGGGCGTCATGGTGAGCACCGACAAGATTCTGGCTTCCGCGGTGGAACACAACGTAGACATCGTGGGCCTCAGCGGCCTCATCACGCCATCACTCGACGAGATGGTGCACGTGGCCAAAGAGATGGAGCGTCGTGGCATGACGTTGCCCCTGCTGATCGGCGGAGCCACGACGAGCCGGCAGCATACGGCAGTGAAGATTGCGCCGAACTACTCGGGGCCGACTGTGCACGTGCTGGACGCCTCTCGAGCCGTCGACGTTGTCTCGAGCCTCCTCAGTGACGAGAAGCGGCCTGAGTACCTAGTGCAGGTGCGCACGGAGCAGGAAGAACTGCGCGTGAAATACGGCAGCCGGACTGAGCGCCCGATCCTCACGTACGACCAGGCGAAGGCGAATCCACTCCAGACCGATTGGGACACGCTGGAGATTGCGGTCCCGTGGTTTGTTGGGAAGCGGATTCTGGAGAATGAGCCGCTCGAGAAGATCGTGCCCTACATCGACTGGACGTTTTTTTTCTCGGCCTGGGATCTGAAGGGCAAGTTCCCCGCGATTTTCGACCACCCCGCCTACGGAGCAGCCGCGCGCGATCTCTACGAACATGCGCAGGTTCTACTGAAGCGGATCGTGGCTGAAAAGCGGTTCACGGCGCAAGGGGTCTACGGGTTCTGGCCGGCAAACAGCGTGGGCGACGACATCATCGTGTACAAGGACGATGCGCGGCAGACGGAGCTGGCGAGATTCCATATGCTGCGGCAGCAGGAGCCGATCGCGGACGGGCGTCCGAATCGATCGCTGGCCGACTTCGTGGCGCCCAAATCGAGCATGGCGCCCGACTACATTGGCGCATTTGCCGTGACCACCGGCATCGGCGTGGACGAACTGGTCAAGGAGTTCGAGGCGCAGCACGACGATTACCACGCGATCATGGCGAAGGCGCTGGCCGATCGCCTCGCGGAGGCGTTCGCCGAGTATCTGCACGCGCGTGCCCGCGAGGACTGGGGCTACGGCAAGGGCGAGCAGTTCACAGCCGAAGAACTGGCGCAGGAGAAGTACCGCGGCATTCGTCCGGCGTTTGGCTATCCGGCGTGTCCTGACCACACCGAGAAGAAGACCCTGTTCGAGTTGCTCGACGCGCCGGCGCTGGGCATCACATTGACCGAGAATTTCGCGATGTGGCCCGCCGCATCCGTCAGCGGCCTCTACTTCAGCCATCCGCAGGCGAAGTATTTCAACGTCGGTCGCATCGGACGTGACCAACTCGCGGACTACGCGGAGCGCAAGGGCATGTCGCTTGAGGAGGCCGAGCGGTGGCTGGCGCCAAACCTGTAGTCGACGACGGCGTGTGGGTGCCGTTGTTCCTGGTGTGGCTGGTCAGCCTGCTGGCCATGCTGGGCAGCTTGTTCTTCAGCGACGTCATGGGGCTGCCGCCGTGCACCTTGTGCTGGTATCAGCGCATCACGATGTATCCGATCGTCGTGATCTCGACGGTCGCCCTGTTGGTGCGCGACCGCAACGCTGCAAGGTACATGTGGCCGCTGGTGATCGCCGGCATCGCGATCACGGTCTATCACTGCCTCCTCTATTACGGCGTCATTCCCGATGAGATCACGCCGTGCGGCGTCGGGGTGTCGTGCACCGAGCGCCAGATCGAGTGGCTCGGATTCATTTCCATTCCCCTCCTGTCACTCGGCAGTGTCCTTGCTGTTGCGGCCGGTCTGGTGTGGTTCAATGTTCGGGTGAAGGGGAGTGTTCGTGCAGATCAATAAGCTCACGCTTGGTGCGGTTGCGGCGACGGTCATCGGTCTTTTTGTGCTCGCAGCGACCTGGTATCAGCCGGCTCCGACGGCCCCGGAGCCCAATCCCGCGCCCGGCCCGACTGCGTCAGCGTCGAGCACAGGCAGTGTGACACTTGTCCGTCCGCACAGCCCATTCCTCGGACCGGAGCAGGCGCCGGTGACGGTCGTGGAGTTCCTGGATCCCGAGTGTGAATCCTGCCGTGTCATGTATCCGATGGTGAAGCAGCTCCTGACGGAGTTTGACGGCCGCATGAAACTGGTTATTCGTTACATGCCGCTCCACGGCAACGCGGTCTATGCGTCGTCTCTGCTGGAAGCGGCTCGTGAGCAGAACAAGTACTGGGAGTTTCTGGAAATTATGATGGCGCGGCAGCCGGAGTGGGCGAGCCACGCCGCGCCCCGTCCGGAGCTGTTGCTGACGTACGCGCCCATGGTCGGCATCGATGTCTCGAAACTGAAGGCGGACGCTGAGAATCCGCAGATTCGCATCCGTATCCTTCAGGATCAGACAGATGGTCAGTCACTTGGGGTTAACGGAACGCCGACGTTCTTCATCAACGGCCGTGAGCTGGCACGACTGAGCTACGGCGACCTCAAGCTGGCAATTCAATCGCAACTCCAGTAAGGGTCGGCTACTTGCCGATGTGTGTCTCCCAGAACGCCCAGACGAGATTCCACGAATCGATTTGTTCGGGAGAGTCGTCGCGTTGGAGTGTCGTGGTGTTGGTGCGACGGTTGAACGTGTGGCCGACACTGGCCGGACCCGGCGTCGGATTGACGTAGACCTTCGTGTCGGAGAGTTGAGGCTTTCGCGCGCGCAATGCGTCGATGATCTGCTCGGCTTCCTCGAAGTTCACGTCCGTGTCATTGGTGGCGACATGCACGAGCAACGGCACCTGCAGCTTGTCGGCGTGATAAATCGGCGACCGTTCCTTGTAGATCTCGCGGCGTTCAAACGGCAGACCCAGCACCCGTTCCATCGTTGAGAAACTCCGCTGGTAACTCGGGCCCTTGTAGGACAGCCGGAAAAACAGGTTGGTGACGGGCACCATTGCCACCGCCGCCTTGAACGGGTGCTTCTCGCGGAACACCGAGTGCAGCGCGATGAATCCGCCGTGGCTCCAACCCATGATGCCGAGCCGGTCGGGATTCACATGCGGCAGCGTCTTCAGATAGTCGACGGCGCTGATCGTGTCGTCAATCTCGTAGCCGCCGTAGTCGATCGCCATGTAGTGCGCTTCGCCGTACCCGGTGCTGCCGCGGTACTCGGGCGCGATGATGACGTAGCCCTTCTGCACGGCTTCGCGCACAAACGGAAAGTACGAAATCGCCCAGTTGCCATGGACGCCGCCGTGCACCCAGATCATCGCGGCCCGGCTGCGCGGTCCTCCCTTGTCGAGCGGCTGGAAGAGATACGCGGGAATGTCCATGTCGCCCACACTGCTGCGATAGGTGATCTTGGTGCACTCCATCACGCCCCGGCAGGCATCGGCGTACCGGGCATCTTCCTTGGCCTTGGCCGCAATCTGCGCTTCGTAGTTGGCCGGCGGATGATCCTCGTGCCGGTTGCTCACGTAGAGCTGCCGCGCGCGGGCCTCATCCATCACCACCTGTTGACCGCCACGACCTCCTCCGCGGCCCTGGCCTTGTGCCTGGCCGCCTTGTCCCTGGGCCTGGCCATCGAGCGAAACAATGGCACCGGTCGTCAACGCCACGGTCAGCACGAACATGTGTCGGAGGAATGTGCGCATGCGCGCAATATACACTGAAGACAGTGCACGGGTGCACTTGTGCACCGGTGCACAGGTGCACTCTCTATGGACCTGATCGCCGTCTTCGGCAATATCGATATCTACCTCTTCGACCAGCTTCTCAAGGGGCGCATTGCCCCTGGCGACCGCATCCTCGATGCCGGCTGCGGATCCGGCCGCAATGCGCACTACCTGCTTCGTGAAGGGTTCGACGTGTTTGGGGTGGACGAAAATCCCCGCGCGATCAGCGCGTTCGGAGACCTGGCAGCCGAGGTGGGCCACCCGCTGCGCGCGGGCCACGCCGTACTCGCCCCCATCGATGCCCTGCCGTTTGATGCGGGTTATTTCGACGTCGTGATCTGCAGCGCCGTCCTGCATTTTGCGAGAGACGATGCGCACTTCGAGGGGATGGTTGGGGAATTGTTCAGGGTCTTGCGTCCGGGCGGACTGTTCTTCGCGCGCTTCGCCTCATCGGCCGGCATCGAATCCCAGGTGCGCTGGGTCACTCCGGGTGGAAGCCGCCGGGCATCACTGCCCGACGGCTCCGATCGTTATCTGACCGACGAAGCGCAGCTCATGCGCCTCACCACGCAGTACGGCGCGTTGCTCGATCCCCTCAAGACCACCATCGTCCACGGTCAGCGGTCGATGACGACGTGGGTGGTGCGACATCGGACATCTGACATCTGACATCGGTCATCGGCCTAACATCTTGTCGCGCACGGCCTTGAACTCGTTGCCGGGCTTCCACTCGGGGTACGTGGCCGCCATGGCGACGCGGTAACCAACGGCGAGCAGCAGCTTCCCGTCTTCGGCGAGCCCCGCCAGATCCCAATCCGGTTTCACTTCGTCGGACGGCGCGTGGTAGTCGCGTTTCGTGAACTCGTCGCGCTTCTGCTGACCGTAGCCTGCTGGCTTGTCGATGAACGTCGCGCCATCGTCGGTGTAGAGCGCTGGAACGCCGACCTTGGCGAAGTTGAAGTGATCGGAGCGGTAATAAAACCCCTTCTCCGACTCGGGATCAGGAATCAGCGTGCGACCCTGCTCGGCGGCGGCAGCCGCGAGGTAGTCGTCGAGGTCGGATGCGCCGTAGCCGACGACGGTGAGGTCACTTGTGCGGCCCCACATGTTCATGCCGTCCACGTTGATGTTTGCCAGCGTGCGGTCGAGGGGGTACAGCGGAAACTTCGCGTAGTACTCGGAACCGAGGAGGCCCTGCTCTTCGGCGGTGACTGCGAGAAAGATGACCGTCCGCTTCGGCGTCGGCTTGATGGCCTTGAACGCGCGGGCAATTTCGAGCATGGCGGCCGTGCCGCTGGCGTTGTCCATGGCGCCGTTGTTGATTGCGTCACCGTCACGCGGCACCGTCGAGACGCCGAGGTGATCCCAGTGCGCCGAGTAGATGACGTATTCGTCCTTGAGCACGGGATCGCTGCCGGTCAGTTTGGCGATGACGTTCTGCGAGTCCACCGTGCGCATCGTCTGCGACAGCGTGACCGAGGCGGTGGCCTTGAGCGGAACGGGGGCGAAGTCGCGTGTGGCCGCGCGTGCTTTGAGCGCATCAAAATCGAGTCCTGCCGCCTTGAAGAGATCGGTCGTGGCCTCGAGCGAGATCCAGCCCTCGACTGCTGCGCGGCTCATGTTCTTGTCCGGGGTGACGAGGTTGAACCGTTCGCCGCCCATGCCCTGCGCCACTGAGAAGGGATACCCGGCGGGCTCGGTCTCGTGAATCACGAGGACACCCGCCGCGCCCATGTCGGCGGCCTGCTGAAATTTGTAGGTCCAGCGGCCGTAGTAGGTCATCGCCTTGCCGCCGAACACCTTCGGGTCGAGTCCGCCTGGGCCGTCGCCTGGAATCGGCGGATCGTTCACGAGCATCAGCACGGTCTTGCCCTTGACGTCCACGCCTTTGAAGTCGTCCCACCCAAATTCGGGCGCCTGGATGCCGTAGCCGACAAACACCATCTCGGAGTCGGCCAACGACACCTCGTCAGCGACGCGTGTGCTGAAGGGCACCACATCACCGAGGACGCGAAGCGTTCTGGACTTGCCGCCCTGCTTCACGGTGAATGGCGATGTCACCATCGGACGAAGGCCGACCAGTGGGACGTTCTGCACAAACGTGCCGTCCGGGTTGCCGGGCTCAAGGCCGGCGGCCTTGAACTGGCTCGTCAGGTAGTCGACGGTGAGGCGCTCCCCCTCGCCGCCCGGTGCGCGTCCTTCAAACTCGTCGGAGGACAGGCGCGTGATGTCAGCCAGGACTCGTGTGGTGTCGAGGTTCGGCAGGTCCGCCACCGTCTCAGGCGGTGCCGGAGCGCAAGCGATCGTGAGAGCCAGAAGACCAGCGGGGATGCCAGCGCGGCGAAGGAAGGGTCGGGTCATGGCCACAGCTTAACGGATGGGCGGATGGGCAGGTGGGCGGATGGATAATGTGGCGATGGTTGCTCAATTGATGCTGCTTGTCTCGGTCCTGGCGCAGGCGGCGCCATTAAAGCCTGCCGAGATGGCGGGGAAACAGGCGGTGGTTGAAACGTCGAAGGGCACGTTCATCTTCGACCTGCTGCCAGAGGCTGCGCCGAATCATGTCGGGTTCTTCATCAAGAACGCACAGGAGGGCGCCTACGAGGGCACGACCTTCCACCGCGTGATCAAGTACGGAATCATCCAGGGCGGCGATCCGCTCAGCAAGGATCCTTCGAAGATCGTGCAGTACGGCACGGGCGGTTTGAATCGACTTCGACGCGAACTGAGCGGCGAATCCCACACCTTGGGCACAGTCAGTGCAGTGCTGGCACCTGGTCAGCCGGACAGCGGTGGGCTTCAGTTCTTCGTGTGCGCCAACCCACAGCTCGCACTTGATGGCCAATACTCCATCTTCGGGCGCGTCGTCGAGGGCATCGAAGTTGTGCAGACGATTTCCGCGATTGAGGCCGACGAGAAGGGCATGGCGAAAGAGCGTGTGACCATCACGAAGGTCACGATTCGCGACACGCCGCCTCCGGTCGTTGATCCGTTCGCGACCGCCACGGCCGACGAGCTGTCGACCTACCGTGCCGTGCTTGAGACGACGATGGGGGAGGTGGAGGTGGAGATGCTCGCGAACCTCGCGCCGGAGACGGTGCGCAACTTCCTCCAGCTCGCGGCTGCGGGTGTGTACGACGACACGTTGTTTCATCGGGTCGTGCCGAACTTCGTCATTCAGACCGGATCGCCGACGTATCGGCAGACGCCACTGACGCAGAAACAAGCGGCGCTCATTCGTACGCTTCAGCCCGAGTTCACCAACACGCCGAATGTGCCCGGCATTCTCTCCATGGCCCGCGGCGACGATCCCGCGAGCGCCACGACATCGTTCTTCATCTGCACCGGCGAATGCCGTGGTCTCGACAACCAGTACGCCGTGTTTGGCCGGGTCGTACGGGGGATGGATGTGGTCGCCGCGATCGGCCGGGTGGCGGTGGCGGGGGAGGCC